>Ga0075527_10000018_pt1 | contig 40089 bp, 45 predicted proteins | sample NGEPer11B_FD_74784 | JGI IMG/M metagenome (GOLD analysis project Ga0075527, IMG submission 74784) | Arctic peat soil microbial communities from the Barrow Environmental Observatory site, Barrow, Alaska, USA - NGEE Permafrost305-11B | ecosystem: Environmental > Terrestrial > Soil > Wetlands >...
GTTCGAAGGCTGGCAGGTGACGCTCGTCGGCGACTGCCACACGACAGAGGATTGCGAGGTGGATGGCGGCGTCATTCCCGCCGAGCAGATCGTGAAGCACATGAATGCCTCGATTCAGCACCTGGAGTATCCGGGGCGGTCGGTCGAAGTGGTGGCGCATGACGACGTGGAGTTCTCGGTTCCGGCACTTGAAGGAGTTGCGTGATGTTTGACTTGATTACCACACCACAGCTCATCGAAGATCGTCAGGTGTTCCTGCGAACGTTGGCCCAGCCACGCTTGCCGTCGGTGGAACGCAGCGCGGCTCGGCAGCGTGCCGGCCATCTGCTGATCCGGTTCGGACAGTGGGTCGAAGGCCGTTGCCCGGAGATAGCGATCGAGCCAAAGGTGAAGGGATCTTACCGAACGGCGTAACACCACAACCTCAATCTGTGGAACAGGGCGGCCTCATCTCGAGGTCGCCCTTCCTGTGCCGTTCGATGGGGCGTCTGTGAGCCGGGAAGGGTGCAATTGTCGGCAGGCCACGCACGGCGCCAACAATCGCGGCAACCGTGCCTGACTGCCACCCGTCGTCTCTCCGGGGATTGACCATTTGGGGCTAATTTTCGGAATACCCCCCTCGTCTCGCGGTTCCGTCGTCCGGCACACGGTGTTAGGGTGGGACCAAGGGTCTCCAAAAGGAGACCGTGACTTAGGAGGAGGTGCAGAGATGCGCCGTCTTGGAGTTGTCCTGCTCGCTGTTACGATGCTGTGCGGAGTGTTTGCGATTGGCGGGAGATATGTTGTCGCGCAGGATGCGACACCTGCCGCCGCGGACCACCCCTTTGTTGGATCGTGGATTATCGATACCGAGCCGGAGAACCCGAATGACCCGTTGCACATCTCCACCGCGACCGCCGATGGCGGCTATGTCGAGGTCGAACCCCAGGCAACCTCGGTGGGAGCATGGGAAGCCACCGGTGACAACACCGTGACGCTTAATATCCATTTCCTGCTGGGCCCGCAAGGCGGCATGGGGACCATCCGGGCGAATATCGAGGTTGCTCCGGACGGGCAATCCTTCACCGGCACCTACACCGTCGAGCTGGCCGGTCCTGATGGTTCGTCGCCAGGCGAAGCGGGACCAAACACCGTCGAGGGGGGGCGGATGACAGTGGAGCCGCCGGGCACCCCGGTTGGGTCGTTCGAAGAGGTCTTCGGCGGGCAACCGGGCGGCACACCGGAGGCCACGCCCGCCTCGTAGCAGTCCTGTCCTGGTCAACGTGCTGATGGCAACGAGCGCCACCAGTACATCTGAGCACACAAGGCTGACGCTCCCTTCGATGCGCCAGCCCTGCATGCGAACACCGCCTGATGAGGCAGGGTAGGTTCCGACGCGTTCATGCAACCGTCGTGCAAACTGCCGTGGAGGTTGCCTTGTGCCGTGGTTCATCCCGACGATGCAGCCTCCCTCCGATTCGTTTCAGGCGACGCGCTCCATCATTCGCAGCAACCCCTGCATGTAACCGATGGCGTTGGCGCGGCCCCGGTGGCACCAGGCGGTGTCATCGTCCAGATGCGGCACGTGGTCGTCGAGCAGGAAGCCGGTGAATCCGCAGTCCCGCAGCGCCAGCAGCGCCTCGGCGGGATCGTAATTGCCCTCGCCGATGAAACACTCCTGAAATGCGGGCACGGTTCCCTGCACATCGCGGAAGTGAACGTAGAAAACCCTGCCGCGCGGCCCGAAGTGCTCGATTATTTCCATCACGTTCGTTGCGCCACCCGGCATCTCCGAACAGCAGCCCAGGCAGAGATCAAGTCCCCACGCCTCGCTCGGCGAAATCGACTCCGCGCGCTTGAAGCCTTCGACATTCCGGAAGAGCCGCGCGACCCCGCCGAGCATCTCCACCGGGGGATCGTCCGGGTGCAACGCGAGCTTCACGCCCGCGTCCTCAGCCACCGGGATGACCGCCTTCATGAAATACGCGTAGTTCTCCCACATCTGCTCTTCGGTGACGACCTTGTCTGGATCGTCGGAGAGCGCCATGCCGCCGAGCCGCTCGTCCCGCTTGGCGACGAAGTCGAGCTGGTCACTGCCGCTGGCCGCAGTGACGAGCGCCATGTCGAAGGCGGTGACGTGAACCCCGCCGCGTCCTGGTGCGGTGCGGGATGTGCGCCAGACGGAGTTGGGCATGAAGTGATAGCCGAGGATGGGGATGCCGGCGCGACCGATGTTGCGGATCGTCGCCTGGTAGTGCTCGATCTGCTCGTCGCGCCCCGGCAGGCCGAGCATGGCCCTGTCGTAGAAGTGCATCGGAACATTCTCGATCGCCTCAAGCGTGAGGCCGAACGCCTGGCAGCGCTCCACGAGGCTCCTGAGGTTCGCTTCCTCCCAACGGTGCTCGCCGGGGAGTCGCGGCGTGTTCATCTGGACGCTGCTGACGCCGATTTGCTGGGCGAACCGCAGTTTTTCGTCGGTCAGCTCGTTGAACTGACCGATCGCGAGTCGTATCGCCGGGTCTGCCATCGCTGCCTGTTCCTTCCGCGCTGGTTCGGGATTGGAAAGTGACATGGCGCATTATCCCGGCGGGGGCGGTTGCGTGCAAGGGCAAGGCTGCCAGAATAAAACAGTTTGGCAGTGTGGCAGTCTTGGTGGCGAGCGGGGTCAATTTCGTTGTAATGGCGGTGATTTATCAAGGCTGCCAATAATGAGGGAATTCTGGCAGCCTTGGCGGGATGGCGGGGCGGGACATCCACACCCGAACTGATCCGTGGTGAAACTGGCGTGGTCCAATCGAAGCTGCCGACCGGTGCAATCGGGCAGGTTCCTCCCCTTCCCCTTCGCGTTGCTCAGGGCCAGGGTCAGTACAGGCTGCGAGCCGAGTCTACCGGTCCTATGCCCGAGCATCGCCAAGGATGGATGCGATGGGAGGCGAATTGCGTGGAGGTTGGATTGGTGTTCTTCGGCCGAACTGCGGGCGTTGCGCGTCGAGGCGCCGAACTTCTCGCCGCTGCGGCGATTGGCAGGATATCCCCAATCGCCACAGCGGAAGCCAGAAGAGGCAGGAAGGCGCGAGACGTCGCACCTTCCTGTTAATAGCAGGGAGCCAGCTTGCATTTTCAGTTGGCGCGTACGTTCGCGGCCCTTCGAGGCTCTCCAAATCCCTGTACTACCGGTCAACCTTGCCTCTGACCCACTGGCTACCTCCATTCTATCAAGTGTCTGGTAGACTGTACGGACGGAACGTCGGGCCATAACCAAAGAGGTGGAAATGAAGGAACGGATGCAGCGGCTATATGGGTCGATGTCGCCGGCCGTAGCCGTTCTTGGCGCGGCTGTCATCGTTTTCGTTGCTGTACTGCTGGTCATGGTGCTTACCGGCAGAGCCGGAATTCCCGCCGCAATCATGATCGCTGCCATTCCTGTCACCATCGGCCTGCTCGGACAGTTTGTATCCAGTGACCGTCAGAACAAGCGGGAAATTGAAGCTAAGCTGCGTGAGAGAAAGAGTGGGGTCTACGAGGGGTTCATTCAGCTCTGGATGGACACCCTAATGAGGGGGCGGATTCAGCAAGGCCAAGGAAAGCGACAGCAAAATCCTAATCAGATTGCCAAGGACATGAATGAGTCCAACAAGGCGATGATGCTATGGGCTTCAAATGAGGTCGTGCAATCATGGACGCAGTTCCGGCGGAGGTTCAACAATGCTGACACGGAACAGTCGCAAGAGTGGCATATGGAGAATCTGCTCCTCCTGGAGAACATCATGCTGTTGATGCGGAAGGATATGGGTCACGACCCGCAGGGCTTGGAGAAGTGGGACTTGCTGTATCTATTTATCAATGACTTGGATGCCTACAGGAAACAGAACGAGGAAATCGAGAAGAAGCGTGAGGAGTTTCGCCGCAATAATCCGAAGGGTATTATTACTGGCTAGGATTTGGCAGCTTCTGATTCTCTTATCAAGTCACATGTTGACATAAACGTCAAACTCGTGAGCAACCGGCTACTGACAGCAAAACCCACCGGTGCGAAATCGCCTAGCCGGTGTGTCAAGCTCCCGTTCTTGTACTCGAATATCCCTTGGCTCCCCGACTTGGATTCGAACCGGGAACCTACCTGTTATGCATCGGTGGGTTGCTTCGGCCAGCCTGGCGGGGAATCTTCCCAGCTTTCCTGGCGACCATATGGCGTCAGGTCGAGGTAGGCATAGGTGAGTAGCAAATGGTCGACTCCGCGTCCCCCGGTCTGGTAGGTGTGGTAGATGTTTTCGCCATCACGCAGGAAGACACTCACTCCCTGGCCCTCGTCACCAAGCTCAGAGGTGACACCGAAATCCTGGTTGAATGTGCCGCGGCCGGAGGAGAACCACGGCAGGCTCCACCCCATCCGTTCCCGGTACGCCAGCAGCTTTTCCAGCGGAGCGCGCGAGATGACGGTGAAGGTTGTGTCGCGCTCGTGCAACAAGTCGACGGTGCCAATCTGGCTGGTCGTGCGGGTACAGCCGGGGCAGCCGGCGTCCCAGTCGGGATGGAACATGAAATGCTGGACAATGAGTTGCCGCCGCCCCTCGAACAGGTCGAGAAATGACGCGACGCCGGCCTCGCCGTCGAAGCGGTAGTCGGTATCGATTTTTACCATTGGCAATCGGCGACGTTCGGCGGCGAGTGCGTCTCCGGCGCGAGTATGCGCCTTTTCCCTGGCAAGGAGCCTGTCCCGGGCGGCTTGCCACTCCTCCCGCGTGACGACCGGTGGGAGCGCGACTTGCTGTACATCTGTACTCATGATTTGTAACCTTTCACGTGTCGTGCGAGTCGTAATGGATGGTCGAGAGCCAACCTGGCCTCACCAGTTCCATGGTGCCATTGGAAATGGGGTTACGCTTCTCCGGAATTGCGGTTCGACACACGTTATACCGAGTCCGGATGTATCGTGTGGGAGGCGGTAGCCGTCACCGTGCGCGTATGGTGGCCGCTGCGCAACCACTGGGCGGACAACTCCCGCGGAGGTTCGCCCCTACGACATATGCCATCGGCGTCATGAATAATTCGGGTTAGCGCGTCGCCATGATCCAAACATCACGGCACCCTTCGCAGCGCGGAACCGATGGGACCAGAGAACTCCCTGGCTTCCTCGCGCATGCGGGCGAGCTCCGCGTCCGGGTTCTCCTCGCCGAGGGACGCCATCGCGCTTCGGCGGCTCTGCACGCCGCTGCTGACCAGCGACACCGCGTTCCGCACGGCGCCGTCCCGGTCGCTCGGCAGCACCGGCGGCCAGATTGCGGATGTCTGTCGCAACCCGCCGATCTCCGCCCCGCCGAATGTCTCCAGCAGGTCGAGCAGCATCGCATTGCGCCGCGCGAAGACACCGTCCCACATCCGGCGCTTGCGATTGACCTTCTGCACCAGTGGTTGAATCTCGACCTCCAGCGCCGTGCCGGAGAGATCGCGTCCCGAATCGCCGAACGCGGTGCGGGGTGTTTCGCTGAGATCGTGCAACGTCCGGAACAGCAACTCGATGAAGGCGATGTGCGTTTCGGCGCCGCCCCCTTGCAACAGGTCGAGCAGGTAGGCTTTGGCCCCCTCTGGCAATTCCCACTTCGCGCCCGGTCCGACACTGATGCCGTCGGAGCCGTCGACGTTCTCCAGCACGGCGATCGGCGCGCCGGAAAGCTCCAGCACGCGGGAGAGCACCGTCATCCGCCGGTTGAGCTCCTGGCAGACATCGATCAGGTCGACCAGGTCGGAATGGCCCCAGATCGCATCCGCCATCGGATCGTTGGCGGCGATGATGTAGGGAATCCAGCCGTAAGGATTGGGATTGTCGATCACGACCTGCCCCGCCACCGTCAGCTGCCAGCGACGCTCGGTCCACGATTCGATCACCGGATAGACCTGGTCCGCGTCGAGCGCCAGTCGCGCGACCTGATCGGGCCGGACAACGTTCGCGATATCGCGACCATGCTTGCCGTAGGCGTGAACGACCTTCGCCACCGTCCACGGCTCGCCGGGTTCGTGATGCATGACCAGGGCGGCGGGATCCACCGCGACGACACGAGGCCGATGACCCTCGTCGTCCCAGGTGACCTTCATCGCCGCGTCACCAAGCACGGCGGCATCGATCGTCAGCGCCAGGTCGAGCCGTTCGAGATTGAGTGACGCATTGGTCGCGGCGAGCATCCGCTCAACCTGGTTGGCGTGATCGCGCGCCGCCACCGTGTCGTTGTCCGGGGCGACGGAGTACCGGACCGGATCCGGAAAAACGTAGCTGCTGGTTTTGCGAATGAGGGAGCGGGCGTAGTTGAAGACAAGGCGGGTTTCGTGGCGCTGGGCGCGACCGACCCACTGGTCGCCATCGAAGAAGGCGCGCAGGTCGGCATATCGCGCGAATCGGTCATGATCGGCCGCCGACGCGGTGCCGGCGGGCCAGACGGAGGGGTCAGGTGACCCAAGATCGCCGTAGCGATGGTCGGGCCATGGTCCGGAGAGGAGCATGTGGGAGAATCCTTTTGGTTAGAGGGGCGAAGCAAGGACAGGAGTAGCAACATGGGCACCGTCACCCTGAGTAGTCTGTCCAGGTAGTCGTGTCCAACAACACGACCGTCATGCTGAGCTTGCCGAAGCATCCCCCGGCGAAGCCGTTGCGCGCAGCGCAAAAACCTGATCTCGCCGGACCCGCGGCGCCTGCGGTGAAGAGCGCTTCGCGCTTGCTCGGAATGACGACTATTTGGCTGAGTGATGACATCGACCGTCGAAGACCGTCGACCGTGGCCGACACAAGGCCCGCCATTACGCGTCGAGCTGTTTCACAAGTCGTTTCGGGGCGATGAGCCGGTAACTGTCGATCACCAGCTCCTCGATCTCGTCCCAATCAGGCATGGCGGCGTCATCGAGCCAGCAGGCGATCCAGCCGTTGTGTCCCATGTATGGCGGTCGGAAGTAGCGATCGGGGAAGGCGCCCACCATCACCTCCTGCCGGCCTGGCTCGGCCTTCACCCAGACACTCGTGCGGTCATCCTTGCCGCGGCGTGGCATGGCGAAGTTCTTCTTGCCGATCTGGAAAGTCGGCGCGCCGAATGCTTCTGACTGGTGAGCCTCGGGCAGCTCCAGGCAGATGTCGCGGAGCTGGTCGAGGATGTGCGGTTCAATCACAACTGTCGGATGTTGGCTCATCGTGAGCTCCTTGGGGATACCGGTGGCATTCCATTTGCACTTCCTCATGGATACGCAATCTTTGTCACGATCCTGTTTCGAATTCATGAATAGAGTAGGAATTCACCTTTGCGGCATTCCCCGTGAGCCGTTTGCGTCTTTCATGCAAGTGGTCCATGGACGCAAAAACACGAACTCCGGACAGTTCCGGAATTCGTGTTTTCCTCGTACGAAACGACACATCAGTCGTGACTAGGCAAACGCCATCCTGGTTGTGGATTGCCTGCCCCGGTAATGGATCGAAATGGCGTCTGTTTGCGATTCCTGCAGCTGTTGCCGTTCCCGCTCCCGCGCGAGGAGTTCCGTGATTCCAAGTACGAGCTCGCCAACCTCCTCCGCCACAGGACCGGGGATGTATTCGTCAACACAGTTCGGGCACCGCTTCATCGGCACGTTATCGACGGTAATGGTGTAGTCCTCGAAGGTGAAGGTAATCGATCCAGCTACCTCCTCCATCTCCTGACTGCATGCAAGGCACGTTTGCCTTGTCTCTCGCCATTCCTTCTTGGTCAACATGACGAGACTCCTTTGGTTGTGGGTACGGTTCTCACCGTTTCCTTCGTTTGAATGGAGTATCCCACTCGGCGATTTTCGGTCGGTACATCGTGATGATCAGAATGCCAGATACAAAGTCGTACTGGATCGCGCAATGAATCCATGTCCCGTGAAAACGCTCATCAGCCTTGATCGCCGGGCAATCCCCGCAGATCAGGCAACGCGATTCGTGTTCTCGATGTGAAAGGAGTGTGCCGTTGAGAATTGCCACCTTCGCGTGTGCCGGTGTGAAGCCTTCCTGAACGGGATGATGAGACATGGCATGAGCACTGACATGATATCGCCCTTCCTGGACGTTCCTTTGCACCCACTCCAGCAGGAACTCATTGCTGCTCGGCAACTCAACGACTCCCCTCCCATTTTAACCTGAACAGGTTCACCTTTTCATAGTACCTCTCCGATGTCAACAATCGTGGCGCGTTCGGACAGCATGTCTTGATGTGCAATGTCCGTACCAGGACGTCTGGAAATTCGGAGCCGAACACGAGCGTCCACACAATGCACCGGTGGCATTCCATTTGCACTTCCTCTATGGATACGCGATCTTTGTCACGATCCTGTTTCGAATTCATGAACGGGAAAGGAACTTTTCATGCACCCCCTGCTCAGTCGTCTTTCTGATTCCCTGCCCTGGCTGGACAAGCCAGCCACCATCCTCAAGCAGGTGACCGAACCTGTGCTGGGGCCGGAGGCGCCATACGCCCTCAAGGACGTACTCTATGGCACCTGGCTCGGTCATCCGCTCCATCCGCTGATGACCGATATCTCCATTGGCGGCTGGACCATGAGCATGGCCTGCGATCTTCTTGGTCTTGAAGAAGCCTCGGATATCACCCTCAAGCTCGGCACGATCAGCGCGGTCGGGACCGCCCTGACCGGCGCCGCGCAATGGTTCGACCTGCAGGAAATGGAGGAGCCGCGTCGTCTTGGCGCCCTGCACGCAACACTGAATACCGCCGCGCTCGGGCTCTATCTCACATCCTGGATGCTGCGGGACCATGGTCATCGTGGTTCAGGTCTCGCCACCGCGTGGACCGGCTATGCCCTCTCCACCAGTTCCGCCTGGATCGGTGGACATCTTTCCTTCTCGCTCGGTATAGGCGTCAGCCGGGAGGCATTCCGGGAGCCCGTCGCCGAATGGACCGATGTCGCCACATTCGAGGACGTTCCGGACGGTGAGCTCACCCGGGTCGAGACGGATGGCGGCCCGATTGTGCTGCTGCGCGAGGGCTCAACACTCCATGCCGCTTCGGCGACTTGCACCCACGTCGGCGGTCCGCTCGATGAGGGAGAGCGTCATGGAACCTGTGTCACCTGCCCATGGCACGCCAGCGAATTCGACCTCAGGGATGGCCGCGTCATTCATGGTCCCGCCACCTCGCGGATACACGCCTATGAAACCCGGGTCGAAGGCGGCAAGGTGCAGATTCGCTCCCGTCCGGCCTGAGCGCTCGCTGGCATGCATTCTGCGTGACTACCAATGGTCGTGATTGTACTCTGTGCCCAACGACCGTTATACTCATGGCACATACGCACAATGCTGGGCACAACCGTGCCCTGTGCCAACACAGTCCCTCATTAGGAGGACGCATGTCAGCTTCGCTGTCCTACCCCAAGTCTTCCACCACCGGGCGCAGTCGCAAGACAGCGCCGGTTCGCGTGGTCACCCACACTGATCTGGATGATCGCACCCTGCTTGAACATGCCGCCGCCCGCGGCGAAGGCACGCTCACGGCAACCGATACGCTCGCCGTGTCCACTGGCAAATTCACCGGACGATCCCCGCGGGACAAATACATCGTCGATGAACCTTCGTCCCGCGGTGCGATCTGGTGGGGTGATGTCAATCAACGGATGCCCGAATATCGCTTCGATCAACTGGTCGCGAGTGTTGAGGCCTATCTCGACCGCCGCTCCACCTACGATCAGCACTTGGCGGTTGGCGCTGATCCCGACTACCGCTATCCGGTCGATCTCACTACCGAGCGCGCCTGGGTCGCCCTCTTTGCCCGTCACCTGTTCATCACGCCAGGCGAGCACGACGATCGCGGCGCGAACGAGCCGATCCGGATCCTGCACGCGCCCGGTTACCGGGTGTGCGCCGATGTGCTCGGGACCCGATCCTCGACCGTGATCGCCCTGCATCCGGGTCGCCGCACGATCGTCATCACCGGCACCGAGTACGCCGGCGAGGTGAAGAAGTCGGTCTTTACCCTGATGAACTACCTGTTGCCGCGGCGTGACGTCGCCACGATGCACTGCTCCGCCAATGTCGGCGATGACGGCTCCGCCACGATCTTCTTTGGACTCTCCGGCACCGGCAAGACGACCTTGTCGAACGATCCCGAGCGCGAGCTTATCGGTGACGATGAGCACGGCTGGTCGGATGACGGTGTCTTCAACCTGGAAGGCGGTAGCTACGCCAAGACGATCCACCTCTCGAAGGAAGCCGAGCCGGGTATCTACGCCGCCACCAATCATCCATGCACGGTGCTGGAGAATGTGGTGGTCGATCCGGAGTCGAACATGCCGGACTTTGACGATGCCAGCCTGACCGAGAACACGCGCTCTGCCTTTTCGCTCGATGTGCTGCCCAACGCGGCGGACACGAGCGTGACCGGGCATCCCGATCACATCGTGCTGCTCACCGCTGACGCCACCGGGGTACTGCCGCCGGTCGCCCGCCTGAACCGGGAGCAGGCGATCTCGCTCTTCCTGCTCGGGTTCACCTCCAAGGTGGCCGGCACCGAGCGCGGGCTGACCGAGCCGGAACAGACCTTCTCGCCATGTTTCGCCGAGCCGTTCCTGCCGTTGCCGCCGGAGCGCTACGCCGATCTTCTGGCGGCGAAGATCGACAGTCACGAGCCAACATTGTGGCTGGTCAACACCGGCTGGACCGGAGGATCGTTCGCGACCGGCGAGCGCATCAGCATCGCCCACACCCGGGCGCTGGTCCGGGCCATCACGAGCGGCGCCTTGACCGATGCGGAGACGAAGCCCGAACCGGCATTCGGCCTTGACGTGCCGGTCAGTGTGCCGGATGTGCCCGACGATGTGTTGAAGCCGCGCGACGCCTGGGATGATAGCGCCGCCTATGACGCCGAAGCGGTGAAGCTGCGGACAACGTTCCAGGATCGGGCGCGGGAGCAAGGGATCGAGGAGCGCTGGCTCGGCTGGTTGAAGTAACATCTCACCACCTGTCCATGTGTGTTTGAAACGTCCGGGCTGGGAATTCCCCACCCGGACGTTGTCAATTCGGAGCCTGATGCATGCGTTCGCGGAGAAATGTGGAAAACCCGGCCTGGCTCCTTGATGACGTGTCCGATGCATTGCGTTCCCTTCCGGGGGCACGAGCCCTGTACACCTTTGGCTCCCTGGCGGATGGAGATGGAGACAACTACTCGGATCTTGACCTCAGGCTTCTCACCGGGGATGTACACCTGAGCCTGGCGTCACGTTACGCGGTCCTGGGTCGCGTGCGCCCAATTGCGCTGGAGTGGACGATCGAGCGCACGGACGATAATTGGGCGGCGACGATCCTGTTCGACGGCGTGAGCCCCTACCACAAGCTGGATATCGATATTTCCGTTATCGGTTCGGGTATCCCGGCCGACCAGCCGGGATTCGTGCGACTTTGGCAGGCTGATGCCCAGACCGCTGATACGCCGCCCGCTTTCACCCAGTCGAATGCGCCATATTCACCGGCGCGGGGCAGTGTCCAGCATTTCGTGCTCGGGCACCTGCTCGGGGTCACGCGATACCTGAAGGTACGGAGACGCGGTCATGTGTTCACCAGCTGGCGGTTCGCGTCGGCGTTGATCGATGCCATGCTGGCGCTGCGCTACATGCGGGCGTTTCCCGGCGAGCGCATCGACCGCAAGCTCACGACTGGTGAATACCTGAAACTCGACCGGGCTACAGATGCCGCCGCGCACGAACGCTTTTTCGATCGGCTCAACCTGTCGAGTCCCGAGGCGATGGACACCTCGATGCACGGGGTCGCGCTGAAGGTGATTGCGCTGGGTGCGGAGCTGACGAGGGACGCGCCGATCCCGTCGTCGCTGATCGCTCAACTCACGGACTTCTTCGACGCGGAGCTGCGGCGGGTTTGATGTGGGTCGCTCGCCTCAACGCCAGGACTGCGTCCCTGGCCAGTACCATGCCACAAGGTGTTGTCATGCTGAGCGAAGGCCGAAGGCCAGAGTCGAAGCATCTCGATCTCTCTGGATACCATGTTGTGATAAAAGCACGCGTCACCAGGTGTTTTCTGGGTGACTTGGTGGTTCCCCAGATCGAGATGCTTCGACTGCGGCCCATACGGGCCTTGCTCAGCATGACAATGCAGCTTTGACACGGTGCTATGAATCATAGAGGCATTGTTTTCCCGATCACGGCACAATCCTTGCAACCTCGCTGGCAGACGGAACGGCAAATGCCGGAAGGAGACCGAATGCGACAAGTCGTTGATCGTAAAGATGTCCAGCGAATGGTGGCCGAAGGCGCCCAGCTGGTCGATGTGCTGCCACCCAGGGAATATGAAAACGAACACCTGAAGGGGGCGGTCAGCATCCCCCTCGAAACGTTGAATGCGTCGACCGCCGCCAAGCTGGACCGTGATCGCCCGATCATCGTCTATTGCTGGGATTATCAGTGAGACATGAGCCCCCGAGCCGCGTGGCGGCTTGAATCACTGGGATTTGGCGATATCCACGACTACATGGCCGGTCAGGCGGACTGGCTTGCCTTTGCCCTGCCGGTGGAAGGCAAACAGGCCGGCAAGCCCCGCGCGGGCGGCATCGCTCGTCGTGATGTGCCGACCTGCCAGATCACCGATCGCCTCAGCGAAGTCCAGGCGAAGCTCGCCGCCAGCGAGTGGGAAAGCTGCATCGTGGTCGATGAGCACAGCATCGTGCTCGGCCGCATTCGTGGCGATGCCTTCGACGCCGACCCCAGGAAAACTGCCGAAGAGGTGATGGAACCAGGCCCGTCCACGGTGCGCCCGAGCGAATACCTCGACGCGCTGGTAAAACGCATGAAGAAACCGGATGTCAAAACCATCCTGGTCACCACGTCGATCGGCGAGCTGCTCGGCGTGCTGCGTCGCGAGGACGCTGAGGAGCGCCTGGCGGAAGACCAAAAGAGCGCATAGGGATCACCGCGGTCGATGCCACTTGCCGTGATAAACCCGGCATGCGATGGTCATCAGGCAACGTCGGCATGGTAGCTCCGGGTCGTGTGCCAGGGGACGTATCGGGCCTCTATGATAGCGGTGATCTGCCTCGTGCCCATCATTCAGGTCGACAACCTCGTCAAGGAGTTCCACCGGCCCAAACGGTTCGACGGACCGCTGGGTGGGCTTCGCACGCTCTTCACCCGCCAGTACATCTCCACGCGAGCCGTCGACGGCGTCTCTTTCTCCATTGATGAGGGCGAGCTGGTCGGCTATCTCGGCGCCAATGGCGCGGGCAAATCGACCACGATCAAGATGCTCTCTGGCATCCTTGTGCCCACAGATGGCCGCGTCGAGGTGAACGGCCTCATCCCGTGGGAGCGACGCGAGCAAAACGCGCTCCAGATCGGTGTCGTTTTTGGGCAGCGCACCCAGCTCTGGTGGGATTTGCCGCTGGCCGATTCGTTGCGGCTGATCAGCAAGCTCTACCGCATGGAGCCGGCGCGCTATCGCCGCAATCTCGCCCAAATGACGGAGCTGCTCGGTCTGGAGCCGTTCCTTTCCAAGCCGGTGCGGCAGCTCAGCCTTGGACAGCGGATGCGTGGCGATCTCGCCGCGGCGATGCTCTATGAGCCGCGCATCCTCTATCTTGACGAGCCGACAGTCGGGCTCGATGTCGTCGCCAAGGAACGTACCCGCCAGTTCATCGAGAAGATCAACCGGGAGACCGGCACCACGATCATGCTCACTACCCACGACCTCGCCGATGTCGAGCGGCTCTGCAAGCGCATTATCTTCATCGACAGGGGAACCGTGCTGTATGACGGACCGGTCGACCGGCTCAAGCGTCGCTATGCTCCCTACCGGATGCTCGATGTCACCCTCGCATCCGGCGAGGATGACGATCTCGACACGGATCGTATCCAGCTTGACGTGCCGGGCGCCGAAATCGTCGAACGCGGCGACGCCCGCCTGGTGATTCGCTTCGACCCGGAGGTGCTGCCCGTCACCGACCTCATCTCCGCCGTGATCGCCACGCATCCGGTTTCCGATATCTCCATCGTCGAGCCCGATCTCGAAGGCGTCGTGCGGGAGATCGTCGAAGCGGGCGAGGTGAGGTCGTGACGATCCGCCCGAACATCCCGGCATGGATCGAGCTGGTCAGGGCCGGAATCCGCTGGCACTACATGTACCGCTTCAACGTCTTTGTCGGCCTGGCCATGACCGGAATCACGATCTACCTGCTGACCGTCGTTTGGCAGGCGGCATATGCCGGCCAAACCGAGATCGACGGTGTCAGCATCGACCAGATGCTGGTTTATCTCACCATCGCCAACCTGCAGCTTTATGTGCTGCGGCCCGAAGTGTCTGGTGACATCCAGGTTCGTATCCGCGAGGGGCAGATCGGCTTCGATCTCAGCCGTCCGGTCGGGTATCCCAGCCAGCTCGTCGCCACCGCAGCGGGCGACATGATCGGCGTGTTGCCGATGGTGCTGGTCGCGCTTCCGGTGGCCTTCGTGGTGGGCGAGCTGCAACCGCCCGCCTCCGCCGGAGCCGGTATCGCTTACGCTGGCAGCTTCCTGCTCGCCTGGATCGTCGCCGTGCAGCTGAACATGCTGATCGGCCTGGTCAGCTTCTGGACGCTGGAGATGACCGGTTTCGAGATGATGTATCGCCTGGTTGGCAACTTCGCCACCGGGGCGCTGATCCCGCTCTGGTTCATGCCGGATGTGCTGCGGTTCGCCGTTCAGTTGCTCCCGTTCCAGGCCATCGCCTATGTGCCGGTCTCGATCTACGTGGGCGAGCCCGCCACCGGCGCGATCTGGTCGGCGCTGGCGTTGCAGCTGTTCTGGGCTGGCGCCCTGATCGTCATCATTCAATGGTTCTGGCGGCGCGCGTTCCGGCACACCGTGATCCAGGGAGGGTGAGATGGAACGTATTGCGCAGCGCGTATCCGTCGTTCTTGCCATGGCCGGAGCCTCCCTTCGTTCCGAATTCCAGTACCGCGCGAATGTCATCACGAGCATCTTCGGCGGGCTCATCTATCAGCTCACCGGTTTCCTGGTGGTCTGGATCATCGTCGATCGCTTCACGGAGCTCGGCGGCTGGAGCCTGTCCGAAATTACCTTCCTGTATGGCATGCGGCTCACCTCGCATGGCATCTTTTACGCCACGATCAGCCAGATGTTCGAACTCGACCGGGTGCTGATCAACGGCGAGTACGATCGCTTTTTGGTGCGACCGATGTCGCCGCTGGTACAGGTGCTCACCCGAAAGCTGCGAGTGAACTGCTTCGGCGATCTCATCGGCGGGGTTGCGTTGCTGGCGGTGGCAAGCCGGGGGGTTGCGGTCGATTGGTCACTGCTGGCCGTTGGGCTGCTGGTCGCGGCGATGATCGGCGGGGCGTTGATCGAGGGGGCGGTGCAGATCGCGATGGGGTCGCTTTCGTTTCGATATTTGAGCACTATGCAGTTGCGGGTTGCCGTCAACGAGGTGTTCAACATCTATGGCAACTACCCGCTGCGAATCTTCCCGCGGGTGTTGCAGTACTTGCTGACGTTCGCCCTGCCGGTTGCGTTCGTCGCCTACCTGCCCGCCTCGGTGATTCTGGACAAGTCCGATGGCCTGCATGTCTCGCCGGTGTTGGGATGGGGCGCGCCACTGGTTGGGGTCGTGTTGTTCATGTTGGCGTTGCGTATCTGGAATCGCATGAGCCGCCAGTACCAGAGCGCCGGGAACTGACGCTCATGGCAAAAGAGAACAAATGTTCTATGCCTCCTTTCGTTCGAACGCATTGAGCTGCCGATTATGGGACAGGGAGTAACGATATTCGTGGTGGGTGGTCGTGAACGGCACGCGATTGAATCGCGGCAGGTGGGCGCGCCGCGGTTGTTGTCGACATCACGGAGCTTTGCCGTCGCGGATCAGGTGGCCCCTTCGTCACGGCCCATGTCCTGGTGGTCCCAGTCGTCGTTGCCCTGGAGCAGCGCCCGGATGTGATTGATCTCGCCGACGTGGTAGAGCGGGTGCTGGATCATCAGCTCGATGATCCGGCGAGCTTCGTATTCCTCTCCCCAGGGCGTCCTTCGGAGCTCGCCGAGCTGGTCGTCGGTCAGTTGCGAGGCGCTTTCGCGCAAGACGCCATGGGTGCGACGCAACCAGGCGCAGGTTTCTTCCGGGGTATTGCCAGGTCCGACCCCGCTGATGTCGCGATCGCCCCAGGTCCGGGATCCGTCGCCGAAGGCGTGACTCTCGTACATGAGGAAGGTCGTGCCGAGATGGATGGCGAGCTCCCGAATCGTCCGTCCCCCGCGGGGAGGCAGTTGGGTCCACTGCTCGGGTTCGACGTTGTGGAGATTCCAGAGTAGCGAGTGCCAGTGATCCCAGCCGAACCCGTGCTCTTCCAGGACATGGTCGAACATGGTCATCAGTTCGTTGACCGCCGCTCGCGATGGCTGATCCGTCATGATATGCTCCCTTCCTTCCGCGGGTGCGGACGTGTGCCTTTGCTCCAGGTAGCGCCAGCTACTGCCGCAAATATGTAGGATGAAGCGGCAAGTAACCGTCCGCATTTCCCGTCAAATGGGCGCATGCGGGTGAAATCATTGGAATCAACCCGATCGCCGCGTATGTAGGGCCCGACCCCGTTGTACACCCGTGTCGGGCCGTTCACCCCCGTTACAACACCCCGAACCTGTCAAACACATCCCGCAGCATCGCCCCGTCCCGCAGCATGTCCCGGCTGCGGTTCTCTCTTGTCACCTTCTCGATTGCCTTCTCGACTACCGTCGCCAGCTGGTCCTTTGGAATCACGACAATTCCATCGAAGTCGCCGAAGATGATGTCGCCGGGATTCACCAGCACCCCTCCGACCGTCACCGGCACGCCGTAATCGACCACCTTCGATCGGTAGGCTGAATCCACCGGCCGGATCCCGGTGGCAAACAGCGGAAATCCCATTTCCATGATGCGAAGCACGTCCCGCGTGTGCCCGTCGATGACGCAGCCAGCCGCGCCGCGCGCCATCGCCGCGGTGGAGAGCAGCTCGCCCCAGAAGCAGGTGCGAGTGGAACCATTGGTGCAGGCGACCAGCACATCGCCCTCCCTGAGCGCATCGATCGACTCGATCTCCAGGCGATACGGTTCGGCGGGACGTTCATACACATCTACCGCCAGCACGGTGTGAGCCCGACCGATCACCCGCATCTGGGGATCGAGCGGCCGCACATCCGCGGTCATCGCCTGATCCAGGAACCCGAGCGAGTCGAGCACATCGGAAACAACGGGAACATACAGCTGTTCCCGCAACGTTTTCAGCAACTGATCATCGCCGGTACCCGTATCCATACTCACCGTTTTACCTTTCCCTGGCGCACCCATTTGATCCTAACTGCGTCGACTGCCTGCCGGCTACTCGCGTGTGTCAAAGGTCACCCGGTTTCCCGGCACAATGCCGAATCCGCATTCATCATTGCATAGTTTCCTCATGTGACACTTCGCAGACCTGCATGCAGGCGTTTCGATCAGCCCTGTCCACCTGGGCCGCTGCCCTCTAGGCCGCCGAAGGGACGCCAGACCGTTCCGCCGCCCTGGCCAGCAACTCGATCACCTCTTCGTCCGATGTTGGGGCGAAATTCTCGTACCACAGGCCCAACGCCTGGAAACGATCCGGTGTCGCCCCGCAGACAACCCGGTCAACGATCGGCTCGAACGACCGGCAAACCGGCGGCGAGGCCACCGGCACGACGAGGATGACCTCCCGTGGCTCGAGCTGTTTCACCGCCTGAACCGCCGCCCGCATCGTGGTCCCTGTCGCCAGGCCGTCATCGACCAGGATCACCGTGCGGTCCCGAACGTTTGGTGGAGGCTGTGAGCCCCGGTAGAGCCGTTCGCGCCGGTCGAGCTCGCGCTGTTCGCTGGCGACCACTGCATCGATATCCCCCTGACTGACCCCGGATTCGTGGACGATTTCATCATTCAGGATGTGCACATTGCCTGTCGCGATCGCCCCCATCGCCAGCTCTTCATGCCCCGGCACCCCGAGCTTTCGCACGATGTAGGCATCGAGGGGCGCATTCAGCGATATCGCCACTTCGTAGGCGACAGGGATTCCTCCCCGTGGCAATCCGAGCACCAGCACATCGTTCCGGTCGCGAAATGCCGCAAGCTCCCGTGCCAGCCATTGGCCGGCTTCATGTCGATTCTTCAGTGGCAGTTCCATGATCGCCTCCGTTTCCGTGTCCCTGTGCATCTGAACATGACGCCGAAAACGTGGCAATTCCCGCGCCATGAATCAATCACATGATGATCGGCGCAAAACCAGCATCGGGAAATACGTAGTTTCTACGGATGTAGCCTGCGCCCAGCGAGCGCATGATCTGACTGTAATCACCGACGGACGGTGACACGGACAGATGGAAGCGAAAACCACCGCCACGCAATTGACTCGACCGCGGCGAGTCACCGCAACGCACCGGACACGCTTTCAACGATCAGCAGGTTCAACTGAAAGGACCACCTCAATGAACGACTCCTTCGACACGCTTTCGGCGATTGGTACCGAGCTCACCACCGAGCAGCTCGACGCAGTTGACGGCGCCCTTATCTGTGTGGTGATCGCGTTTGCAATCGGTTTCGCGGTCGGTTTCGGCGGCGCCGCGGCTGTGGATGCTGTTGTCTAGGGAGACCAGGACGCGCGCAATCAGACACGTGGGTCGGGTGATCACCTGATCGTCCGACCCTTCATCAAACCAACGGAGCAACACCATGAACATTTCACTTACCACACTTGCGGCGACGGATTCCGAGCTCACCACCGAGCAACTCGATGAGGTAGATGGCGGTCTCATCGTGATCATGTGCCTGGCCGTCTTCAACATTGCCTTGTACTCCTACGGAATCGGCACGCTTAACCCGAGATATCCGTAGTTTTCTTCACGGGATACGAGCGACCACCCTGGTCGACCGCGCGCATTCACATTTCAAACACATTTCAAAGGAGCATCACATGAACACAACTCTCGACACCCTGACAATGACTGGTTGCGAGCTCACCACCGAGCAGCTCAGCGACGTGGACGGCGGCCTTGTCGTCCTGGTCACATGCACCGCGATCTGGGCACTGGGCACCTTCGATGCCGTGCTGTGGTGGGCCATCCTCTCGGACTAGGCACACACAACAGGATGGGTGACCAATGTGATCGCCCATCCCGATCCATTCATGCACAAGGGAGTATTTCATGAACACCTCGCTCGACACCCTTTCGATGACGGGTTCCGGACTCACCACCGAGCAGCTCAATGAGGTCGATGGCGGCCTGTACTTTCCGGTTCCGTACCCGTTCCCCGATCCATTCCCTTTCCCCGATCCAATCCCATTCCCCGATCCCCTCCCGTTTCAGGTAGGGCCGGGATTTCCCACCGCAAGCTGATACCGATCGTTCGCATCTCGCCACCCAGACCCGTCGCCCAGCAGCGGCGGGTCTGGCGCAAGGAGAGTTCCATGGCCACGCCGAATCCCGGAATCTTTCGCCCGGAAGCCCTCCAATACCGGCTTCGCAATCAGGGACTGCGACGGGCGGAGGTGACATTCCCCCGCTGGATGGCACGTCCCGCCCTCATCGCGCTCTGGATCCTGCTGGTTCTTTTCGGCATTGGCGGAGGGGTGGCCTGCTTCGCCTCGGTGCCGGTCTCCGAATCAGGGTTGGCGATCGTGATGGGTCACGCCACACCCACTGGTACCGCCACATCCGTCGCCGTGCTGATGCCGCAAGGGATCGAACATCAGCTGCGCGCGGGCCAGGTTGCGGAGCTGTTCCTCGGCGCCGGTGATTCGGCCACTGGCGGCACTGTCACCGCCATCGAGCGACAACCGCTGGATGCCGCCGCCGCCGAACAGCGCCTCGGCCTCCCCGCATCATCGCTGTCAATGCTCGATGGGACGGTCGTCCTGGTCTGGGTGAGCGTCGAACCGGTCGCCGCGCCCAACATGGGGCCAGGAACATCCGGCCGCGCCGAGCTGCCAGCCGGCTCACGACAGGCGGGAGCATTCCTTCCACTCGTCGGACCACTTTTTGAGGAGTGATACATGAACGCGATCAATTCTTCCGGACCGCTCGACGCGGCGATGTCGATCATTTCCAACATCCGGGTATTCCTGCTGACGATCGTCGCCTCATCGATTTCCCGCTTTGCGGGGCTGTTCCGGCGGCGGCGCGTCCCGGTCCTTTATCAGCTCAACGCGACCGAGTGCGGCGCAGCCTGCCTCGCGATGGTGCTGGGCTTTCACGGTCGACCGACAAAGGTGGCCGAGGTACGTGACACGACCGGGGTTGGGCGCGATGGCCTCAGCGCCGGAACGATGGTCGCCGCGGCCGCTGAGTACGGTCTTCGCATGAAGGCGTTCTCCCTGCAACCGGCTGATTTTGCCAGGGTGCCACTGCCGGCCATCGTGCATTGGGATTTCGAGCATTTCGTCGTGGTGGAACGATGGTCAGCGAAAGCCATCACGATCGTCGATCCCGGTACGGGACGCCGCACGATCTCGCCACAGGAGTTCTCGGACCGATTTACCGGCGTGGTGCTCGCCTGTGAACCGGCTGAGAACTTTGACCGGCATGTGGCCAGGGCAACCCCGCAATGGCGCTCATACCTGCACGCCCTCCTTGTGCAGGCGCCCGGCGTGCTGGTGCAGGTACTGGCCGCTTCGCTTGTCTTGCAGCTACTCGGGCTGGCGGTGCCGCTTCTGACCAAGATCGTGGTCGACGATGTGCTGGCCGCGAATGTCACCGGGTTGTTGCCGATCATCGGGCTGGGGTTGGGAGTCGTTGTGCTTTCGCAGCTGGTGACGACCTATCTGCGCTCGACATTGCTGCTGTCGCTGCAGGCGAAAGTCGACCAGCATCTGATGCACGGCTTCTTCAGTCATCTGCTGGCGCTGCCGTATCGCTTTTTTGAGCGGCGCACCACCGGCGACCTGATGATGCGCCTCGGCAGCAATGCCCAGGTGCGCGAGATCCTGACCAGCCAAACGCTTTCGGTGGTGATCGATGGCTCCCTGATCTTCGTCTATCTCGCGTTCCTGCTGGCCCAGGAGCCCGCCTTCGGCGGTGTCGTGCTGGCGGTTGCTTTCGTGCAGGTGGCGCTGCTCTTCGGTTCTCGCCGCGCGATGCATGAGCTGAACCAGCGTGACCTGATCGCCCAGTCATCGTCCCAGGCGTATCTGATGGAGGCGCTCAAGGGCATCGCGACCTTGAAGGCGTCAGGCGCGGAGGAACGAACCCTCGCCCACTGGTCTGGCCTGTTCACCGACCAGATCAACGCCTCCGTGCGCCGCGGGCACCTGGCGGCGGCGATCGGCACCGTGCTGACCGTGCTCCGTGTGCTGGCGCCGCTCGCGCTTTTGTGGGTGGGGGCGCATCAGGTCCTGAGCGGTGACATGAGCCTCGGCATGATGCTCGCCTTGCAGGCGCTGGCGGCCAGTGTGCTCACCCCACTTGCCTCGCTGGTCGCCAATGGGCAGCGGTTGCAGCTGGTTGGCGCGCACCTCGAGCGTCTGGCGGATGTGCTTGACGCCGAGCCAGAGTCGACCACCGGCGCGACTCCGGAGATCACCGGCAGGATCGAGCTGGACCAGGTTGGCTTTCGTTACGACGAACACGCGCGGCCGGTGCTTCGCGACATCTCGATGGCGATCGAGCCGGGCCAGAAGGTCGCCCTGGTTGGTCGCACGGGATCTGGCAAGAGCACGCTGGCCAAATTGCTGCTCGGGCTGTACGAGCCCACCACGGGCGAGGTGCGCTACGACGACATGCCGATGGCGGATCTCGATCACCGTGCGCTGCGAAGCCAGCTCGGCGTGGTGATGCAGGAGCCGGTGCTGTTCAGCGGATCGATTCGTCAGAATATCGCCTTCAATGATCCCGGTATTTCCCCGGAGCAGGTCGTGGAAGCGGCGAAGCTGGCTGGCATTCACGACGAGATTGCCGCCATGCCGATGGGCTACGATACCTGGCTTTCGGAAGGTGGCGGCGGGCTCTCCGGCGGCCAACGGCAGCGCCTGGCCCTCGCTCGCGCTGTCGCGCACCATCCAACCGTGCTGCTGCTCGATGAGGCGACGAGCAACCTCGATGTCGCCACCGAAGCGCTGATCGAGCACAACCTGCGCGATGCGGCGCCCACCCGGATTGTGATCGCCCATCGCCTGAGCACCGTGCGTGACGCCGATCAAATCCTGTTTCTCGAAGACGGGATGATCGTCGAACGGGGCACGCACGACGAGCTGATCGCCCAGCAGGGACGCTATGCCGCGCTGGTCGACCAGCAACTGACGGGCGCCATTCCGGAACAGTGCGGCGGGGACGCAACATCGGCTTCGATCGGTCTGCAAGCGGAACGGCGTTGAGCGATGACTGCGAGTCTTTCCCTGCCTTCGAGGTTCGTGTGAGAATATTGCGTCAGGTCCTGTCCGCCAATGTCATTCGTGAGGGGTGCCAACATGCGTAGTTCGATGATGCGTGCATTGATTGTCCTGATCGCCCTTGTCGGGTTCAGCCCGATGCCGGTCTCCGCCCAGACGCCGCTCGTCGCGACGCCCCAACCCAACCCATCGTTCGAAATGACGGTGCTCGGTGTATCTGACCTGCCGGCAGTAGCGCTGACAACTCCCGCCGGCGCTACGGGAACGGAAGACGACGAGCTCGTGCATGCCCTGTTGAGCATCAGCATTGAGCCTGGCGCTCCGGTGCCGCCACTGACCGGTATGAGGTCGGTGCTGATCACCGTGCAACAAGGAAGCCTGCTGGTTTCCGCCAGCGGTGAAACGGTTCGTGTCAATGTCGGGACCGGCGAGCCTGTCCGGTCAGGCGATGGGCAAAGCGTGCTCTGTGAGCAAGGCGATTGTGTGTTGGAGTCGGGTCAGGCGATTCTTCTCGCTTCGGGAAACGGCCTCTCTGTGACGCAGGGTGACGTGCGGATGGAAGTTCATGGCGGCGAGCCCACGGTCGTGCAGATGAGCGTATTGCTGCCTCGCGGTGAGGCGGGAGAGCGCTGCTGGATTTGCCCGCGTATCACGTCGTGACGAGACGGGTGGTCGCGTCAAGCGCCTGGTCGAGGCTCATCCTGGTCCCGGCTTCCCATGCGGCCTCGAATGTGGATGCACCTACCGTCGCTCGTATTGTGGCGACGGTAGCGTCGAATGCCGCGCGCTCGGGCACACCGCGAACAGTGCCGGTACGGGAGCGCCAGCTATTCGCGGCGCTCCCGATCGTCGCCGCGAGGCGCGGCTGGTCTCGCTCGACGGCAATCGTCGCGAGCCCTTCGAGACAGGCCGCGACGCCCAGCTCATCCCGCGGGTCCAGATGCAGCGCGGCGGCATCACGAACACATTCGACCGCGCGGTGTGGATCGCCCTGGAGCGCTGAAAGATACCCAAGCTCGGCCAGGCTGGATGCTTCTGCACGTCGCTCACCGATCTCGCGGAACCGGGCGAGGCATTCCTCCGCGAGCTGGGTGGCAATCTCGACATTCCCCAGGTAACGTTCGAGCTGGGCAATCTCCAGCGAGAGATATGACTGCGAGCCGACATCTTCGGGGTGGCACAGCGCGCGAGCCTCGCGGAAGCGATTTTCGGCCTCATCGAAGTGCCCCTTTGCCATTGCCAGTCGTCCGAGTGCATAGATACATGGCAACGTCGCCTCTGGTGGACTGGTTTCCTGATACACCGCGAGTCCCTGACGGAGGTGGTCCTCGGCATGGTCATAAAAACCCTGGCTTGTGGCGACCATCCCAAGGCCGACCAGGGCGCCAGCCACGCCTGAGCGATTTCCAAGCTCCTGGCAAAGGCGGAGGCTCTCTTCGTAGAGGTCGCGGGCACGGCTGTGATCCTCCAGGTTGTTGGCAACATTGGCCAGATCGAGGAACGCCCCCGCCCTGATTGCGGGATCGACCTGATCTCCCCCGGCAACCGCTCGCTCGAGCCAGCTGTGTCCCTCCTGCAGGTGGCCGCGCATGTGCCAGAACGGCCAAAGCGCCGCCGTCAGGCTGAGCGCCATCGAGGCATTCCCGGTGTCGCCCGTATCACCCAGGGACCAGGCCAGTGCCGCCCGGAAGTTGTCCTGCTCGGTGTCAAGAAGATCGAGCCAGCGACCTGGCGCGGGGCCATGCAGCTGAGGACCAGCGCGCTCCGCGAGAGCCACCAGGTAGTGAGCCTGCGCTGCCCGGATGGAGTCAGCATCGCCACTCGCGTGCAAGCGCTCCAGCGCGTATTCGCGAACCGTCTCCAGCATGCGGAACCGGGGGTCGCTGTCCGTGTCGTTCGAGCGGAGCGCCAATCCCTGGTCCACAAGCGCTTCCAGGGCGTCGAGTGCCGCGAACGGATCGTCATCATCGGTGATCGCTGTCACCGATTCGAGCGTGCATCCACCAGCGAACACGGCAAGCCGGCGAAAGCATTGCTGCTGCTTGGCGTCAAGCAGGTTGTGACTCCATTCGATCGCGGCTCGCAGGGTTTGCTGCCGTGCCGGCGCATCCCGCGGTCCTGACGTCAGCAATCGCAGGCGCTCGCTCAGCAATCCCACCAGGGTGGCTGGCGACAGTGTCCGGATCCTGATCGCGGCAAGCTCGATCGCCAGTGGTAGGCCGTCGAGCCGGGCACAGATTGCGGCGACATCGCGAGCGTTTGCATCAGTGAGCGCGAAATCGGGACGCACCGACGTCGCTCGCTGGACAAAGAGGTCAATGGCGGGAACGCCGGCCAGATCCGCGACATGCTCGACCCGGTCCGGATTGGCCAGCGCCATGGGGGCCAGCGGCACGACCTGCTCGCCTCGAACGCGCAACGGTGGCCGGCTCGTGACGAGGATTGTGAGCCCGGACGAATGTTCGATGAGATCGGCCACGAGCGCGCATGCCTCGTCGAGCAGATGCTCGCAATTGTCCAGCACCAGCAACATCCGTCGTGACCGCACAAAGTCACGAATCGTCTCGGCCAGTGGCTGCTCGCTCGCCTCGCGCAGATTGAGCGCCGCCGCAACTGTCGGGACGACCAGCGCGGGATCGGCGATCGGCGCGAGTTCGACGAACACGGCGCCCTGAGCGAAATCGGAGGCGACATTGCGGGCGATTTCGAGCGAGAGCCGTGTCTTGCCGACACCTCCCGGTCCGGTCAGGGTCAGCAGCCGGGTTGCGCCGGAGCGGATCATCTCGATCGCGCTGGCCAGCTCGCTGGCGCGACCGACGATGGGTGACCCTGGCAAGGGGAGGCCATTCGGCTCCGGAGGAGGAGTCGAGGTCGTGTCGGCTGGCCGGGAAGCGGCTGCCAGTGTCGCGCGCTCCTCCGGTCCCAGCTCCAGGGCATCCGCGAGGAGTCGCATGGTGGCGGGGTGGGGACGCTTCTTGACACCACGTTCGAGGTCGCTGATCGCCCGGGTGCTCAGCCCGGCCCGTTCGGCCAGCGCTTCCTGGGACAGACCCGCCGCCGTGCGGTGCCGCCGCAGCAACGTCCCGAAACCGGACACCTCCCGCTGTCGCTGCACCGCCATTATGGTTGGTCCTTCGGTACCGGCGTTGCATGCCGCTGGCGCCCCCTGGCTGATGTCATCGTAAGCGCCGGAGATTGCCGTCGCAACGGAGGCTACAAGTGCAACTTGACAGCACACCTCAGAAACAGCACGATCAACGTGTCGACCATCAGCAAAATCTAGGTGGAAGGGTGAGGACGTGGCATTTCAGACACCGATCACGATCAAGGAAGCCCTCGATCGTATCGACCGTGATGATTACCTGCTTCCCGCAATTCAGCGAGAAGTCGTGTGGAAGACGGATCAAATTGTGAAACTCTTCGATAGCCTCATGCAGAGCTATCCAATCGGTTCTTTTCTCTTTTGGAATGTGGAAGTCAAGCACAGTAAGGATTTTGTCTTCTACGAGTTCTTGACAGACTATCATCAGAAGAACAATCGGCATCTGAAAAAACACATGATGCATAATCCTCGTACCGTCAGTGGGATTCTGGATGGCCAACAACGACTCACCGCATTAAACATCGGAATTCGTGGTAGCCATGCCCAAAAACTTCCATACAAATGGGCCGATTTTGACTCCAACTATCCAAAGCGCTTTCTGTATCTGCGTCTGGACGCGGAAGCGGAACCGAACGAGTTGGGATTGATGTATGACTTCAAGTTTCTGACCCCAGAGCAAGCAACAAAACAGCCCGACGAGGCCGCGCATTGGTTTAGGGTGGCAGAGATAGCCGGCATGGATCCCTATGAAGACATCTTTGGCTATGTTCAGGATCATGGACTTGTAAATCAGAAGTTCCCACATCGTACTCTCACGCGGCTCTATCAACTCGTTCACAAGGATCCGGTCATCGCCTATTACGAAGAAAAGTCCCAGGACCTCGACAAGGTTCTCAACATATTCATTCGGGTGAACAGTGGCGGGACGGAACTCTCATACTCAGATATGCTGCTCAGTATTGCGACGGCGCAGTGGAAACAAGTCGACGCCCGCGAGGTCATACACCGACTTGTCGATGAACTGAATGCAATGGGAAAAGGGTTCAACTTTAGCAAGGACGTAGTGCTCAAAGCAGGCCTGATGTTGACGAATATCCCGAGCCTCGCCTTTCGCGTCACGAACTTCAACGCGAAAAACATGGCAACTCTCGAGTCGAACTGGGATTCCATCGCGCAATCACTGCGACTGACCGTGCGCTTGCTCGCAGATTTTGGGTTTGCGGAGAGATCGTTGACTGCAGATAGCGTGGTAATCCCTGTAGCCTATCACCTTCACAAGCAGAACGCCGAAGAGAGTTTCCTTACTCACCAAAGTAGGCAGCAGGATCGAGAACGCATTCGTGGATGGGTTGTTCGATCTCTACTGAAATCCGGAATCTGGGGCAGTGGCCTCGACCAATTGCTGATCGCACTTCGAAACACGATCCAGGAACATGGAGCAAACACATTTCCTGTTGAAGAGCTGGAAGCGGCAATGGCCACACTCGGCAAATCGCTGCGTTTTGAAGACGAAGAAATTCAGGCACTTACGAGCATGTCGTACAACGACCGTCGCACATTCTCATTCCTGTCGTTGCTCTACCCCGGTATGGACTTCAAGGATACTCACGTTGACCACATCTTTCCGGCGAATAGCTTCTCCTCTAGGTCCAAGCTTCTGAAGGCAGGTGTTCTGGAAGAAGAGATCGATGAATTTATGGCTTCGTACAACCTGTTACCGAATCTTCAACTTCTGGAGGGACCGATCAACCAGGCAAAACTGGACAAGCCGCCTTTTCAATGGATGGTTGAGCATTGGCCCGATAGTGGAGCCCGGTCTGACTATATAGCTCGTCATCAACTTGGGGATGTGCCTGAAGACATCACTGGTTTCCTGGATTTCTTCAACGCCCGAAGAAAAAGAATCAGGTTGCGAGCCAGTGCTGTTCTCGGTATGCCGGCTTAAAATGCCTGACGCGAGAGTGGTGACTCGTTCGCCGGAATGAGCATCATAATCGCATTCTGGTGAGCATCAATCTGACATCAACACAAGCCATTACTATCGCAACCTCAACGGTCCCCGAAACGTGTGGGTATCGTGTGGGGAACGCTCATGTTGCCAGAAGCCTCCCGCTCCCATGCTGGAAAGAGAGCAAAAACCTCTCGTCGCAAGGAATTGCGAAACGACCCAGCAGGAGAATTTCATGGCTGCGCAGATGTCAACGATCACCCCGTCAACGCCCGTCTCTTTGATCAGCATCCCGTTCGCCGGTGGGTCGCAGGGCCAGCATCTTCCCGCCTGGGCGAGCCTGGCCGTGCGGCAATTGTCCAGCCGGGAGCGAGAAATCCTGCCGCTGCTGGCCGCCCGCTGGACCGACCGCGAGATCGCCGACGTGCTTTGCATCAGTTACCGGACGGTGACGACGCATGTCACGCACATCTTCGACAAGCTTGGTATCGACTCGCGCCGGGAAGTGACGCCGTTTGCCATGATCGCCGAAGGTGAGCTCGAGTGATGCACTTTTGAACGAGAACATGATGCGATCGCGAAGTATCATGTGGGTGGAACATGGAACCACTGAAACGTGATGCGATTGACTGGGAAGATAATCCAGCACATGGTGGCAGGTCAGAACAGGCATGCAATCTCGTCAAAACCCGACCGCGCGGCGCGAGCTCCCCGCGAGTGGAATGAATCGGCGACTCATCCGTGCCCCACATGGAAAACCGGTCGTGAGACACTCCCCCAACCTGAGGGAACGTTGGGTCAAAACGCACCCAGACTCATCGTACGCCGTCGATCCTGGCCATCAGGGGCGTCCGGAATATTCGCCATTCGGATTGCCGGAAGGCTCTCCCACGTCATTGCTGGCCTGGCTGCTGGTCGCTGTGGGGGTTCTGGCCGTCACCGCCGCGCTGTGGTACATGACCAGAGAAGCAGGATCGCCCTGGCGTGCCGCGGCTTTGCTGACATCGGCTGTGGTCGGATGTGCATGGATTCTTGCGCGCTCGGCTATGGACATCCCCGGTTTCGTTCGTCGGGGTGATCCAGTGGCCGTGTTCCGGTCAGGAAAGATGGCGCCGTTCTGGCTGCTCCTCCCCGCCACCACTGTGACCATCGTTGCCGCGGGCAGGATGCAGTCCGCCGGCGCCGGGGCAGTGGGATGGAGCGTCGGCCTTCCCTGGCTGGTCGGGGTGATCCTGTTCATGGCGGCTGCCTGGTGGCCCGCCATGCCGTCGTGGCGCCAGGCCGCTCGCACTGCCCAGCGACCGGCAATGCGGTCACTGGCAGTGCGAAGCTGGATACCCTGGGTTGCCCTGGTGGTGATCGCGGCCGCTCCCCGGTTGATCTGGCTCGATCGCTTCCCCACCATTATCGACGGCGACGAAGGGCAGTACCTGAAGGCGGCCGTGTCAGCACGTACCGGGAGCATGGTCAACCCCTTCTCGACCGGCTGGTTCGGTGTGCCGAACCTTTACCCCGCGGTACAAGGATGGCTGGCCAGTGTCACCGGAGCCGACCTCGCTGCGCATCGGGTGCTCGGTGCGCTGGTGGGGACCGTTGGGGTGCTGGCGACCTGGCGATTCGGTCGTTTGGTGATTGGCGCTTGGCCAGCCCTGGCGGGGGCTGCCCTGATGGCCACCCTCCCATTCCACCTCTATTTCAGTCGCTCCGCCCTGAACCACATCACCGACCCAACCACCCTTATGCTTGCCTTGCTGTTCCTTTGGCGTGGCGTGCACAGTGGGCGACGGGGCGATGCATTGCTGTGCGGTATGATGATCGGCCTGGGGTGGTATGGCTACTGGGGAGCCCGCATCTTCCCGGTCATCGTTGCCTTGATCCTGGCAATCGCCGCCACCAATCGGCGATTCGGGCTGTCCGGTGCGGTTCGGCTGGGGTTATGGTCCGCGACAGGATTCGTGGCCACCACGTTGCCGTTGCTGATCGCCTTCACCATGAAAACCGGTGAGTTCCAGAACCGCCTCGCCGCCACGTCGCCCCTGTCGCTCGATGCATGGCGGGACGACCCGAGCGATGTCCTCCATATTTATCTGGATAACCTCCGGGAGGCGGTCTTCTTCCCCTTTGTCAGCAATCAGGAATTGTTTTTCCGGCATCCAGCCCCGTTTCTCGGCTGGCCGATGGCGCTGCTCATTCTCGTCGGTGTGGCAAGCTGGATCGCGGGGTTGGTCCGGGAGCACGCGTTTCGGACCGGCGCCTGGCTTGCCGCTCCCTGGCTGGTGCTGGCGTTTGGCGTCGCCACCACCGACCCGGTCCAGAGTCAGCGCTTTGTGGCCTTCACGCCGATCTGGATGCTGGCCGCCGGGTCGGGGCTCGTTGCCCTTGCTCGCTGGGTCAGCGCAGTGAGCCTTCCCGCTCGCGCTGTTGTGCAACACGCCCTGCTGGTGGGGGCGATAGGGGCGCTGGCGTTCATGAATATCACCTGGATGGCATCCGAAGATCGACAGCTCACCACCTATGGTGATGTCAGGACAATTGCCGCGTGGGACATAGGTTGGCGTCTCGCCCATGGCGATCCCGGTGGTGAAGACGGACAGCCGGTGCTGTTTGTGGGAGCGCCGTTCATGTTCATCGACGATTGGCAGAATCTTCGCTTTCAGGCGCCAAATGCGGATCTCACCGATGTCGCGCAGCCAATCGTGAGCACGGCTGATGTTCCGTCGTTGCCGTCCGGCGCGATCCTGCTGCTCGTACCGGAGCGGGCCGGAGAACGCTGCACCGTCGAGCAAGCCCATCCGGAAGTGACCGTTGCCGAGGCGCATGCCCGGAATGGGAGGCTGCTCTATGTGGCATTCTACCGGGGCGAGCTGCCCGGCTGGTCGACCGCGCAAACTCCCGCCGGCACGACGTTTGACATTGCTGAAGATACGGAGTGCACCACTACGGCAGGCATACAATGATCCGGTTGCCCCGGACTTGTGCTGGTCGTGGCCGCGTTCACCTGGTTCCACCACCGCGATGTCGAAGGATCGGCAGGATTCGCTCAGTTGTGACCTCACGCCGCCCAGATACAATCCGCTGGAGCCCGGCAAAGATGGCCAAAGGGGAGCAAATTCGAAACACATGGACATCTCCATCCTCCTGATTTCAGGAAGCACCCGGGACGGATCAACCAACACCGCCGCGATCCGGGCGGCTGCGGCTGCATCCACACCGAAGATCACATGCCGCATTTACGATGGACTCGCGACCCTGCCGCAATTCAACCCCGATGACGAAGAACATCGACTGCCCAACGTGGTGAGCCGGCTCCGCGCCCAGATCGAAACGGCTGATGACGTGTTGGCGAACGACCATCGCCGTAAACCTTGTAACGCCGCGAGCCGCGGAGTAGCCTCGGGCCGAAAGTGCCCGAGGTTGTCCGCCCGGTGGTCGCGAAGCGGCCACAATGGTCAGCCCAACACATCTGAGAACGCTGTAAACACGCAAAAAGGGGCGGACTCAATCGAGTCCGCCCCTTTTCCGCATGCTAGATCCCGGTGATGCCGGAGAGCCGTGCGGTACCCAACTCCGAAAACAGCGCCAGCCCGCAATACCATTTGATCCGGTGCCGCGTCGCGTCCTTTTGTTCCAGCTCGCCCACCCGCTCGATCGTGACGCCGCCGTGCTCGAGCCCCATCAGGCCCATCCCCTGACCGAACTTGAGCGCCCAGATCGAGGAGGCGTCGGAACTGGTGCCCTGGGTCTCGGTATCGGGCACGAAATCATCGACCACGATCGGGATGCCGTCATAGACCTCCACCTGCTGCCCAAACTGGTTCACCGCCGTCTCGATCACCGAGCCGCTTGTCCGGCGCAAATCCTTCAGCTTGCGACGGGTGCGCTTGCTCATCATCAGCAGCTCCGGTTTGCCCGGCTTTACCAGGTCGATCATTTCGTCCAGCTTGACCAGGGTCAGCGCCGAGCCGTTCACGCCCATCGAGATCGCCTGCGCCCCGCCGACCAGGTTCTGCAATCCATCGAACGATTTCGGATCAGTGCCGCTGTCGCCGGTCACAAAGGTCTCGGAAAAGGCATGGGCGACGGCCTTCGCGCGTGACGCGATCACCTCCGCTTCGATGTCGTTGGTGTCGGCGTACGTGCTCTGCAAAAAGTTGTCCACATCGGCATCGCCGCCAAGAATCTTGAGCGAGGCGATCTGCTCGGTGAATGTCGGCGTCGCTTCGGTCCAGGTGTCGCCGACATCATGGAACTGGGCGGCTGGCAGCGTCGCCTCGCGGTTGTACCGCACCGCCGTGCCGGTCACCGGCATGAAGGGCAGGTACTGCAGGATCGCCGATTCCTTGACGATCGTTTCAATCACGCCGCGGACCAGCAGGTCATTGGAAAGGGATGCGGCATCGGCCAGGGTGATAGCCATGGTGAATCGTGCTCCTTTTGAAATAGCAATTGGGTATGATACGGGCTTCGGATGAATGATGGTGGATTGGTATGCGGACCCCGGTAGCCTCGGCTCACCGTGGCCGAGATCCGCTCGGTATGCGCGAAGCATGCACAATGGTTGGCTGCGCAAGTCCGCCCCGACGGTGTTCCATCACGGACCACCCGAACTTCGTATGACAAGCCCCGGTCAGGGAACCCGACCGGGGTGACGGATGGTTCGGGGATGACCGAACCGTATTCGAATGAACTGTTCAGTTGCCTCAACTCAGCGGGATCGTGATCTCGCCCCCACTTTGCTCGATGTCCTCACGCGTAAACACATGTCCAACCGTCATCGGGATCGACACCGCGTAGAACGCGGACTCCGGTACATCCAGCTTGAACGTCCAGGCGCAACTGTCGCTTGTATCCGACGCTTCGAGCGCGGTCACACCGATGATCGTCCCGGCTTCGTTTCGCACGACCACCTGACGACCCACCTGCATGCCGGCGAACTCACCGATTCCCACACAGCCGGTCTCGGAGACAACGTACGTTTCGTTCTCCGCGCCCGGAAGCGTCACGGTGCCGGCCAGCGCCACCGTGTTTGCCGGCTCATCGCTGACCGGAACGGCACCCACCGCGCTACCGGATCCGGGGGTGGCGGCCACCGGCGATGCGACCATGACAGGTGAAGCCACCACAGCGGGTGACGCGGCTACGGCTGGGCTCGCCGCCGGTGATGCCGCGCTCGCGGTGATGGATTCCGGTGTTGCGTCCTCGGTGGCCTTGGCTGTCCCGGTGCTCAGCACCGGCTGTGTCGCCTCGACGGTTGGGTCCGGCTCTTCATCATCGTCACTGCCACAGGCTGACAGGAACAACGCCATCAGGATCACCAACAGCATTCCGGAAAACTTGCGCACAACGGACCCCCTGTCACGCCAACGATCGGCGATTGTTCTTCGATCGTAGTGACGCATGTGTTACGTATGACCTCGTGTGTCGTCATATTGTACGCAACACCGTCGCACGAGGCGGGCCACGGCGCAAATCCGCTCGCTGGCGGTCATCGGTGGCTGAGTCCTCGCCGGATCTTCTCGCTGGCGGGAATCCGATCCGGATCAACCGGCATCGGCCGGTCGCCACCCGCCGGCACCGCTGGGGTCGACAGGGCTGACGCTGGCGCTGAGCCACGAACTGATTCGGAAATGCGCCGGAACGCCGCCTCGGCCGGTTCGATGCTTGCGAGCAGCGCATCGACCGTGTCGCCGGTGACCATCTCGGGTACAACCTCTGGGTGTGCCCGCAACACCAGCTCGCGAATGACGGAGACATCAGTTGACGGGGCCTCAGGTGTTGCGGCTGCCGGTGAAGGCGCATCGGTTGGGTTCGCTGGTTGCGCGGATTCGCCTGCGTCAAATGCCTGCTGGTCGGTTTCAAGTGTCATGACAGTTCTCCAGGTGGCGTGCCCGTCCAGTGGATGAGGGGGTGCCAATATTCGTCAAAGGGGTAGGTGTGAGTGGACAGGTGAAAGCCGCACCGTCACAATGCATTGCGATGCTGGTTGTGTTCTTCGTCGATACGTTTCAGGAGTATTCCGTGCCTGCCAATGCCAATCCTTCCGTTTCCGTGATCATCACCACACCGCTGGGTGAGATCGAAGTCGACCTCGCCCAGGTACAGGCGCCGGTCACCACCGCGAATTTCCTGCACTACGTCGAAGGCGGGTTCTACAACGGTGGCCGCTTCCATCGCACCGTCACGCCGGACAACCAGTCCAACGACAACCTGAAATCCGAAAAGATCGATGGCGGCATCAATCCTGGCGAAACCGAATCCACCAACCTGCCCAACGACGATGTGACCATCGAGGTGATCCAGGGTGGTGTCAACCCGAATCGGCAGGACGAGCTGAATGCGCCGATCGCCCTGGAACGAACCAGCGACACCGGACTCCACCACGATCTCGATGGCGCGTCTGACCGAGGACAGCGCGGTCTCCGACTTTTTCATCTGCATTGGCGACCAACCCGAGCTCGATTACGGCGGCAAGCGCAATGTCGATGGTCAGGGGTTTGCCGCATTCGGCAAGGTGACGAAGGGGATGGATGTCGTCAAGGCCATCCAGCAGGCGCCCGCCGACGGCCAGTCGCTTGAACCACCGATCGAGATCACCAAAATCACTCGCCTCGTCTGACACGGTATCCGAGAAAACCGCCGGCAGCCAGACATGGCAACCGTAGGGCCGCGGCCCTACGGTTGCCATGTCTGGCTGTGTTCATCAGTGAATCATTCGGCCTTTATGGAACACATTATCAGTTATGGCGCCGCCCCTGTCGCAATCCTCGGACGCAAATCCCGCCGGTCCAGCACCGCCGTCAACGCCGCGCTGATCACCAGGTCGTCATGACCGTCACGCTCCGGCACCGACCATCGCAACACATTGCCCGGACCTGGCATCACCTCGAACGTCGTCGCCCGGAGCTGCGCACGATAGAGCCGCGTCACAAAAGCGCCTTCATCGTCGTGGTCGCTGTCATCGCTATACTCCAGGAACCGGCCACTATCGATCAGGCCCAGGAAATCCCACCCCAGCTGGCTCTTGCTCCGCGCCGTAAACACGAACGGTATCACCTCGATCCCGGGTTGCGAATCGCGCCGTGCCAGTGACGCCTTCAGGAAGGACGCGAGTCCCGCCCCAATTCCGGTCGCGTCGATCACGACCTGCCTTACCCGCCAAACCCGCCGCGCCAGGTCGACCAGCGTGTCGTGCAGCGTCCGGTGCGCCACACCGGTCCACTGCCGCCGGTCGACCACGCGATACACCGCGCGGCCATCCTCGCGGGCTGACGTATCGATCTCGACCACGGTCAGTGCGGTGCTGTCTCGTCGCCGTTCGGATTGATAGGCAATCGGGCCGCTTCCCGCTTCTTCCTCCCCGGCAACGTCGATCAGCAAAGCGTAGTGCCGGCTCGATTCCGCCCGGCTCAGGCGCCGGTGATCGCCCTGCATCCGAACGATGCGATCGTCTGGAAACAAACCAGCGTCGCCGTCGAGCTCCTTCAGCTCATATTCAGTGCGGATGAACGGATGCGCCGGACCGAGCTGGGCGATCCGCGCGTTTACCCTGTCACCATAGGCGGGAACCTCATCAGCCACCACCCGCCATGGCGCCAGCCACACCCGCTGGATGCCATCTGTCGATTCGAGCGCCCGCAAATGGCGCATCTGGCGGGCAAGCAGTGTCGTTGCGCTCCAGACCGTTCCCATGAATAGCGTCGGCGCGTTCGTGCTGGCGGCCATCGGGTCGAACACCGCATCCCAGACATCGGGATCGGTATCCTGCGCTTCGTTGGCGACCAGCAACAGGTCGGCCGTTTGCCCACGCGCATGTGCGGTCGGCGCGGCGGAGATGAAGATCGCTCGCGCCATGCCAATCGAAATCGTCGCGTCGTGAGCAGTGGCGAGCGAGGCCAGCACAGGGCTGGAGATCAGCCGGTTCCAGAGCCGGTCCCGGCTGATCTGAGCTTGTGGGCGTTTGGTCGGCGCGGCGACGACAATCGTGCCACCGCGTCGCGAATAACGAACCAGGAGCGCCGCCAGCACCTGCGCCAGCAGCTCATCCTTGCCGCTTTGGCGGCTGAAGACGATGGCAAGCTGGTCACCGGAGCGGCAGAGCACCCGGTCGAAGATCGCCTGCGCCGGAGCTGCCTGGTAGGGCCGTAGCTGCCACGCGGGCAGCAACAGGCGGGAGAAGGCGGCGACATCGGTCAGCGCCCGGCGCAGGGTGGGGGAGGGAAGGGACGTCACAGGTTGATCACCCGGCCAAGAACGTCGAGCAGGATGCCGCCGAGCAGCGCGAAGATCAGCGTGTTGAGACGCGACTTGATCTCGCGCAAATCCTCCGCGAGACCCGTGACCATTTGCCGGGTGACCACCTCGTACGTGGAGGAGGGGCCAGTGTCGATGCCGCCGGCGGAGCCATTGGGGTGGTCCCGACTCCGCGCCGCGTGCTGGTTCCGACCGCGCATCCGCCGCACCTGCTCCCGCAGGGCATCGGCCACGTGATTGGCACCGTGCTGGGTGTCTGTCATGGTGCATTCCTTTCGCTATTACGTAATGGCGGAGAAGCGTACGTGAGCGGACGTCTGCCTGGTCCTGAATGACACACGTTTCAAAATCCGGACAACCAATCAAATGGTCGTCATTCCGGGCGAAGGCCGAAGGCCGTAGTCGAGGAATGACGGGTATTTCGGTTGCGTGCAGTCCATGGCCCGTCGCTACGGATCGTCGTCCAGCTCCGTCAGGATTTGCGTCAATGCGCTGGTCAGCCCCTGCGCCACATCGCCGCTGATCGCCCGCTGGGCGCGGGCCACCTGCACGGCGACGCTCGCCACCCGTGTCACGTTCGACGTCAGCAGCGACAGGTCCTTCTCCTCCTTCATAAGGCGGTTTAGCACCATCCGCAACGCGCCGATTTCTTCGACCAGGCCGCGTTCCGCCAGCGCCTTCGCCGCCTGGTGCATTACCTTGCTCATGTCGTCATCGAACAGCGCGTTGTAGTCGCCTTTCTCCAGCACCTCGCGAAACCGGGCCTGGCGTGCCGCCTGTTCCCCGATCCGGTCGTCAGCTTCCGAAGATGGCTGGTGTTTCGCGCAATAGAACGCCCCGGCGCGGACGAATCGACCGCACCCGGGCGCGTCGCAACGGTGGGCGGTCATCATGATGGGACGCTCCTCGCGATTCAGAAACAGAACAGATGTTCTATCTATCAGAACGCATCGAGGTGCCGTGTTTGCGCCATGCTCGCGCGCCATCAGTTAATCGTGGGACGATGCCCACTCCCGGTAGATGCGTCGCAGACCCAGCCAGGTCAACTGCGAGACCGATGCGCCGACCGCCGCATTCGCCATGCCAAACACCACCGCCCAGAACACTCCGTCAATGCCGGAAACAACCCCGGTGCCAACCAGCACGGCACCCCAGAGCATGCCAAGGACAGCCACGCCAGCGAGCGCCCATCGACTCGGTAGTAACCCGACCATGAGTCCGGCAACAAGAACCGTCGGGATCATGCATCCTCCTCGCCAACGTCAACCCCCCGCGCCCTGATACCGGTCGATGCCGCGCATCCAGACCCGGTAGGCGATCCACATGAACGCTGGCCCCACCAGCGGCGTCAGCCAGCCAACCCAGCCCGGAAAGAGCTGACCATTTTTCGAAAGCAGCGTTGCCGCCGGATAGTAGGTCGCGAACGCCAGCGGCAGCACCAGCGTCAACAGCACCTGCGGGATCGTGCCGAAGATGCCGATTGGGAAACGGAGGAAGTGACGCAGCTGACCGTTGAGCCCGAACAGCGTGCCCGACCGTGTGAACGAAAATGCCCACGTCCCGATCAGCGTCAGCACTGCCGCCTGGATCAGCGAGCCGCTGACGATCGCCGACACCAGCAGCAGCACATTCAGCGGCGACCAGTCGATCGGCGCCACCGTGATCGTCCACGCCATTACCGAACCGGCCAGGATCAGGTGCGAGACATAGCCCACGTTGAAGCGCTGCCCCACCAGCGTCCAGAACGGGTTCGTCGGCTTCACCAGCACCGTTTCCAGCGTGCCCCGCTGCACCATCACCTCCAGCTCGGTCATCGGGCTGTAGGTGAACGACGCCCCGATCGCGTACGTCATCACCGACAGGCTGTAGAGCAATGCAACCTCCGACCAGTCCCATCCGGCGATGGTGCCGAACCGGTGCAGCAATAGCCAGACGACACCGAGCTCGGCGGTGTAGCCGACCCCCTGCGCCAGCACGCCAAGCAGGAACGCGCCGCGATATTCCATCCGTTCCCGCATGCGCAGTCGGAGAAGATGCCAGAAGAGGGAGAGATTCATGGCGTCACCCTCCCTGTACCGTCAGCCGTCGGATAGCAGCGGACCAAAGCATGTGGCACGCCGCGCCCTGGATCGCTACCCAGATCATTCCGAGTGCCAGCGTCAGCGCCATCCCGGCCCCCGCAATCTCGCCCAGGTAGATCGCCGCCGGCACAAAGGCCACGAACTGGTAAGGAAGCAGCCGCGCGATGGTCTCCAGCGTGTCCGGGAAGAACCACAATGGCAGGTTCGCCCCGCCGAACAACGTCAACAACGCCCCATTGGCCCAGATGAAATGGAAGGTCGTCAGGAACCAAAAGGCCAGCAGCGCCAGCAGCAACCCCTGCGTGAACGAGACCAGCAACGCGATCGCCAGCGCCATGATGAACCCGGCCGTCGCCGTTGCGCCGTGTGGCGACTGGACATCGAACGCCAGCACCGAGACCGCCAGCATCGGGACGACCACGAACGCCATCTGGAAGGCGGATCGTCCGAGCTGATCGGCCAGCTGCAGCGAGGGGTAGTGCATCGGCTTGATCAGGTCGATGGCGATGTCGCCACTGCGCAGCCGCTCGTCGACATCGTTGATCAGCCGATGCAGCGAAATGGTCGAAATCACCGTGGTGATGATGACATACGTCACCATGTCGTCCAGGTCGACGCCGTCAACCGCGCCGTCACCCAGCAATGACCGCCAGATCGCCGCCTGGATCACGATCGCGAGCAGCCCGAACACGATCGACAGCCACACCTCGGAGCGATAGACGAGGTTCTTCCGGAACGACGTGCCGAAAAACGCCATGAATGTCCGGGTGGCGGTCACTGGGTCACCACCCGGCCCCGGCTCCAGCGATCCATCTCGTCCGTTTGCGGTGGTATCTCGTCGAACCCGCCATACAACCTTCGGATCACATCCTCGATCGCCGGCTCGGCGAAGGAGACATCCTGAACCGGGTAGCGCTCGGCAATACCGCTAAGCAAGGCCAGCGTCGACTCGACCGATCGCTCCACCGCAAAGGTCTTGCGACGCCCCTCATCACGGAGCAGCTTTGCCTGGGGAAGAGCGACATCGCCCGGATCGTCCGCGAACTCGATCGTGACGGAGCGCTGCCCGCCGAGTTGCGCCTTGATCGCCTGGATCGTGCCGTCGTAGACCAGCCTGCCGTGATTGATCACGATGATCCGCGGGCAGATTTCCTCGATGTCGGCCAGGTCGTGCGTCGTCAGGATGATCGTGGTCTCGCGCTCCCGGTTGATCGTCCGCAGGAAGTCGCGAATCCGGTCTTTCGCCTCGATGTCCAGCCCGATCGTCGGTTCATCGAGGAAGAGGATCTCCGGCTCGTGCAGCAACGCCATCGCCAGCTCGCAACGCATCCGCTGGCCGAGGCTGAGCTGCCGCACCGGATTCTGCAGCAGGTCGCCAAGACCGAGCAGCTCGGTGCAAAGCGCGCGCGTCTGCCGGTACCGGTCAGGCGGGATCTCGTACATGTGCCGGTGCAGGTCGAACGACTCCGTCACCGGCAAATCCCACCAAAGCTGGCTCCGCTGCCCGAACACCACCCCGATGCGCGAGGCGTTGCGACGCCGGTTCTCGTGCGGCGTCACGCCCAGCACGTCGATCTCGCCACTGGTTGGCACCAGGATGCCGGTCAGCATCTTGATCGTCGTCGATTTTCCGGCGCCGTTCGGACCGATGTAGCCCACCGCCTCGCCCCGCTCGATCGCGAACGAGACATCGTCAACCGCCGTGCGGGTGATGGATGCGCGGCTGAACAGCGTCCGAATCGAGCTGAATCGACCCTCGACCCGCTTCACCTGGCGGTATTGCTTCCCAAGGTGGTCAACCGATATCACTGGCACCTGGAACACCACTTTCGATTGCCGCCATCCCGATCTGAGTTCGCCAAGGGGAACAGTCTAGCAAATCTCCCTCATCTTACCCGTCGGGACCGAATTGGAGTTTACCCTGAGCGAAGTCGAAGGGCCGGTCCGCACTCACTGGCTCCCGACGCCGATCCTCAGAGACATCTCATCCCGTAGACCACAGAAGCATGCCACCTGGACCGTTGGCTTAACCAAACGGTTGTCATGCTGAGTGGCGTGTCAGCCGTTATGTGTCATTGCGCAATTCACGTCCTGTCGGGCCTTGGTGCGCGGGAGCAATTGTGGCCGCTGCGCGACCACTGGGCGGACAACTCCCGCGGGAGGCCCGCCCCTACACCATCCCTGGTGTGTCATTTTGTGCTTGACGCGCCACTGAGTACCACGTCACACGCATGTTGGCACCTACCCAACCAATACGATTGTCATGCTGAGCAAGGCCGCATGGCCGCGTCGAAGCATCTCAATTCCGGACGACATCACGCATCGCGCATCGGTGACTGGGTCGATCGAGATGCTCAATAGGCGATCCCATCG
>Ga0075527_10000020_pt1 | contig 39899 bp, 33 predicted proteins | sample NGEPer11B_FD_74784 | JGI IMG/M metagenome (GOLD analysis project Ga0075527, IMG submission 74784) | Arctic peat soil microbial communities from the Barrow Environmental Observatory site, Barrow, Alaska, USA - NGEE Permafrost305-11B | ecosystem: Environmental > Terrestrial > Soil > Wetlands >...
CAGGGCACCATGGACCTGAAATCATGACATAAACACGAAAACTCGGAGCGATGAAGGAGAAGGGCGCATCCCGACCCTTCCTCTCTAGATCAAATGTTCGTTTTAGATGCGATTGCCCTGGCCTGGCCCACCAGGGAAAGTCGAGTCTCATGCCTCCAACCCGCCCACCTCACCAGGATCGTCTCTGGACGCCCTGGCGGATGCGATACGTCGCCAACGGTCCAGCCGAAGAAGGCTGCATCTTTTGTAACCGTCTCGCCCGGGCGAACGATATCCAGTCCCTCATCCTTCATCGGGCGGAACACAGCTTCATCATCATGAACCTGTTTCCGTACAATACCGGCCACGTCATGGTCGTGCCGAACGCCCATGTTGCCGGTATCGACCAGCTTGAACCCGCGGTGATTTCAGAAATGGCGTGCCTCCTGCCGCCGCTGATTCGTGCGTTGCGGCGAGTGTTTGGTTGCGATGGGTTCAACATCGGCTTCAACCAGGGGTCGATCGCTGGCGCTGGCGTCGCGGAGCACGTGCACCAGCATGTCGTACCCCGGTGGGAAGGCGATGCGAATTTCATGCCGATTCTCGCCGGGACCATGGTTATGCCCGAATTGATCCCGTCGAGCTATGCGAAAATCCGGGCAGAACTGGAAGCAGAGATTCTGGGAATTCTCCGGTTCGACATTGTCCTGCTGGATGATGCCCCGTCGCCCTCAGCCTGGCTGCGTAACGGCAAGATCCCGACCATTACGGTATCGGGCCACGAAGCCGTGTGGCGCAACATCATCCGGGAGCTCGATCTCGGTGACGCTGAGGTCGTCGGCTATTCGGGTCCTCTGAGCACGCGCGATCGGTCCATCACTCCTGGGCTCGTCATTCGTACTGCCACGACAATGCGCGGAGCTGGCTGGAGGCTTCACCCGCTCCTCGATTCCGAAAACCATGCTGGGCTTGACCATCAGACCCAAGTGACATTGCCCAGGGTGCGGAGTTCACTACCCACATGGATCTCGGCCAATATGGCAACGCCAGGCGCGTGTGAAAATCCATTAGACTAACCGCAGTGTGCGTGAGAACCTCAATCGGCGGGCACTCGCCCACATACGCTCGCTCCATGGAGACCAGAATGAACGAAGCACTTGCCAATCAGCCATTGAGGATGATCTCTGGCATTGGCAGGCAATCCGCCCAGATGTTCTTCCTGCCGGCGGGAACCCTGCTTCTGCATCCCGTGATCGTGCTGCCCGCTCTGATCTACCTGTTGGGCGGAACCGCGGCCCAAATCGCCTGGTATGCCATTATCGCCGGCGTGGCCTACGGAGTCGCGGCGCCGGTGGGTTCGGTCATTTCCGCGAATCCTGAATGGACCCGGTTGATCTCGGGCGTCCTGCTTGCGATTCAATCGATCGGATTCCTCCTGATCGCCTTTATGTCACTTCGTGCCGGGAGCGCCTCGCACGAGTCACTACTGCGAATGGTGGCGATCGGGTTTCTCGTGCTCATCCTGCCGACCGGGATTCTGCTGCGCATCATCGATCAGTCTCGCGAATACGCGAGGGCGATCGTTTCCACCACCACCACAACCTTGTTGGCAGTGCTGGCCGTGCTGCTCGCTGGGCTTGGCGTGTGGAGGCTCAGCGACTTGTCCGAATTTGGGCCCGATGAGCTCCTCGGCAGAGTCATCCTGCCGGGTGCGCTGGCGTTGCTCTGCGCGACATGGCTGGGTGTGCTTCCGATCCTGACCTCAAACCACCTACCCTATCCCGCCCGCACTCTTCCGAATTCAACAAAGCCGGGGTTTTTCACGAACTCCCCGCTCATGCGATATTGCGCATTTCAGCTCCTTGAAGGGTTGAGTCGCTTCGCCGACCCGTTTATCGTGGTCGCGATCACGGCGATATTCATCCCATCTCCGATTTGGTGGGGTGGAGCCATCCTTGCATTCGCCGTCGGAGACGCGTGTGCCCGCATCATCACAGTCCAACCAGCTCGCCGACCGAACCCTCGGTCGTCCATCGTGGCCGGAGCGTTTCTGCGGGCCATGTCGCTGCTCATCGTCGCGTTCCTGCCAGCCATTGCGAGGACATCGTTGATGACAGAGCGCGACATAGGCCCGTCCTGGCAGGAATGGGCCTTTATCTTCGCGGCATTTCTGCTCGGCGCTGGATATTGGTTCACAAACTCCGGCAACGCCACCTATGTGCAATCCATCACTCCACCGAGCACTCGTGAGCTCACCCGCGCCGTGGTTGGAGGGGTCCTGACGATGACCGCGTTCGCCCCGATCATCGCCATTCAGATGCTGGACAGCCTCAGCTTGGAAATCCTGATGCGATACGGGGCGGGCGCGGCGGTTGTTGCGCTGATGCTGAGCGCGATGATCGTGCGACCGTACTCGACACCACATCGACGCCGCGGATCGTGGTCGCTCCGACGCCTGCCTGCCTGACGACGTCGTTCAGAAGGATGTTCAACAACAGGTCATGATGGTATCGGCCCGGTCCAAAACTGGCATGGCATCGTCTTCCAGCGGCAACATTGCGTCAAATACAGGGAGAGCACTTCGCATGAAGATCGAAACATTCCAACTCGAACGGTGGATGACTACCTGGGAGCTCGATGTCAGTCACGACATCACCGAGAGCGGCATCGCACCGCTTTCCATCGCCGGCTTGCTTGCGCTGGCGGATGTCGACGATCCCAATGGGTACCTTGACGACCTCATCCAGGCACCGCAGATGTATAGCGAGGCCAGGGGCACCATCAACCTGCGCGCGAGTATCGCCAACACCTACGCGACAGCCGAAGCCGACGACGTGCTTGTCACGACCGGCGCGATCGAGGCCAACTACCTGCTCTTCAATGTCCTGCTGAGCGCCGGCGATCACGTGGTCGTTACCACCCCCTGCTACCAGCAGCTTGCCAGCATCCCGAAGGCGATTGGCTGTGACATCACCGAATGGCCCGTCACGCCCGATTCCGGATTCAGTTTCGATCTTGATCGACTGGAGTCGCTGATCCGCGGCAACACAAAACTCATCGTGATCAATTCGCCACACAATCCCACTGGCGCGCTGCTTCGCCAATCCGATCTGGAACGAATTGCGGGGCTCGCCGATCGCGTTGGCGCATGGGTCATCTCCGACGAAGCCTACCGCTGGATCGAACACCCCGGCGGCGAATCGCTTGCGGCGCCGTTTCGCGACATCTATCACAAAGCGGTCAGTGTCGGCACGATGTCGAAGTTCTTTGGACTTCCCGGACTCCGGCTCGGCTGGATCGCGGGAAACGCCGAGCTCGCCGAAGCGTGCTGGGCGCAACGCGACTACACGTCACTCAGCCCTGCGTGGCTCAGCGACCGGTTCGCCCGGCTTGCCGTCGACAGTCGTGAACGAATTCAACGGCGCAACAATGGCATTCTCGCCGAAAACCTGAGGACAGCCCGCACCTGGTTCGCCGAAAACGGCGACATCGTTGCCTGGAATGAACCGAAAGCTGGGCTGCTCGCCATGATGGACGTCATTGGTGTCGCCAACACCGACGAGTTGTCCGAGCGATTGGCAGCCGAAGCCGGAGTCATGCTCGCCCCAGGCTCAACCTTTCAACTGCCCGGATATCTGCGTATCGGCATCGGGCAGCGCCCGCCGATCTTCGCGGAGGCGCTCGATCGCACCGCTGACTTCATTCGGGCTTTTCACACCAGATCGTAAGCCGCTCGGCATGGATATCGCACCTGAATGCAAGCATGTACCAGGATCATCGCAAGGTTACTCGCCCACGATCCGAGCCTGCTCCTCGTCCCCAACAACCCGCGTCTGGTTTTGCTCGCGCAGGAACTGCTGCACGTAGTACGGCCCAAGCCCGCCCTTGCCGGATGATCCGCTGCCCTTCCAGCCACAAAACGACTGACAACCGGGCCACGCTCCCGTCGTCGCGCCTCCGCTCCGATTCGCGTAGACCGCGCCCGCGATGATTCCATCAAAGAACATCGCGATCTCACCCTCATCTTCGGTGAAGACACCCGCCGTCAAGCCGTATTCGGTGTCGTTCGACTCGGTGATCGCTTCGTCCAGCGAGTCAACGGCACCCACGACAAGGAACGGCAAGAACAGCTCGCGCTTGAACAACTCGTGATCCAGTGAAAGTCCGTCCACGATCGTCGGCGCAACGAATGCGCCTCCGGCGAACTCGCCTTCAGAAAGCCGCTTCCCGCCGATCCGAATCGTTCCACCATCAACCGATTCAACCGCCGTTTCGAAACGCTCAACGGCCCGCTCGTCGATCACCGGTCCCATAAAGACCTCGCGCCTGGCGGGGTCGCCAACCGCTATCTCACTGGTACGCTCCACCAGCTTGCCCATAAACCTGTCGTATACCGGTCGTTCCACATACACGCGCGAGCAGGCGGAACACTTCTGGCCGGAATAGCCGAATGCGGATCGCGCCACCCCTTCCACGGCCTTGTCGAGGTCGGCGTTCTTCGTCACGATCGTCGGGTTCTTCCCGCCCATCTCGGTGATGATTGGACGCGGGTAGTTGGTCGCGAAGGATCGGTAGAGATCCATCCCGATTTCCTTGGAACCTGTGAACACCGCGCCTTCGATATCCGGATGGTTCACCAGGCGATCCCCCACTGTCTCGCCACTCCCGCTGATGAAGTTGAACACCCCACCCGGAACGCCAGCATCGAGGAAACATCGCGCAACCTCGTATCCGGAAATGGGCGTCGCGCTCGCCGGCTTGAACACCACCGTGTTCCCTGCCACGATCGCCCCAGATGACATTCCCGCCGAGAGCGCATGCGGGAAGTTGAACGGAGCCAGCACCGCCCAAACCCCAAACGGGCGCAGGATGGACACGTTCTTCTCTCTCGGATCGAGCGACCCCATCGGAGTTCGGAAACCGTCCGACGCCTCGACCTGCCGGGCATACTCGTCCAGCAGGTCAGCGCCTTCTTCGATTTCACCAATCGCTTCGGCTCGGGACTTTCCACTCTCATGGATCAGGAACGCTGACAATCGGTACTTGCGCTCCCGGATCAGGCTCGCCGCCTTTCGCACCAGCTCGACTCGCTCCCGCCACGGACGGCCAGACCACGCCGGAAACGCATCCTTCGCCGCGGCGACCGCTCGCTCGATATCACCTGGTGTGCCCTTCTGGAACGTCCCGAGCACCACGCCTCGGTTTGCGGGAGGTCGCACCTCGAAGGTCTCGCGACCGGAGATGTCCTCACCGTCGATGATCAGCGGATACGTTTTGCCAAAGTCCGGTTTGATCGCTTCAAGCGCCTGGTCGAACTCGCCGTGCATCGCCTCGATCTGGTCTGCGGTTGCGGTATAGGTGATCTTTTGTGTGGATTTCGCCATGATCTTGTCTCTCCATCGCTACCGTGGGGCACGCTCGACAGGATGCGCCGTGTAGTCGCCCAATACCTCGGTGATTTCCAACCGGTTGTCAAATGGATCCCGGATGAAAAATCGGGGCCGATTCACGATCTGCTCGGTCTCCTCGATGTCGACACCCTTGCTCGCCAATTGCTCGCGCCAGGCGGCGACATCCTCGACCTGGATGCAGATATGTTGACCCGGCGAGTTGGGCCCACCAGCATCCTCCGTAAACACATGCAGCTCATCGCCATCCTGGCCGAGCTGAAACCAGATAATCCTGGCGGAATCCAGCGCATCCGGGACGATCTTCTCCCGAAGTCCCAGTTTCGATCCGTAAAACTCACGCGCCCTGTCGTTGCCACCGGATGGCATCGGGACACTGGCGTGTTGCAATCTCACAATCGCGCTCATGATTGAACCTCTTTCTTTTAGCCTTTCAGCGCCTTCAATGCCCTGACGGCATCTCCGAACAGGCGCTTTTTGGGGACGCTTCCGAACAGGCGCAAAATGTCCTTCTGGACAGATGCCTTTGGTGCGCCCGACACCGTCAGGTAGCGACGCACAGCCTCGGACAGCAGCTCCGGATATTCACCGAGCAACCAGGGGCGATCATGGGCAAACTCGGTCATATGCCGGATCTTGTACAGATCCTTGAGTACAAAGCTCTCTTCAAGCAGCTCCCGGTAGCGGGAGAGGCCAACCGCCGAAAAATCGCCCGTGCCGCTTGCCTCGACGATCGCCTTGCCAGCCAGCCTTCCTGACATCATCGCCAGGTTCGCGCCTTCGCGATTGAGCGGATTGACGAAGCCAGCCGCGTCGCCCACCAGCACCACCCCATCAGCATACAGCCGCGGCAGGCGCTTGTATCCACCTTCCGGTATTAGGTGAGCGGCATACTCCTCGATTTCCGCGCCTTCAATCAGCGGAACAATCGCTGGATGCGCCTTGAATCGATCAAGCATGTCGTTGACGTTCCTGCCCGAGGAGATCAGGTCAGACAGGAGGGCGCCGGTGCCGATCGAAAGCGAATCCTTGTTGGTGTAGATGAACCCGTATCCGAGCATCCCCCACGTGCTCTCACCGAAGATTTCCAGCGCCGTGCCTTTGCCTGCTGGCAGGTTGAATCGCTCCTCGATCCTCGTCGCATCGAGTCGAAGCGTTTCCTTGGCGACAAGCGCCTGCTCATCCGGCTGCCACCCCTGATGCAACCCGGCACGCTGTCCCAGCAACGAGTTGGCGCCGTCCGCGAGCACGACGACATTGGCGTGCAGCTCGCCATCTTCGTCGCCGGTAGTCACCCCCACCACGGCGCCGTCCTCCCACAGGAGGTCCGTCACCGTGAACTCCGGGTAGACCTCCACGCCTTCCTCTTCCGCCTTTGCGGCATACCACTGATCGAAATCGCCACGAAACGCGGTGTACGCGTTGTATGGTTCCTCGGCGAATTGCATCGATCGATATGCCGCTGTCATCGAGGCATCCGATGATAGCAACATGTATCGCTGCTCGATGATCGGCCGCTCCAATGGCGCGTCCTCTTCAAAACCGGGAATGATCGCTTCGGTCGGCTCCCGGTAGAGAATCCCTCCCCAGACATTCTTCGCGCCGGGGAACTGGCCGCGTTCGAGCACGACGACAGAGAGACCGGCGGCCGCCAGCTCCCGAGCAGCGGTTATTCCCGCCGGTCCGGCGCCAACAACGATTGCGTCCATTCGATCGTCCGCCACGTTCCGTCCCTCTCAATTGGTCGATCACCACACGCCGGTAACCTGGCCCAGGCATATCCATGTGACGAAACCCACTACCCCTGCGTCGCTCGAAGCTCGTCAATCACCGCTGGAACCACCTCTAACAGGTCACCGACAATGCCATAGGACGCCACCTTGAAGATCGGGGCGTTTGCATCGCGATTGATCGCGACAATGTAGTCCGCGTTCTGGACGCCCACAAGATGCTGCACCGCACCGCTGATGCCCACAGCGATGTAGAGCTTCGGCGACACCCTGGCGCCTGTCTGACCGATCTGATCAGTGTGCGGGCGCCAGCCGGCATCAGAAAGCGGTCGGGTTACCGCAACCGCGGCATTGAGAGCACCAGCAAGCTCCTCGACCAGCGCGAACCTGTCCTGCGAACCGAGCCCGCGGCCACCTGCCACGATCCGCTCGGCGCTGTCCAGCGCCTGTGCGCCACCAGTCGCGCCTTCCGGAGTGTCTGCTTTTACAATCAGGTCTCGCTCATCCAGCGCTACGTCATGGGCACGCACCGGTGCAGAGCCGCCCGTGGCCGCGGCACGCGCTGACGCGCCCGGGCGCATTGTCAGTGTGGCGATGCCCTCGCCCTCGAAGGCCACCGCGCTCTGCGCCCGGCTCCCCAACACCGGTCGTATCGCGGTCACCTTGCCGTCACTGAAGACCACAGCGACGGCGTCAGCCGCGTGACCGGTTTTCAGCCGGGCGGCGACGCGAGGCAGGTAATCGCGCCCCGATGTTGTGCCCGGCGCCAGCACAACCGACGGAGCTATCTGCCGGATAAGGTCGACGACTGCCGCGGTCCACGCCAAACCGCTGAACACGGCAAGGCGATCGTCGTTCACCATCACGACATCGTCGACGCCGGAAACGGCCGCAAGCTCCCGAGAAACGCCGTCAACATCCGCGCCAATCACCCCCAGCGTAACCGTGGTGTCCATGGCATCAGCCAGCGATCGCGCGGCGGTTACCGCCTCCAACGTCACCGGATCCAGGCGTTGACCTGCATGCTCGGCGATGACAACAACACCAGCTCCGTGCGCCATTTCCAGATTCCTTCCGCCCTGTTCCGGCAATCCCTGCGATTCGACTGCATCAACGTGCGATCAGCTTGTTCTCCCGCAACCACGACACCAACATCCTTGCCGCATCCTGAGCGCCCTCGCCTTGAACGAGGATGCCCTCCATCTCCCGCTTCGGGGCCTTCGGCTCGCTCCAGCTCAGGCGCGTCTCACCACCCAGTTCAGCAGCGGCGATCTTTTCCACCGATTTGCGTTTCGCCGCCATCATTCCCTTGATCGACGGGTATAGCGGTTCCTCGGCGCTGGAAGTCACCATGATTACCACCGGCAACGGCGTGCGCACCTGCTGATACCCGCCCTCAGTGTCCCGCTGCAATCGAAGCGACTCGCCTTCCGCGTCTACAGTCATCACATTCGACACGTGGGGCGCACCGAGCAGCTCGGCGATCTGAGGGCCAACCTGGCCGGTCTCGATGTCATCCGACTGCTGCCCACAGAGCACAATATCAGGCTCGAGCGGCGCGATCGCTTCGGCAATGACACCGGCCACATCCAGCGAATCACGCACCGCCTGGTCATTCAGCTCGACATGAATTCCCCGATCGGCGCCCATTGCCAGTGCTCGCGTGAGTGCATCCTTGGCCATCGTGGGGCCCGCCGTCACGACAACGATCTCACCACCAAGATGTTCACGCAGGCTGAGCGCGTGCTGCACGGCAATCGCATCGAATGAGTTCATCGCCTTGCCGGATGTCGATGCCGCGCCAGTCGACGTGTCGATCTTTACGGCGTTCATGTCCGGAACTTGCTTCACCAATACAACGATCGTCACGTTTTGTGCTCTCCAGGTTCATGGGCAAATGCTGGTGTGCGTTTCTCCAGGAAGGCAGCCATGCCCTCCTGTTGTTGCTCTCCATCAAACTGGTCAGCAAACGAGCGAGCTTCCTCCGCCAGCGCGGACTGCGCCGCTGTCCCCCTCGTCAGCCCGATCAGCCGCTTGGACGCCCGCACCGCGTCTGGACCGGCATTGGCGATACCAACCGCGAGCTGTTCAACCTCGTCGATCAGGTCACCCGACTCATGCACCTGATTGACCAGGCCGATCCGCAGCGCCTCCGCTGCATCCACCCGCTTGCCGGTGAAGATCATCTCCGCGGCGTACCCCGGACCGATTACCCTCGCCAGGCGTTGGGAGCCACCCCAACCGGGCGGTATGCCGAGCTGCACTTCCGGCTGCGCGAATACCGCACTGGTCGAGCAGTGCCGGATATCACAGGCCAGCGCCAGCTCGCACCCACCACCAAACGCAAAACCATTCACGGCGGCAATCACCGGTTGCGGAAGCGTCTCGATCCGGGTCGCCAGTGCGTGACCGAGCCGCGCAAACTCCAGCGCCTCGTCGCGGCTCATGCCGGCCATCTCCCTGATGTTGGCTCCGGCAATAAATGCACGATCCCCCGCACCGGTAAAAATCACCACCCGAACGCCCCGATCTTCCGCGAGCTCGTTGAACGTGGACGCTAGCTCCACCAAAAGGTCAGCACTCAACGCATTGAGTCGCTCTGGAATATTCACGGTCACGGTTGCGATGGCGCCGTTTCGCGTAACTTCAACACTCATTCTGGATGCATTCCTTCCAGTGATCGTCGATGCCTCACGGCCACGTCCCGGTACCGACCGGCAATAGCATAGAGGTGAGCCTGCGCGCAGGCATCCAGCGCGCTCCGCGGTTTCGCCGGCACACCCACCATCACGCTGCCTGGTTCGACCACCGTACGCTCACTGACCAGCGCTCCGGCCGCGATCACACAATGATTGCCCAGTCGTGTGTACGACATCACAATCGCGCCCATCCCCACCATCGCCGCGTCCTCGATCGTCGTGCCATGGATAATCGCGCTGTGCCCGATGGTGACATCGCGGTGAATAACGACCGGTGCATCCTTGTTCACATGGACAACAGCGTTATCCTGCACGTTGCTCCGGTCACCAATCGAGATCGGCGCGATGTCACCCCGGACCGTCGTGTTGTACCAGATGCTGGCCTCCTCACCGATCGTCACATTGCCGATCACAACCGCCGTTGGGGCAACGAACGCCGATTCCGCGATTGTGGGCCACACGCCTTCATATGGGAGGATCACCGCACCGGGATACCGTGCCTGCCAGTCTCCCTGCATTGCATTGTGACGAGCCATCATGCGTCCTTACCCATCGACCTTCACGACGATGGCATCGCCCTGACCGCCGCCTGAACATATCGCAGCAACACCGATCCCGCCTCCGCGATTCTCCAGCTCCCGCACCAGGGTGATCACCAGGCGCGTCCCGCTGGCGCCGATCGGATGGCCAAGCGCCACGGCGCCACCATTGACATTGACCCGCTCAGTATCGACACCCAGCCGTCGCGACGAGATCAATGGGACGCTTGCGAATGCTTCATTGATCTCAATGAGATCAATATCGGCGACAGACAGCCCGGCCCGCTCCAGCGCCCGTTCGGTCGCCATTGCCGGAGTGTAAGCCAGGTACGGCGCATCCCACGCCGCCGCCGCATGAGCCAGCACCGTAGCCCGTGGCCGAATGCCTCGCTCTTTCGCCCATTGCTCCGACGCGACAACGACCGCCGCCGCGCCATCGTTCACACCGGGTGCGTTCCCCGCGGTCACAGTTCCTTCGGGATCAAACGCCGGTTTGAGCCCCGCCAGGCTCTCCAATGATGTGTCTCGACGCGGTGCTTCGTCGTGTTCGACTCGATTGACGTTACCTTTGCGTCCGGGCACGTCGATTGGCTCGATTTCGCGCGCCATCCGGCCCGAATCGATTGCGGCAATGACTCGCTGGTGGGAACGAAGCGCCCACGCATCCTGCTCCTCGCGACTGACGCCCTCTTCGGCCGCGACAATGCCCCCATGAATACCCATATGGCAATGGTCGATCGCACACATCAGCCCATCACCGATCATCATGTCTTCGAAGGTTCCATTGCCCATACGATAGCCGAATCGAGCCTGCCGCACGATGTAAGGAGCCTGGCTCATGCTTTCCATGCCGCCCGCCGCGACCACGCGATAATCGCCACCCCGAATCATCGTGTCGGCCAGCGTAATCGCCCTGAGGCCAGAGCCGCACACCCGGTTGATCGTCTCGGCCGTCACCGTACGATCCAGGCCGATTCCCATTGCCACCTGCCTGGCCGGATTCTGGCCGGCCCCGCCCTGCAACACGTGACCGAGAATCACGTGCTCGACATCCGAAGGCTCAAGATTCGTTCGTTCGAGCGTCGCGGCAAGGGTATGCTTCCCCAGATCGACAGCGGAAAACGACGCTAGCGCCCCTCCCAACTTGCCGAATGGGGTTCTGGCCCCACCCAACAACACGCTACGTTCCGCCATGAATCATGAAACCTTTCTGCCGGTTGGTCAGCGTCCTGCGCCAGCAATGCATCGTGGTCTGCCGGTACTCGTCCTAGCGAGTCAGCGCTTCCGCGCGCTCGAATCCGACCGCTGGCGGTTGCGGACAACGTAGCGGACGATCCTCGCGGTATCCCAATGCGTACTCCGCCTGGAGCAGGGTGTGTACCTCGCGCGTGCCCTCATAAATCACCGCGCCTCGGGCATTCCGCATGAACCGCTCAACCGGGTATTCATTCGAATATCCGTATGATCCGTGCACCTGAATCGCATCGTCCGCAGATTGCAGCGCCACGTCGCAGGCATACCACTTCGCAAGAGATGTTTCCTTCGTGTTGCGAATCCCGCGATTCTTGTATTCAGCCGCCTTCATCACCAACAACCGAGAAGCTTCCTCGCCAGCCACCATCTTGGCGATCATCTGTTGCACCAGCTGGTGCTTGCCGATCGGCACACCGAATGTCTCGCGCTCATTCGCGTATTTCACGCTGGCATCAAGCGACGCGCGGGTCAGGCCCACAGCTCCGGCGGCAACAGTGAAGCGCCCCTGATCGATGCAGCTCATGGCGATCTTGAAACCTTCGCCTTCTTCTCCGATGCGATTCTCGACCGGAACGCGAACGTTGCTGAAAGCCAATTCGCCAGTGTTTCCCGCTCGCACGCCGAGCTTGCCCTTGATACTTCCGGTCGTCAGGCCTTCCATATCCTTCTCAATCATGAACGCCGACAGCGCCCGGTGCTTCTGGCTGCGATCCGTGCTGGCGAAGACAAGGAAGTGATCGGCAACGTCAGCCAGTGAAATCCACATCTTCGCGCCGTTGAGGATGTACGAATCGCCGTCCCTGACCACGGTGGACTCGATCGATCCCGCGTCAGAGCCCGCGTTCGGCTCGGTGAGCGCGAACGTCGCAATCTTCTCGCCGGTTGCCTGAGGCGCAAGCCAGCGCTGTTTCTGCTCTTCTGTTGCCCACTGCCAAAGTGACAGGCTGTTCAGCCCGACATGGACACTCATGATCACGCGAAGCGACGTGTCGACATACTCAAGCTCTTCACAGGCAAGCGCCAGACTGACATAATCCAAGCCGAGTCCGCCGTACTCTTCGGGAATAGGCAGCCCCAGGATGCCGGCTTCACCCATCTTGTCGAGGACATCCCTGTGAAAGTCGCCTTCCGCTTCCCATTTCTGAATGTGCGGTGCCACTTCTCGGTGAGCGAACTCCCGTACCATGTCACGTACCTGGATTTGCTCCTCGGTCAATGAAAAATCCATCAGTCCCTGGTGCCTTTCTCAATGTCAGGAATGCAAAATCAACGGCATTTGTACTCAGGAAAGTATACGGCACCACAATCAGGCGATCGGGCGAGGCCCCCTAACGATCTCTCCAATACGCACCCGCCTGACCTCGGATTGACCGCTGTCCCTCAGCAGCAAGGAACCGTCGACGTCAATCCCACAGGCAATTCCCGTCAGCTTCCCGTCACCGGACTGTACCGTCACCGGTTGATCTCGCCAGGCCAGCAGCGTGTTCATCTCGTCCAGGTCGGTGGCGGCGATCCGTCCGTACCTGCCATAGGTTCGCGCAATGGGTTCCAGGTTGGCCGCAATGGCATCGAGCATGTGACCCGCGGTGATGGTCGGGTTCCATTCGGATACCGCCGAGCCGGCCATTCCCTCTGGAATGGCATCTGGTCGAAGGTTCACCCCAATTCCGGCAATGATCGATTGCTCATGCGAGCTGTGGTGCGCCCTCAACAGGATGCCCGCCACCTTCCGGCCATCAACAAGGACGTCGTTCGGCCATTTCAAGGAAATCGGGGCATTCAGAGCGAGCGACGTGATCGCACGGATCGTAGCCAGTGCCACCAAAGGCGACAACGCTCCTCCATCCGCATGGCGAACCGCGAATCGCAGGATCCAGGATGTGAGCAAGGCACCCCCCGGCATTGTGATCCATTGCCGTCCATGCCGTCCTCGTCCCGCTGTCTGCATCCGCGCCTCGACCACCGTTCCATGCGGAGCGCCACACCGCGCAAGCTTCGCGGCAACCTCCATGGTCGAGTCCACCTCGGGATACCAAATCCGCAACCGGCCGAACCGATCATCTCTTGTGTTTGAGTTGCTACTCGTCATCGTCAGCGTCTTCGCCACCGTACCGGCCGGTGGAGCCATCGTCGCTGGATGCGCCGGATCGCTCCAGCGTTCCGCTTTCCATGCCGTTCAGCTTGGTCAACCGTAGCTGGCGCACGCGGTGGCGCTCGACGGCAATGATCTCGACGCGAACCCCTTCCGCCTCGAACACATCACCCTGAATCGGGAGGCGGCCAAGATGCTTGTGGACGAAGCCGCCAAGTGTTCCGAAGTCATCGTCCTCTTCGAATTGGATGATAAGCGCATCCTCCACGTCCTCGATCGGGAGCCGGCCATCTGCCAGCAGCACGCCTTCCTCCGCCTTTTCAAAGAGCGGCGTCTCCGAGTCGTACTCGTCCTGAATTTCGCCGACAATCTCCTCGAGGATGTCCTCGATCGTCACCAAGCCGGCGGTACCGCCGTACTCGTCCGCCACAATCGCTAGATGGATCTGGGTGCGCTTGAGCTCCGCAAAGAGATCGTTGACCTGTTTCGACTCCGGCACGACAAATGCCGGACGAATCAGGTCGAGCAGTGGAATTCTCCGGGTGGTTCCGATCACGAACGGAAGCAAATCCTTCGCGTACAGGACTCCGAGGATGCTGTCAATTGATTCCTGGTACACCGGGATCCGCGAATGCCCTGCCCTGGTAATCGTTTCGATCAGCTCCTGCGGCGGCACGCTTCGCTCTACCGCAATGATGTCGAGCCTCGGCACCATGATCTCCCGGACATTCATCGATTCGAGCCCCAGGATACCCTCGATCATCTGTCGCTCGACCTCGCCCACTTCGTCCATGTCGGCGGCAGATGGACGGGAGCGCCCCTCCTCTTCTTCATCAAGTTCTGACTCTGATGGTCCAGGCAGTAATTCGCGGGTGCGCCGCACGCCCAGCTCGATCAGCCAGGTCACCGGTGCAACCAGCGTTGAAGCGACCTGCCCGATACCGATAATACGATCGGTGTAATGTTCCAACCCCGCTCGGTCCGCGGCGCGGGGTACAACCTGGCCAAACCCCAGGTAGAAGACAATCACGACGAGGATCGCCAGCCATTCAACTTCGGCGCTGATGAGCTGATCGAGTACGTGGGTCAGCAGGCTGGCGGCAAAGATCGCCGACAGCACCTGAATCAGCACCATCGTCGCAATCAGCCGGTTCCGCGGATCGACACCGCCACGACCCTTCTGCCGGTTCGAGGGCTCGGGCGCCTGGCCGATTGCCGCCTGCACCCGCGACTTGTTCGTTCGACCCACGACCATCTGCACCATGGCCGCGGCAGCCAGGATTACCAGCGCCGCAAGGGCAACAATCAATGCTAACCATCCATCTGAACTCACAAGAGCCCTTTCTTCCTTTTATCCCGCTCGGCGGCGTTCCAGTACGTTTCCACGCCATCGCCACGTCATACGATCCTCGGGTAGACAATGATGGGATCACGCAGGAACAAGCCTGGAGTTTACCCTGAGCTTGCCGAAGGGCCAGTCCGCTGATCAGGGTGATCCGCCACACCGGAACCATAACCATTCAGACGAAATTCATATCAAGTGAACAGTGCGCTGATGCTCAGTCCCTTGTGGGTGCGCGTAATTGCCTCCGCCAGAAGTGGAGCGACAGAGACGACTTCCAGCTTGCTGGTGGTCGTGGCTGGCAATGGCACTGTATTCGTCACATACACCCGATCGATCGCCGACGCTTCGATGAGCTGGATTGCGTCGCCCGCGAAAATCCCGTGAGTGGCCGCGACCTGTATGGCCGATGCGCCACGCTCCTTCAGCAGGTTCGCGGCCTGGATCAGCGTTCCTCCCGTGGATATCATGTCGTCCACGATCACGGCCGTCTTGCCGTCAACGTCGCCCACCATCTCCAACGTTTCCGTCGCATCCGGCGCTGGATGCTGTTTCGAGATGATCGCCAGCGATCCCCCGATCCGGCGCCTGAAATCCTCTGCCCTGGCAACTCCGCCTGCATCTGGGCTCACCACAACCACCTCGTCAGGGATTCGATCGCGAAATGCGTTGGCTAGCAGTGGCGTCGCCCTGAGGTGATCGACCGGGATATCGAAGAATCCCTCGATCGCAGCCGCGTGCAGATCCACCGCCAGCATCCTGTCCGCCCCCGCCACCGTCAGCAGGTTCGCCACCAGCTTGGCCGAGATCGGCTCGCGTCCTGACGTCTTTTTCTCCTGCTTCGCGTACCCATAGTAGGGGACAACGGCGGTGACACGAGAAGCAGATGCACGATGCAGCGCATCGATCATCAACAGCAGCTCCATGATGTGATGGTTGACCGGATCACACGTGGGTTGCAGGATGAACACATCCGAGCCGCGCACATTTTCGTCCAGCTTGACGCGGGATTCACCATTCTTCCACTGGTCGACGATCGCGCGACCAAGCGGGATCTCGAGCTCCTGACTCAGCGATTCGGCGAGAGCCGGATGCGCATTTCCCGCAAAAAGCTGCAAACGTCCATCCATGGTCTCGCTCCCTTGGCCGTCTATGATTAATGTCTCTTCCGACCCTCGCGTTTGTCGATCGGTCTGGCCGGCACGCCAACGACCGTCGAATCCGCCTCGACGTCCCTGTTCACCACCGCTCCGGCTCCCGTGCTCGAGCCGTCCCCAAGACGCACTGGAGCCACAAGCACCGTATCACAACCCACAAACACGCCATCACCGATGGTCGTGACATGCTTTTGCTGACCATCGTAGTTTGCCGTAATCGTTCCCGCGCCGATATTGGTGGACACACCTACGGTGACATCGCCAAGATACGAAACGTGGCCGCATTTGACACCATCCGCAAGTTTGGCATTCTTCAACTCTGAATAGCTGCCAATATGGACATCCCGGCCGATCTGGCAGCCAGCCCGAAGATGCGCGTACGGACCCACGTGGGTACCTGCGCCAACCGTGGAATTCCGAATCGTCGATTGCTCTACCGTCACACCGTCTGCAAGTTGCGCATTGTCGAGCACCGCGGCTGGGCCAACCTGGCAGTCCCGGCCAATAACCGTCGTTCCCGTCAAAATGGAATGAGGGGCGATCACCGTATCCTCACCGATAGTGACACGCTCGTCGATAAACACGGTGTCGGGGCCGATGATCGTCACGCCATTGCGGACATGACGTTCCCTGATGATCCGGCGGGCGATCGCATCGACCTCCTGAAGCTGCAAACGATCATTGACACCCAGCGTGACGGTGTCATCGGCAACCACCGTGTCTACCGGCCAGCTCTCTCCTGATCCACTTCCAGTGCGTACCGCCAGATCGATGAGATCGGTCAGGAGGAATTCCCCGGTCACCGGATCGAGCGGCATGTGGGAAAGCTCTTCCCGCGCCCACGCCGCGTTCAACACCATCACGCCGCTATTGATTTCGGTCGGCCCCGTTCGGGACGCGGGATCGTCATTCTTTTGCTCGATGATCCGGGTGACACGACCCTGATCATCCCGCTCAACTCGCCCATAGGCGGCGGCATCGGGCAGGACACTGGTCAGCAAGGTGAGCAGGCTGCCCGAAGCCTTCGCCCTGGCGACCAGCTCTCGCACCACCTCGCCAGTGAGGAGCGGGTTGTCTCCAAGAAGCGATACAAGCCACGTTGCATCGCCCGCCGCGTACAGCGCGTGCCGCACGGCGTCGGCTGTGCCGCGTGCTGGCTCCTGAACAACCGGCGTGCATTTGCCTTCCAGACCGAGCAGCTGATCGATGTCTTTCATATTCGGGCTCACCACGACTAGCGTCTCGCGGGCGCCAGAATCGATGCCCGCCCTGATCGCACGCTCGACGATGGGTACCCCCGCGATCAAATGCAGATGCTTTGGCGTGCCGGATCGCATGCGACGTCCCCGACCCGCGGCGAGCACGGCAACCACCACGTCCGTCGAAATCGATTCATCGCCTTGCGCCATGGAGTCACATCTCCCGTGAGCAAGCGGCACGTCACCAACGGTGTCTCGCTGGACCACGTCTCGACGAGCGTTCAACACTGGTTTGTTGTCAGGCATGAAACTACTGTCCGGTGTGCCGGGCGCCCGTCGATTTGGGCCACCACGACGAGATAGACGCGTTGCGTTTGATCCGTGAGGCTGGCGAAAGCAGTGGCGCATTCGCCCTGATCTGGCTGGCGGACCAGGATTCGAACCTGGAATAAAGGCTCCAAAGGCCCTTGTGATACCATTTCACCATCCGCCATCAAGCACACGTAGTCTAATTCGTTGCCGTCTGTTCTTTCCACCCCATTCCCAGTACGGGTGTGACACCTCAGGGTCGACCATTCGTATTACCCTAGAGCGAGAATCGCAACGAATGACCGAACCCGAATCATTTCAGGTCAATTGGTCGGCGTTCCCGAACTGGAGCTCGATGTGGAACCGCGTCTCACCGTGTGCATCATTCCATTCCAAATCCGCAACGACGCTTTCTGCGTGGGAACCATCATTGATGGCAACGACGAGCACGTCCTCCCGTCACGATCCCCCGATGTCCGCGAACCACTGGATGTCGCCGCCGAGCACCTGATGACCGCTTCGACCGGTCACCCTCCCGCCTACCTGGAACAGCTTTACACACTCAGCATCGAGCAGCGCGATCCATGGCGCATCATCGTAAGCTACATCGCGCTCGTTCCGCCAAATGCGGATCGTCCAGAGGAGTCGCTTGTGTGGCAACAACCCGCGCGGCTCCGGCTCCGCAGAAATACGGATCACATGTTGCTGGACTATGCGCTGGTCCGGATTCGAGCAAAGCTGGGATACACGAATATCGCCTTCCATCTCCTGCCCCGGACATTCACCCTGACGGACCTTCAGGGCGTCTATGAGCAGGTGCTCGGACAACAGCTGGACAAACGGAACTTTCGCCGGCGCGTAAGCGCATCGGGCATCGTCACCCGCACCGGCGTACTGCGCCGGGATGGAAAGCATCGTCCCGCCGAGCTGTACCGGTTCACCTCCGAAACAGACCAGTCGACCTACCTCACCCCACCGTGGGCGCGATCTGTATCGCATTCCTGAACGGAGACCCCTGTGACACAGAAGATCGGAATCATCGCCGCATACAGCAAAAAGGAAGCTGAAGCACTGGCTCCGGAGATCGAAGCCTGGTTGCGCGAGCGTGACATCGTTCCTGTGCCGGAACAGGAGCTGAATGCCAACGGCTACAGCGATGTCACCGCCATCGTGGTTCTGGGAGGAGACGGGCTGATGATGCGCTCCGCGAATGTCTACCCTGACGTTCCACTGCTTGGCATCAACTTCGGGCAGGTCGGGTTCCTCACGTTGGTCGAACAACAGGACTGGCAGCTTGCGCTCGATGCGCTGGTCACCGGCCGGTTCGACGTTGAGTACAACTCAACCTTGCAGGCCACATTGTTTCGGGAGGAGGAAGAGATTGATCAGGGTTGGTCAATCAATGATGTCGTGATCCGCAGTGGGCACCGTATGGTCGAAACCGAGCTCTACATCGATGGCGACTTCGTGAACACCTATCCTGGTGACGGCATGATCGTGTCCACAGCGCGAGGCTCGACCGCATACTGCATGGCTGCCGGTGGACCGATCCTTACGGCCGGGGTAAAAGGCTTCGCGTTGGTGCCGATCTCCTGCCACTCACCGATTCGCACGCCAATGGTGGCCTCGGAGGAGGCGTCGATCGAGCTTGTCATCGCCAACGACCACACTGCCACGCTGATCCTCGATGGCCGTCCCGGTGTCGATCTTCATTTGGGAGATGTCATCAAGGTTGAGCGAGGGGAACATACGTTCCAGCTTGCCCAGGTCGGCAAGATCAGCTTTTACGAGTCCGTTCGGACGAAGTTTAACTTCCGCATACGGCCAAATGCCATACCCAGCCGGCTGCGGCGTCCTCATTCAACGCCCGCGGATGAATCTGCATCAGGGTTCGAATAGCCAAAAACTGCATGAGACTGCGCGCTCCCATGAGGGTTCTCGCATGGAATCACGATCCATGGGGTCAACGATCGTTGGCGCCTCTGGTTGATCGACGCTCCGATCCCCGACCCACCGTTATTCGCTCCCGTTCCATCGTGGTTTCAGTTGAGCCATCCATCACGTCCTCAACGGTCCGCGCTGGAAGTTCCTGGGGTTGCCCGGCCTTCAATCGTTCGATGATCGATGATGGGTCAACCCACTCGTCTGTTTCGCCAATGCGTACGTGCTCCTCCACCTCATCCGATCCGGTGTCATGACGATGCTGCGGAGCGGCGCAATACGGACAGACCGACCATTGCAGGTCGACCAGCCTCGCGCACGATGGACATGGTTCTTTCAGTTGGGTGTTGCAGTGTGGACATATCTGGTAGGCGTCTTCAACATAGTGGTGACAACTCGAGCAGAGCGGAAGTTCCTGGAGATCCTGGAACAGGTACTCTTCCTCGAGCGAACGCTGATAGGCCTCATCCAGCGTGTCCTTTGGTCGTAGCAACCAGTACAACAGGAATCCGGGTACATAGAACAACACCACCAGCAATGTGGACGTGACCTGCGTCACCACATTCCGGCTCCGCGACTCGATATCCCGAAATGTCCAGATGATGAGCACGAACCAGAGCGCGAGCAAATAGGCTCCACCCAGCGCCAGCATGAGTTGAATGCCACGAGCAATAAATGCTTCCAGCTCCACGAAGATGCTCCTTGGTCCCAACCGTGTTCCGAAGCGAGCGCAAAAGCATTTTGCGCCACTCGCTGGTCAAATCATGAAACGCGATACAAGCGCTGAGCCGATCCCGCGGCCTCCGCTTCAGAATCGCTCGAATCGCTGGATCCCCACCACAAACACCGTTGCGCCACCAACTGGCACCTCCACCGGTGCCGGGAGCAGCGCCTCGCCGGGTTCAACAATCGGCATCAGCGGGTTTACGAAGTGCGTTCGTGAATGGCAGTTTTCCTTGATGATTTCGCGAACCCTTGGCACCCGGTCATCGTTCACACCGATCAGGAGTGTCACATTGCTCTCGCGGAGAAATCCCCCCGAGCTGTTCACCTGTGTCGCCCGGAAGCCTTCGGTCACGAGACCGGAAAGCAACCGATCGACATCCTTCCCCTGAATCACGGCTATTACGAGCTTCATCAATTGTCTCATCCATTTTTCATGACGTAGCCCCAAACACCAGGCTCAGGTAGACAGATGTCCGCGAACTGCCCGAATCACATCGTCGCTCACCTGCTCGATCGAGCGAGACGCATCGATGATGGACCAACCCACCGGGTCATCAGCCGCCAGCTCCAAAAACGTCGACCGAACACGCCTGTGAAATGCCAGGTCCGCCCGATCGATCCGGTTGACCGTGTTCTCGTTCTGGTGACGTCGGCCCAGGCCAATTTCGACTGGCAGATCCAGCAGAACCCGAAGATTCGGTTTCAGCCCTCCGGTTGCAATCCGCTGCAGGCAACGGAGATCATCTCGATCCATGCCTCCACCGCCGCCCTGATACGCCATCGATGAATCGGCAAAGCGGTCGCAGATCACCACACTGCCGCGTGCGAGCGCAGGTCGGATGACATCGTGAACATGCTGCACGCGGGCCGCTGAAAGCAGGAAGGCCTCCGTCTCGGCGAGCATAACATAGTCATCTCGCCCAAGGAGAACCTCTCGAATGGCATTCCCGACAGGGGTTCCACCCGGCTCACGTGTCACCACATGTTCCCGCCCGATCTCGGTCAGATACTGGGCCACTCGGCTGATCTGGGTCGATTTACCCGCACCTTCCGGTCCTTCGAACACAATGAACGAGTCCGTCACTACTGGGCGCCTCGCCGGTATATTTCCACATGGCGGAACGGATCTTCGCCCAGGCTCCGTGACTCCAGGTTGTATCGTTCGGCCAGCTCATGTTGCTTGCGCCGGATGCCCACCGTCTGCGGATGGAGCGATTCCGGCGGTCCGCCATCCATCACACGATTGATCGCGCCCTCCGCTTCCGAAAGGGCGGACATCATCCGCTCCTCATTTCCACCGTTGATGCCCATCGATTGGGCACTGCCCGCATCATGCCGCTCGTCGCCATCCTCCGTGGTCACCAGAGGAAACAGTGAAGACAAAACATTGTCGAGCTGCGCCGATGAGTTCGAACGGCTTACATAGACGGGAGTACCGGTCGACTCGGCATTCCGAAGCAGCTCCGGCTTCCGGCGAAAGATGTTCTTCAGGGTGATCACAATGTCCGCGTCCCGAGCATCTTTCACCAGGCTGGCCGGATAGCGATCCCGCGTGATGGACTGATGCAGCCGATTGCGGCTTACCCCGTACGGAAAGATGCGCAGCGGCTTTTCCGCTGTTCCTCGGCCATGGGCGAACGGACTGCGCGGATCGACGACCGCCGCCTGATCGTCGAAGGGAATGCGCCCGCCATCACGTACCCCGTTCCACAGTGATCGCTCCTCGTGATTGCCTTCATGATCGTGGCCATGCGATCCCCGGTTCGGTACCTGGGACGCCGGTATAACCGAGTTCGACAGGACCGAAAGTGACGCGCCTCCAGATGTGTGTCGCACGCGTCCGGTTGGATCGCGACGGGCATCTTCTCCTGTGATGGTCGCGATCGAGCCGTCGCTGTTCCGGCGACGCATCTCGCTCGGCGGGAAAACGCCCCTCAGGATCGAGTCGACAGTGGCCGCCACATTTCGGTGCACAATGACTTCGTCGCGATCGACAATCTCCACCATGGCCGTGAACGTCGGTGGCGCCTTGCGCTCCAAAATGGACTTTTGCGTTCCGCGACGTCTCGCCTCTTCGTCCGACAAGGTAACACTCTGGATACCACCAACCAGGTCAGAAAGCGTCGGGTTCAACATCAGGTTTTCCAGCGTGTTGCCGTGCGCCGTGCCGATCAGCTGAACACCGCGCTCGGCGATCGTTCGCGCCGCGCCAGCTTCCAGCTCGGTCCCGATCTCGTCGATCACCACGACTTCCGGCATGTGGTTTTCGACGGCCTCGATCATGACCGCATGTTGCAGTTCTGGTGTCGGCACCTGCATCCGCCGGGCACGCCCAATCGCCGGATGAGGAATGTCCCCGTCACCCGCGATTTCGTTGCTGGTATCGACAATCACGACGCGTTTCCGCAGATCGTCCGCAAGCACACGAGCGGTCTCGCGAAGCATGGTGGTTTTGCCAACACCGGGTCTCCCAAGCAGTAACACGCTCTCGCCGGACTCGATCAGGTCGCTGATGATGGCGATCGTGCCGTAAACCGCACGACCGACACGGCTGGTGAGCCCGACAATGTCACCGCTCCGATTGCGGATCGCCGAGATTCGATGCAAGGTCCGTTCGATACCCGCCCGATTGTCGTCACCGAACTGTCCGATGCGGTCTGCGACGGACTGCAAATCTTCCCGCGTGATATCAACGTCATCCAGGGCGATCTCGCCGTCCTGAAATCGTATTTCGGCGGGGCGACCGAGATCCATAACGACCTCGATCAGGCTCCCGTACACCGTTTCGTCATCGTTTCGACGAATCGCTTCCCCGATCCGGGTGGGTAACACAGCCAGCAAGTCAGCAAGGTTATCGGTCACTGCATACTCCGAACCACCACGTTCAGGAGTATCCGGGGTCTGCATTGCAGTATTCAATCCTCGAATGCCTTTCGTGGCCCCGTCAGGCGATTAACCTGTCAGGAAACCACAATGCCTGTCATCGGTCAGCGCCAATTCCTGACCGTGTGTGAATTCCGGCCACTCCCTCGCGCAAGATCGTCGCGTTTGCTCGAGCAGTACCAAGTCCCGGCACCGCCGCGGGAGTGGATGGCAACTCTGCCCCGGCCCAATGGTTCACAACGATCATGTGTGTACGTGAAGAGACGGTGGTGTAACACACAAATGCGGTTTGTGTTCCTTCACGTGCAAAGTTCAGATCCTCAAGCACTTGAATCAACTCACCTTCATACCCCGGAATCACCGCGACACACGGAACACCGTGCAAAAATCGCGCTTCCCGCAAGGCTGGACCGATAACATGGGCCGCGGCACGGCGGCGGTCTGGCGTGATGAGCAAATCAAGTCGCGCCACGCCCGTGTGCTCGATGGTGGAAACCTGGACAAATGCACAAATGCGACCGTGTTCCTCCAATACCCATCCGCTCGCCCGCTTCGCTCCCGGCCGAAGCGGTTGTGATCCATCCCACGCATGGCTTGTTACAGCCTCGGCATATTGCACTTGTCGCGGGACGGTTTCGAGATAAAGTTGATGGACGCCCCAGACATCCGCCGGCTGAATTCTCCTCACCTGACTGGACGAGCCTAGAGGAGCCTCCCCCTCGTCTCGGAGCCGGAGGATATGCTCGGTCATGTATGGGACGAAGCCGGACCGGCGCAACGCGCCCTCGTCGTTCACAAAGTCGGGCATCCTCGCGTACAGCCGTCTCGTCCCACTCCTTCCCGCGTCCTGAACGGCGCGTCGCAAAACGGCGTCCACCGCTCGGTCATCCCCGTCATCGCGCGCGGCAATCACGTCAAGGTTCCATCGGGCATCGATGCCTGAAACATGTAGAACCGCCGCCGCCGCCAGGTGGCCATCTCGCCGTGCCACCCGGATCCGGGTAGCGCCGCGCGCCATCGAGAGTCGCTGCCGGCCCACCGATTGGGCCAGCCAGGCGGTACCGTGCTCCGGTTGCGTGAGATCGAAGCGATGCCGGCCAAGCTGGCAAATCGCCGGAATGTCCGCAATCGATGGGATGGATGTCAGGAAAGGGCTTCGGAGGGATTGGCGAGTGGGATCAGCGGCACGTCGCTCTCCCTTCTCCTGTCGCTGATGTCTGGACAAGAGGTGGAGATGAGTCCCCAACAGGGAGGACGTTTCAACTGGGTGAAGGCGATCTTCAGGAGATCGCGGCGTACCGTCCATCATGCACTATAGTAGCGTGTCCGGTCACAACACTCAACTTTGGCGGCTCAAAGCTCCCGGCGTCCCAACATCGCCCGCCCAAGTGTACGGTCATCGGCGTATTCCAGGTCGCCCCCGACTGGCAGCCCACTCGCCGGACGTGTCACTCGCACTCCAAGCGGCGTCAGGAGCCGATGCAGGTATGTCGCCGTCGCCTCGCCGGACAAGTCCAGGTTTGTGAACACGATCACTTCGTCGGGTGACTCCTTGCCCACGCGCTCCACAAGTTCCTGTATCCGCAATTGGTCTGGCCCGATTCCGTCCATCGGTGACACCGAACCGTGCAACACGTGGTACTTGCCCCGGTATTCAAGCGTTCGCTCCAGCGCGACAACGTCAAGTGGTTGCTCGACCACACAAATCCGGTTGTCGCGATCCGGGTTGGTGCAAATTGCGCAGGGGTTGACGTCCGTCGTATTGAAGCAGTTGGAGCACAGGGTTATCCGCTCCTTGACCTCGAGGATAGCCTCGGCCAGGCCCACCGCATCGTCTCGCGGGGTTTTCAGGATGTGATACGCCAACCGCGAAGCCGTTTTTGGCCCAACGCCCGGAAGTTTGGAAAGCTCGTCGATCAGTCGGCTAACTGGTTGCGCGGTCACCGCGCTCGTTCGTGGTGGCATGGTACTGATTCGTCCCGTTTCCAGGTCACAGGGTCGTTCACCGTTGCTGGAGAATTCAACCCTTTCAATGTGTACATTTTTCGCAATACATAGACATAATGCCTATAGGCCGTTGGTAATGGCCCGAAGCAATTCAACGCTTCGCATATTGCGCTCCCGCCCGCACCTTGCTACAGTGAGGGGTGCGCTTCACTCGAGTCAGTACGAGGGATTTGTCAAGGCTGCCGGTCATAATGCTCTCGAACTGTCCAATGAATGCGCGGGATCTTCATCTAGAGGAGGAGCGTAGTGCACTTCGAGGACAAGACGCTTACCTGCAAAGAGTGCAGTGACCCCTTCACCTGGTCGGCAGGTGAACAGCAATTCTACAAGGAAAAGGATTTAATCAACATCCCGGCACGATGTCCCAGGTGCCGGGGTCAGCGAAAAGCCAAACTCGGCCTGCCTGAGCGAACCATCACCGAAGTCGTTTGTGCGGAATGTAACCAGAAAACCACCGTTCCGTTCATTCCGCGAAACGGAAATCCGGTTTACTGTTCCGCGTGTTTTGAGGGTCTGAAACGCCAAAAAGACACAACCGAACAGGCGTCCACCGCACAAGGGTGATTCGCGCCAGCCACATTGGCAAAAGAGCCGGCGGGAGAACCCGCCGGCTCTTTTGTCCCCGAATTCGTAATTGGAACGGTTCCCACATCAGTCGCCCAGTGGTCGCGCAGCGGTCACAATGGTCGTCCCAACACATCTGAGAAGGGCCGTAAAACGCAAAGCAAGCAGGTTACCTGAAACCCGACGTGCTGGCCCGCGGCCCGTCCTGAGGGCAACTGAAGGATCGGCGGGATTCACACCGCCACGACTACGAGCAACCAACAGCCGGGTTCACTCTTCATCGAACCCAACCAGTACCGGTCGACCTTTCGCTCCGTCGGCGGGACCGATGACCCCTTCGGCCTCCATATGCTCGATAATCCGCGCCGCCCGGTTATATCCGATCCTCAACCGTCGTTGCAGCATCGACGCCGATGCGCTTCGCTGTCGCCTGACAACATCCATTGCCTGCTCCATCAGCGGATCCTCTTCATCGTCAAACCCGCCATCCGCCTGCACCTCGCTGGACGACGGAAGTTCGAGCCACTCCTCGTCATATTGCGGCACCGGGGCGACCGTGTGCCAGTGCTTGACGATTGCCGTCACTTCTTCCTCGATGAATACGCCCTGGATCCGGACCGGCTTTGCCGCGTCGCCAGGCAGGTACAACATGTCGCCACGACCAAGCAAGCGTTCCGCGCCGGGCTGATCGAGCACCACCCGGCTGTCGATCATCGATGAGACCGCAAACGCGATTCGCGCCGGCACGTTCGCCTTGATCAGTCCGGTGAGCACGTTCACGGATGGTCGCTGCGTCGCAATGATGAGATGTATTCCGGTGGCCCGGGCCATCTGGGTCAATCGGGCCAACAGCGTCTCAACGTCGTCGGAGGTCGTCATCATCAGGTCCGCCAGCTCATCGATGATCACCACCAGATACGGTATCTTCTCCGCGGCGGGTTCCTGTTCGACTCGCTTGCGATATCCGTCGATGTTCCGCACACCCAGCGACTTGAACAGCTCGTAGCGGCGATTCATCTCCTTGAGCGCCATGCGCAGCGCCCCAACGACCTTTTCCATTTCGGTGACGACCGGGCAGAGCAGATGTGGCACACCGTTGAACCCCGTCAACTCAACCATCTTGGGATCGATCATCAACAGCTTGAGTTCGTCAGGTCGCTTGTACATCAGGAACGTGCTGATAATGCCATTCAGGCAGACACTCTTGCCAGCGCCCGTGGCTCCAGCAATGAGCAGATGCGGCATTTTGGCAAGATCGCCCACAATCGCTCGACCATTGACATCTCGTCCCAATGGCAGGGGAAGTTTCGCCTTCCCTCCCTGAAACGACTTCGACTCCAATACTTCCCGCAGACCAACCGTCGCGATCTGCTTGTTCGGAATCTCCACGCCAACACGCGCCTGACCGGGGATAGGCGCCTCCACCCGAACCGATTGCGCCCTCAACGACAAGGCCAGGTCATTGTGAAGCTCGCTAATGCGTCTCACCTTGACCCCGTTACCGGGTTCGATCGCAAATTGCGTCACCGCGGGCCCCGGATTGATCTCGCGCACGCGCGCGCTCACCTTGAAACTGGAGAGCGTCTCTTCGATCACCCGTGCCTTTTCCTCGAGCTCGCCCTTTTCCGGAACGACCGCGTCGTAGTAAGACAACAGCCGGATATCCGGCAGCGGCAGCGGCTTGTCCTGATCACCGGCTTCGGTTACCAGCTTCGGAACTTCCCTCGCCGACACGTCCGACGACGGCGACTCGCGTTTTGGGATATTGATCACCCGCTCGACCGGTTCTGCCTTGACCACCGGAGGAGATTTCTTTTTTCGCGGTGCCGACGCCGAAGTGGACCGGCTGCTCGCCAGCTCCTTCGCGGCAACCTTTGGCTTTCCCGGTGATCGCTTCGGCAGCAACCGCCGTATGTCACGTTCCAGCGTCTGGATATCGGTATCCGCGATCAGGAACACCGAAACGATGCCTATCGCCAGCAGCACCAGACCCGACGCGACAAATCCCAGCCCACCTTCAATCAGGTCGCCGATGAACATGCCGGCCATGCCACCGACCTCGTCACCGCCGAACGACATCAATCCGAGAATTGACGACGCGAACATCAGGCCGCCGATGTAGTGACGGAACAAAAGGACCGGATGACCGTAATTGGCGAAGGCGCGAATCGCCGTCAGCGCCAGGAACACCGGCACCAGCGGTGCGCCTTCACCGAAGAGATCGCCAAGCGTCCGTGCCCACCAGGAGATCACTGCGCCATCACCCTCGCCACGACCCAGCGACCACGAGCTCAACAACGCCACGATCACCAGGCCCACACCGAGGATCTCGCGTCGCAACCGGTCCGAAATCTCGAACGCCGGCACGAGCCCACCGGCAAAATCCAGCACATTGCGCGCGAACCGTATCGGCATGGAGTCATTGCCCTTGCGTCGCCGCTTTGATTTGCTCGCGCCAGGAGTTTGGGATCGTCCAGCGGCCGCGCCAGATCGTGTTCGAGTAGCTGCCATCCATCTCCCCTCAATGGCGACACTGTTCCGTCAACAGTGCCCGGCGTCGACACAAACGTGTCCGCAAGTCACAACCGCATGGTGCTCCTTTTGGAGAAAGGAGTGTACGGACACAAGTATACACAGGTTTTTGGGGAAACAAAAGGGGTGGGGTTGACTCAAGTCACCGGTGACACCATCACCACAACAGGCTGGATCATTGGCCGCCGCCGGTGTCCACGATAGAGGTACGACGCCGAGACGCCGCGAATGCGTTTTTCTATCCTGGCGGTGTCTGGGCTCCCCTGCTCGAAGAGCTTTTCGATGGTTTCCCGCAGCGCCACCCGCATTTCATCCAACAAGGGTTCCTGGAGATGCACCGCCACACCCGTGGCCACCACCTCGGGCTCTCCCGCCAGCGTGCCATATTCGGTATCGATGGCCACGGCGACGGTGATGATGCCCTCCTGGCCGATCCGGTCCCGATGGCCAAGCAGTTCCTCGTCAACCGTGTTCATGGATCGCCCTTCGACAAAAATGCGCCCTGTCGGGATCCGATCCGTGATGCTGATCGTGTCCGCGGAGATGGTGATCACGTCGCCTGGGCCGACCGAATGAATGTGATCGTCATCGTACCCAAGTGACCGCGCAAGGTCAGCATACAGTGCCAGATGGCGATATTCGCCGTGTGTCGGCATAACGTGTTCAGGCTTGACCAGATCGATCATCCGGCGAAGCTCCGCGCTGCTCGCGTGTCCTGAAACGTGTACGCGTCCAATGGCAGGGTAGATTACTTCGGCGCCCTGATGAAACAGCTGGTCAATAATCCGGTAGACCGATGTTTCATTTCCGGGGATCGGTGTCGCCGACACGATCACGGTGTCACCCTCATGCACCTGGATTTCGTGATGATCGCGATTGGCAATCCGGCTCAGGACAGCCATCGGCTCACCCTGGCTGCCGGTGACGATGTACACAATCTGGTCTTCAGGAAGTTTGTGGGCGTCTCTCGCATCAACAAGCACCGAACCTGGATCCCGCAAATACCCAAGCTCCAGCGCGATCTGGACGTTATTCTCAAGACTGCGTCCGAGTGTCGTTACCTTCCGCCCCTGCTTCGCCGCAACGTCGATCACCTGCTGCACCCGCGCGATCAGGGAGGCGAAGGTCGCCACGATGATCCGCCCCGGAGCCCGCGAGAACACCGCTCCATAGGTTTCACCAACGACGCGCTCGGAGGGAGTTTCACCACTCGTTTCGATATGCACGCAGTCGGAAATCAGCAGCCTGACCCCACGCTTCGCGAACTCCTCGAGCTTTTCGTAGTCAGTCGGTTTGTTGTCGACCGGAGTAGGGTCGAACTTGAAGTCGCTGGTGTGTACAACCAGTCCGGCAGGCGTTGTGAACCCGAAACCGACCGCATCCGGGATGCTATGCGTGACTCGAAATGGCTCAACCTTCATGGCGCCAGCCGGCAAAACCGGATGCTGATCCGGATCGAACACGCGCAGGTCGATCTCCCTGTCGAGCTTTGCCTCGCGCATTTTGCCGGTGATCAAACCCGCGGTCAGGCGCGTGGCAAAGATAGGGGCGCGAACCTCTGCCCAAAGGTACGGAAGCGCGCCAATATGGTCCTCGTGGCCATGCGTGATGAAAATGCCCCGGATCTTGTCCCGGCGCTCGTTCAGGTAGCTGACATCCGGCAGGACGACATCCACGCCAGGCTGGCTCTCATCGGGAAAGCCAAGCCCGAAGTCCACAACCACCAGATCCTCCGCGGTCTCCAATACAAAGATGTTCTTGCCCACCTCGGCCATACCACCGAGAAAAATCAACTGGACATCCTGGGGGTCGGGCACGTGAGCACTTCCTCTTTCGAGATGGGTGACGGGTGAGTGGGCTTTTAGAACAGGGTTGCCTGCTGTGGCGGATCGTCATCAGCCTGCTTGAGCCGCCGATCCTCCTGTTCGGCAAGGAACCTGGGCAGGCGCCCAAAATCCTCCTCGACGGTTGCCCGGAGTGAGCCGTTGTGCAGCGCCGCCGCGGGGTGATACATCGGCACCACCAGCCGGTTGCCAACTTGCTTGGGCTTGCCATGAATGCGCGAGATTCGCTCGCCAGGGAAATACTTCGACATGGAAAACCGCCCAAGTGTCACGATCACTTCCGGATCGATCACGTCGATCTGCCGCTCCAGGTAGACCGAACATGCCGCGATTTCATCTGGCAATGGGTCACGATTGCTGGGGGGCCGGTGCTTCACGATGTTGGTGATGAACACATCCTCGCGCTTGAGCCCTGCATGTTCGATCAGCTCGGTCAGGAACTTTCCAGAGTTCCCGACGAACGGCTTGCCCTGCTGGTCTTCATGCCAGCCTGGTCCCTCACCGATGAACATCACCCTGGCTTCCGCATTCCCCTCGCCCGGGACACCATGTGTGCTTGTGCGAAACAACTCGCACAAGGTACACACCTTCACTTCCCCGGCAAGCGCTTCGAGCTCCACTTGTGAATCCTTCGCCTCGGGCACCACGTCCTCCAACCGCTAGCGTCACGCGATTCTACTCGAACCGAGTATAGCCGCTGGGTCCGAGACCCATGTTCAACATGGATGCGCGTCAGGTTCCTGAAGGTCACGACGCCTCGAGCGCGAATCCCGTAGCGCCGACCCTGTATCGTCAGGATTCGCGCCGTCATGCCGACCATCAGTCAACATGATCTTGCTGTCACCGGCATCCGGAACGGGCAGTGTCAACCACACTCACGCAATCCCCGCGCCCGGAGTTCCGGGCGCGGGGACGAACTGCTCACATTCGACCGTGGCCGGGTTACGGAGTCACCGGCGACGCCAAAGCCTGCACCTGACCATCGTCGGTAACGAATGACGTCGCGACGATAATCGAGGCAGGGTCGGCGTCACCAACATCCAGCGACACATCGATCGTGCCTCCGGCATCGATCGCCTCGCTCTGGTCCGCCAACACGGCGTTGTCGCTGACGGCAAAGACATGCACGGTGCCGCTTGCATCGCCCGCGGTGATCGTCGCGGTCAGCTGACCATCGCTGACAGTCGGACCTTCGGTCACGCTAATCTCACCGGTCTCGCCCACCACTGGCTGTCCGGCCAATCCCGCGCCTTCGTTCGCCAGCTGAATGATCGACCATGGCGAGTCCGCGCTCTGTGCCGACTCCAGTGGCATCTGTGGCGCTTCGAGCTCACCACCATCCGTCGCCGGGTAACCCTCCAGCGTGACGTGCCCCCAACGATAGGGATCGCCCTGGACGCCCCGCCAAACCGACCAGCCGAGCCGCGTCTGGCCGGTGAGATCGGCAGTGTCGGAGTCATAGACGAAGATGTTCATCGCCAGCCCCTCAGGATCGACCGGAGCGGGTAACGCGTCGAACGGGATGAACGTCTCGATCACATACCCGGTGTACGGCTCCGTCACCGAGCTCGCCAACTCCATTCCCGGCGCCGTTTCCTCAATCGGTCCCTGGAATGCGTCCGCGTCGCGATACGCGGCTGGCCCGCCTTCCTGCACCTCGGGGAAGATGCCCACCTTGAAGGCGCCAGAAGTATTTTCAGCCGTGCCGAGCGGGTCAATGGCGATCTCGACCGAATCCGTACGCCAGTGCCGCTTGGCGTCGCTGGCGGGCAGGACCGTCCCCTTCGCCTCGTCGGTCACCTGTACGGCGACGTAAATACCGTTTTCGTCGTAGCTCAGCCATGCCTGCGCCGATGCATCCTCCGGCGTCTCGGGTTCGTCACCTTCCCACACCCGGCTGATGTCAAGTGGCGGACTGGTGTACTCACCGTCGGTGATCACGCCGTCAATCGAAGGGGCCGCTCCCGCCGCCACAGGGGAGGCAATCGGACTGCCAACGGCAGCAGCCGGTGATGCCGCCGGAGTCGCCGGGGCGCCCGCTGGCGCGACACTCACCACCGGCACGAGGTTGAGTCCAGCCACTTCGGTGGTCACGACGCCCTCGCTGACGACCCTGATATCGAACAGGTAGTCGCCTTCAATACCACCTTCAACGCTCGTCGGCAGGGTGGTGTCTTCGTTCGTGATTTCGAATGTTATCGTGGTGCTTTCTCCGCCGGGAAGGCTTGTAACAACGAGCGTCTCGGAATCCGCGGTGAACCCGGGAGCCAGCAACGCTGTCACTGTCGCATCCTGGAGTTGACCGGTGTTGTTCGTCACCTCGACATCGAAGTTCCTGGTTTCGCCGACGCCAATCGGCACAACCGGTTTGATCAGGTTGTCGAGCTGTGGAGCGCCCGCCTCTTGCACCCATTCGCGGAACTGCTGAATTTGTGGAAGCGCCTGCAGGTGCGCCTCGACCGGCGGCGCCACTTCGACAACTTCGACGTTCTGCCCGGTCGCGCCGTCGATCGCCAACGTCACCGTCACCCGATACCGCGTCGCCGGGTCGGCGTCGTCGGACGGCGTGATCTCAACGGTCTCGTTGAGCAGTGTCCCATCGCTGCTGGACTCCACAACCTCGGATGTCCAACCCTCCGGAATCTCGTACGTGGCCGACATCTCGGTCGCCGGCGTCGTGGCCTTCGCGACCACGTCAACGGCGAACGGTTGCCCGGCCGTCACGTCGAACGACTGCGTTTCAACCTCGAACAATGTGCCTTCCGGAAGCCCTCCGGTGGTGTCGGTCAGCGCGCCTCCAAGCATCGCCGTCGGTTCGCTGTTGCCCACCGTGTATGGGACCCTGCTGTCGACCAACGTGAAGTAGCCGCATCTCAGCTCAGCGGGATCAGTCGACACGTCGGAAAATCCGGCCCATCCCTGCGATGCGTATTGCCGCTGCCCTTCGCGGGCGACAGCTGCCCAAGTCTGTCCACCATTGGCCTCCGACACCCTGCCGCTCCAGACACCGTAAACCACATCGGTCGGCTCGGTCGGAGTGAACTCTGTCGCGCACGCTTCACCTGGGGTGGACTCACCATCGAACCCACCTCGGAAGATCTTGCCCGGCGCCCAGGCCTGAAGCCCTTCCTGCTCGATCTGGTTGGGAAACACCGTTGGATCACCGGCTGCATTGTACGCCGCCACGGCGAAACGGGCAGCCATCTGGTGGTGCCCATGATTGCCGGGTGTCGGCGATGGATTCATCGTGACGATCACGTCAGGCGTGGTCGCTCGAACGATCCGCACGACACGTTCGAGCGTGTCGTCATACCCCCAGGTCGCTTCGGTAAGCGGCGCGCTCACCGTGTAGTAAAAATCGACCTTGTCGAGATAGTAAACATGCTCGATCCCGGCGTGGCCCACGGCGCGGCGTTCTTCCTGCTCACGAATGAGCCCGAGCGCCGGGCCTTCCTCCGGTCCCACCGCATTCCCGCCACCTTCGCCGCGGGTGATGGTGATAACGCCAACCTCAATATCCGAGTACTCGTTCCATTGACCGTAGGTGGCCAATCCGAACGCTTCATCGTCTGGATGCGCACCAATAAAGAGCACATCAAGGTCGACCGCTCCACCGGGTTCGCCTGCCACTGGTGTCGCCGCGCCTGGCGTTGCCTGGTCCTGTGCGGCAATCGATGCAACCGGCACCAGGAGTGTGCCCAGCGCCAACACCAGCGCCAACAGGAAGCCGGAACTCCGTCGTACCAGACTGGTCATGGTTCGTTCCTTTCGCGTGACCGCATGTCGCGGCGTTCAGAAGAATCAATGGTCTCCAGAAAATCACACTTCCGAACTGATAGCAATCCCCCAACCGGGTGTTTGGCCAACTGAGGCTAACCCTTGATCGCGCCCTGGGTGAGACCTTCGATCATCTGCCGCTGGAACAGCAGGAACACCACCGTCAGCGGGATGAAGATGATCGTCGCGCCCGCCGCGATCACGGGGATGTCGGATGTCCATCGTTGCTGGAAATACAATAGCCCGACCGGAAGCGTCTGGTACTTCGGATCGATATTGACAACCAGCGGCAACAGGAACTCATTCCACGTCCAGATGAAGAACATCAACGACAACGTGCCGACGAATGGCCTCGACAACGGGAACATAATCTGCCAGAGAATGCGCCACGAGCTGGCGCCGTCCAGCACCGACGCCTCCACGATCTCCCGAGGCACGCTGGAAAACGCCTCCCGCATCAGCAACGTCCCAAAGGACATGCTCAGCGCGATCTGCGGCAGGATTAGCGCCCACAGGCTATCCAGCAACCCGATCTCCCGCATGAAGTAAAACAATGGGATCACCAATGCCTGCAATGGGATCACGAGTCCGAGCAGCAAATAGACGAAAATGAATGACTTCCCGCGAAACCGGTACCGCGCGAACGCATACCCCGCCATGCACGAGAAGATGATGGATGGGATCAGCACGCCGAACGCAACCAGCAGGCTGTTGATGAAAAACCGATCGAAGTTGCCGTCGACCCAGGCGCGTCGATAATTCTCCCATTGCGGCTCTTCCGGCAGCGCAAAGACGCCTTGCACCAGCTCGACCGTTGTCTTGAGCGACGCGAGAATCGTGATCAGGAACGGCACGACGGCTACCACCACACCAAGACACAGCAGCACATACACAGGAAGTCGCTTAATCATCGGCATCCCTGAACAGGCGGAGCACCAGCAGCGACAAAACCAGTGTCATGATCGCCAGCAACACCGCGATTGCGGTGCCGTATCCCACGCGGTTTGCGCCAAACGCGACATTGATCATGTACAACGCCAGCACACGGGTGTCGTCGCCCGGACCCCCGTCGGTGGTCGCCTTGATCACATCGAACGCCCGCAGCGCCAGAATCAGGTTCACGGAGAATACCACCGCCATCTCCCGCCGCAATCCCGGCAGCGTGACGACCTTCACTTCCTCCCAGAGACCAGCCCCGTCGAGCCTGGCCGCTTCGTACAAATCGGGCGGTATCTTCTGGATACCGGCGATAAACAGCACGTAGCAGAATCCGTACGCCGCCCATGCGCCGATCAAGCCGACAGTCGGCAGTGCCCAGGTAAAGTCACCCAACCAGCTCGGCGCATCGATGCCGATCTTTTCGAGAGACGAGTTCACCGGTCCGAACACCGGATTCAGTATCCAGCGCCACACGACGCCGATCAGCACACCCGGCATGATGTAGGGGAGAAACAATCCAGCTTGGAACATCCGAGCCCCACGCAACCGGAGCTGATGTACCAGAATCGCCGGGACCAACCCGAGTATCGCCGGAAGAATGACAAAAAACGGCACCAGCACGAGGTTGTGCCAGAGTGAGCTCCAGAACGCGGAGTCATTGAACGCATCGACGTAGTTGTCCACGCCAATGAAGGTGGCGGTATCGAGCGCGACGCCGTTCCATTCGCTCAGGCTGATGACAATGGTGCCAGCGACTGGTACTGCCAGGAACAAGGTAAAAACGAGCACAGCGGGCAGCAGGTAGAGAAACGGCTCGAATCGCGCGAGCATCGATTTGCCGCCAGCGGGAGGGACCGCCGCTATGCCGTTCGAAGCGCGGGTTGGCGCAGGCTCGGCATGGTGCGCCTGTTCCATGCGGTTCCTCTCCTTCCACGTTCCGGCGTCCCGGTCGCGATAACAAACGATTGCTCATTGCAATGCAGGCATGATACACGCTGGTCATGCCTGGCATGCACCACCAATACTGGCGCATTGACCTCGAACCGAACATGTCCCCGGTCTGTACACTTGTACCGACCCTCGCGCCATGGTGGCGCGTCTCAACGCGACACAAGACCCCTGCACGGGCTGCGCTGAGTTCCGGCTCTTCTCGAATTGCACGATCTCTCGCCATGTCGAGTGCACAACGCACCAGCGTTCGCATGCACCACCGGGGCGACGACGATCGTCACCCCGGTGCATGGTAGCGCCAGTTTCGTGACTACTCGAACGATGCCGCGTAGAACTCCTGCAAAGCCGCCGCGAACTCTTCCGGTGTCACCTGCCCACCGAGCAGGCTCTGCAGCTGGCTCACGATCACATCGTAGAACCCGGGCGCAGCCCAGTCGAGGTAATGTCCAAGCGCATTGTTCGCCAGCGCCATATTCCACGCACCATAAAGATCGCCCGCCACGGTCCCTTCGGTGATCTGGTCCGTTGGAATCTCGCCAGCCGGCAACAGCCCCGCTTCAACAAGCGCTGTGAATGCATCCTCGGAGACGAGCTTGTCGATCAACGCGGCGGCGAGGTCCGCATCCCCGGCATTGGATGTGATCGCATACGGAATACCAACTCCGCCGACATGCAGTACAGCCGGAGCTCCCGCGACCGGTGTTGCAGCCGCGGCTGCCGCCGGTGTGGACGACGCCTGGACCTCCTGGGGCGGCGTCAGGAAGAAGCCTCCGTTTTCACCGAGGTTGTTGGCCACCGAACCAGCCTGCCAGCTTCCCTGCATCAACATCGCGCCGGTGCCGGATTCGAACAGCGCCGCGGCGTCATCGGCGCCAATCCCGTCGAATCCCTCCATGATGAAGCCGCGCTCCACCCATTCGACCAGCTTCGCGGCCGCATTGACAATCGATGGATCCTCGAATGACTGCTCGCCGGAGCGATAGATCAGTCCATCGAGGTATTCTCGCGTCGTCATCGTGCCGTGAATGTTGCCGAACAGATGAATCGCGGCCCAACCGTCGAGGCTGCCGAACACCAGGGCGGTCTGGCCCGCGTCGACAAGCGCCTGCATCGTTGCTTCAAGCTCCGACAGCGAAGCGGGAAGCGTCGCGCCCTGCTCTTCGAAGACTGTTCGGTTGTAGTAGAAACCGACAATCTCAGCTTCAGCGGAGACCCCCCATAGCTGGCCCGTTCCGAACTCGGTGCCGTCGGCGCTGTACATGTTGCGAGCAAGCAGGCCCGCTGGCAACCCTTCCGCCCAGCCATACTCATCAACATACGACGTGATGTCCACCAGCTGTCCAGCCCTGACCATCGGCCCCATCAGGGACTCGCCGTTGTTGACCTGTGCGACATCTGGGCCTTGATCACTCTCGACGACACGTGGCAACGTGTCCTGAAGCTCTTCAAGGGTCCATCCACGATGCTCGACGGTGACCCCGTCATTTTCACTGGCAAACTCCTCGGCGAGACCTTCGACAATGCTCAACCTGGGATCGGCATTGAGTGTGTCCCAGAATTGGAGCGTGGCGTCATCCTGCGCCGCGAATACACCGTGTGTCGCCGGGGAGATACTGGTCCCAATGGCGGCAAGACCGGCGACCGTGCCTGAGCGCTTGAGGAGGGTGCGACGATGCATGGTCATCTTTGTGTTCCTTTCCTGATTAAAATCCAGCGGGTACGCCAAGGTGACCACCAGCGCCGGGTAAGGGAGGCTTTGTGAACGCATCTTTGCACATCGCCCGAACCCGAGTCAATCACTTCCACCATCGATCGATGGCTCACCGCGCGATATCGACACCCTCTTCGCCTGGACTGATGGGTTGAGCCTCAACGTGGCGATCGGCTTGCATCTCAAGATCGTTGTTCGGCAGTTTTCGAGCCTGGTCCAGGAGCAGGGTCCAGTAGCCTGGCTGGTGAACAGCATCATGGTCCAGCGGCATAATCGCCGGATGGCCATCATTGCCGGCAATCCATCGATTCAGGATGTGCGCATCATCGAGGCTGTCATGGGTCACGGGAGGTAACCCGTGCCGCTCATACCTCTCGAATGCCGCCATCAACCGCTCGGCTGTCGGCATCGAATCGTCGCCTGACCCATTGTCAGGATCCCCCAGATAGTCAACCCTCCCCTCCCTGATCGTGGAGACGCCCAGCCCCCGATCCTCGCCAATCCCATGACCGTCACCGGCAACCTCGTTTTCGGCTTCGCCCCGCGCGACAGGCATCCTGGACCAGATTCTTCCCTCCAGTACCAACCAGATCTCGCGCGTGCCCGGTTCCGTTCCCGGCGCCACGATAAGCGAATGATGGTGTTCGACGGCTTCCCGCAAATGACGCTGGCTTGCGACGATGCCGTTCACGACGGTGAGGTTCCGGCGCAACTTCTCGGCGCGCTCGAAGTCCCGCGCCTCCGCCGCTCGCTCCAGACCCGCCCACAGCACCTCGTACAGCGTGTCATCCTCGCCATCGAGAAAGCGGATCACCTTCTTAACCATGTCTCGGTATTCTGCGGCGATGGATACGTCGACACACGGTCCAAGGCACTTCCCCAGTGCCAGCCGCAGGCATGGGTTTCCATAACTCCGCGCATTCTTGAACGACCTCGTGCACGTCCGCAAGGGCAGGATGTCATTGGTCACGTCCACCGTCTTCTTCGCCGAGCCGCGGCTTCGGTACGGCCCGAAATACCTCGCGCCGTCATCCTTGCGATCCTTCACCAGGGTGATTCGCGGCCAGCGGTTGCCCACGTTCACCCGGATAAAGGGATAGTGCTCGAATGACCGCATCGCCGTGTTGTATCTGGGCTCATACCGGCGAATGAGCTGCGCTTCGAGCAGCAGCGCTTCGAGCTCGGAACCGACCACTTCGGTGTCGATCGCCGACACCGACTCCATCAGCCCGTCCATCTTCCGCGCATACCCGAGCGGTTGGGAGAAATAGGATCGCACCCGTTCCCGCAGGCTCTTCGCCTTGCCGACATATATGATCTGACCGTCCTGATCCCGCATCAGGTAGACACCCGGTTTGCGCGGAATGCCGTCCAGCAGGCTCGTGTCGACCAGCGATCGACCTCGCCCGACGTGTTCCCTCGGTCGCCGTTCGCGCACCCCGATCATGGATTTCAATTCATCGAGTGAACCAACCCCCTGACGCCGCGCCTCCGCTTCCAGGCGGAGCGCGACCTGAGCCGTGATCTCGGCATCAACACCCGCCCGATGGATTTTGCGCGGCGAGAGTCCCACCGCTTTTGCCACGCGATCGAGTCCCGGGCGGCGCAGGCCCGGCAACACGCGCGTCGCCAATGACAGCGTGTCGATCGACTCGTTGATCACCTTGGCATGGCGCGCGCGCTGCAGCTCTGCGTTCAGGAACTTGATGTCGAATCCCACGTTGTGCCCGACAAGCAGATCTTCACCGATGAACTCAACGATTTCGGTGGCAAGGTCGCCGAACACCGCCGCGTCCTCCACATCATCGTCGCGGATGCTGGTGAGCTTGGAGATATAGGCGGGAATGCGACAACCCGGATTCAGCAGCCGGTCATACCGACCGGTTTCCTCGCCATTCCGGTAGCGGATCAGGGCAATCTCGATCATGCGCTGGGTTGCTGGTTTCAGGCCGGTTGTTTCAACATCGATCACTACAAACGCGGGCAGCAATGATGTTCCATCATCCACCACGGGGCTGCCGCTGCCCTTCAATCGCCAGCGCCCATCCGCCAGGTACTCCAGTCGCTCCTCTGCGTCCAGCGCCGAGTGCAACAACGATCGCCACAGGGCCGGCGATGCCGACTTGCCGAACACAAAGGCCACCAGCGCATCCTCGTGGGCATAGCCTCCCTGCTGCTCGAGAAAGCTCGTCGCCCGCTCGCACAAAGCCTCGTACCGGTTGAGATCCGGTGACTGCGCTGTTGATGTGGCATCAAATGGAGGCATAGGGCAGACTCAAGTGAGCAATCTGGAGAGGTTGCGGAGCAGATGAAGCA
>Ga0075527_10000021_pt1 | contig 39626 bp, 39 predicted proteins | sample NGEPer11B_FD_74784 | JGI IMG/M metagenome (GOLD analysis project Ga0075527, IMG submission 74784) | Arctic peat soil microbial communities from the Barrow Environmental Observatory site, Barrow, Alaska, USA - NGEE Permafrost305-11B | ecosystem: Environmental > Terrestrial > Soil > Wetlands >...
TGGCGCAAAGCCAACGCCATTCATCAGTGGTTTGTCGAGAACGTCCAGGATGGCAATGACAACTGCCACACCCACGAGGTCAGTCGGGCGCAGCTTCAGGCGTTGCTGCGGTCGGTGGAGACCGTGCTGGCGCATCCGGACATGGCCGCCCGGCTTCTGCCCACCCAGGAAGGATTTTTCTTCGGCGGCACCGAGTATGACGACGGGTATGTCGCGTGTCTAAAGGAGACCACGCGCATCCTCACCGATGCGCTGGCCGATGGTGAGGCCGAGTTCGAGTATTGCTCAAGCTGGTAGCCAGGTAAGAGGAAGGAGAGGGACACCCGTAATCACGGAGGAATACACGATGGAACACACGACAGGCACAAAGCAGTGGACATGCCCGCACTGCCGGGCTGACCTGACAAAGGCCGGGCTAAGCGAAGTGACTGAAGGACTCAATCGCTGGACGGTGTGGCGACGGCACAATGGCCGTTGGGAGTTCTGTGATGAGGACGACCAGAACGATTACCAGCGACGATTCTTGGAATGCCGGAGCTGCGTCAAGCGATTGCCGGAGCCTCTTGCGACCGAGCTCTGGAACGAAATCGAATCGAGCTGGTAGGTCGCAGAAAGTGACCCACGAAGGGAGAGAGACACAAGGAGATAAGTATTATGCAGGGAGAAATTAACGTAGAACACATCATGGAACGCGCGAACCGGCGGCGGGAGTGGCAGCGGAGGCAACGGTGCGACGCCGAGTGGTATGCGCTCAAACAATGGTGGCGGGCCGAAGCGCGGGTGCGCCGGGCAGGAGGCGTGGATGCTCGTCGGCGGGCCGAACGGGCTCGGGCGAAAACCGCGTTGCTCTACCGAGCGGAGCTGCGTCGGGCGTGGCCAAAGTGGCAGCGTGCCCAGCAGGAGCGGTGGCGAGCTGGTATGGCGTCCACTGGACTTATAAGGCTCGATCGTTGAGGGAAGCGTCTGGCATTTGGGGTGTTTGCTCCATCGGCACTCCCCGGGCGCTTCCGCCAGTGATCGATTCTCTCGTGCTCCCCGGCCCTACTCCATCTGATCGACCGTCCTCTGGTGTCACCTCCAGATTTATACGTGGCACCAGTCGCGCCCTGTGGCCGCGTGGAGGCGCTGCCGGTACGCCGGTCGCCAGCCGCTTCGTGCCACGGCTGGTAGCAGACCGGGTCGATTCGTTGAGGACAGACGAGAGCTGGGGAGCACCTCCATTATCTCATGGTGACTATGCTGAATTGGAGCGGAGAGATCGTCGTCAATGGGGCAAGCGTGTCAGTATGTCGCTTCGTCCAGGTGTGGCTGCCTCCCGCGGTTCGCGCCAACCCCTGCCGTCAGCCAACGGGTCGACTTCAGAGACCGGTGACGACCGAAATCGTAGGCTGAGCGGAGCAATGCAAGGCCCACTTGCGTTGCGGAGCGGTGGTGCGATATAAGCGAGGTATGCCACAACACACACCCCGCAAGAGCCCGCTGGTGCGCAGCACCCGAAGCTATCCCCTCGCCATGATCGAGGACGGCTCACTGATCCTCGAACTGCTGGTCTCACTTCGCTTCGCCACCGGCGCCCAGGTGCAGCGCATCGTCTTCAACGCCACTTCACCGTCCCAACGGCAAGCCCGACACCGATCGACCCGCGCACTCAGGCGCCTGTTTGACGCCGGCTCGATTCGCCGGGTATCAGTGTTTGCCCCCTCCTCCACCGGCCGCATGTCGATGCAGGTCGTCAACGTGCTCTCTGCCGCTGGAGCACGAACGGTGGGCGTCGATCCTGACTGGATCCGCCGACGAACACCGAAGGATGGTGACATCCTAACGCATGATTCTTGGTTGGCAGAACTGGCGGTGCGCGCGATGGAAGGATGTCCGGAGCAGCTGGCAGTCACCACCTGGTGGGATGATCGGGTGCTGGCCGGACGGAAACGCCAGGGTCTGCTGTCGTTGCCTACGATTCCTGATGGATTGCTGGTGGTGGAGCATCTGGAATCGGGCAAGGTGTTCCCGAATCTGGTGGAGCTCGATCTGGGTACCGAGTCGGTCGTGGGAGTTAGGAGTACTCGGCGAGATGTATCCCGTAAGATCGAGGGCTACCTGGACTATCTGGGCCAGTCGTTCCGGCAAGAGTTTGGCATCGACGCACCACCGATCGTGCTGATCGTCACCGACAGTGAGCGCCGACTGGAGTCGTTGCGTGAGCTCACCCACAAGCTGGGTGGGGGCGGGCGGTTCTGGTTTTCGACAATGGAGCGATTGCGACGTCACCAGGGCAATGAAACAACGCCGTCTGCGGTCCTACAAGGCCCATTCTGGGCATCGAATTGGCAAACAGCACATGATGCCGGTTGGCGGAGTTTGGGAGCACGCTGTGGGGTGTAGAGCGAATTCCATTGCTTAGTTTGGTCTGTACTGATCGAAAAGGTGTCGGCATCTCATGTACCCGTGCCATGTAGGAATGGCCAAACCATAGGTATGTAACAACGAAGCACACGCTTACACCTCCGCGTACCAATCAAACGCCAACGATCCTGACGTACCGGTGCGGCTCACGGTCAACGTCGTGTCGGTCCGGGCCGATACCCAAACGAACTCCTCCCCGCGCGGGCTAACGACAACGCTGGTCGGTGTGGTGGCCATACCATGCGTTACGTCTACATAGTCGTTGGTGTCGGTGATTGTGGAGGTGCCCCGCGCTTCAGTGGTGTAGCCAGTGTTGCGCCGAATGGTGTGCCCAGCTCCGGACACATCGATAGTGATACCAGAGCCAAGCACGTTTTCGGTGATGACGCAATCTGACGGCGCGCCCCCGCTGTTGAGGAGGCGGATATTGGCTCCGACCAGCACGTCGTTATCCTTTACCGTGACGTTGCTGATCGGACCGCGTACATCAATGGACCGTATCGATGCCCCGGTGATGATGTTGTTCGATACTCTTCCGTCTCCCGTGGCGACGTACACACCATAGGCTGTCTGGCTGATCCTGTTATTCTGGACGCTCCACCTTCCGTCAGTGGAAACAGCCGCCATTCGCACGCCGGACGAACAGGCATGAATCGTGTTATCGGTGATATCGATCGAATCCCCACTTGTCACAATCACGGCGCTGTTACAGGCCACCGCGATATTTCCCGTCACGCGGACACGGTTGGCCGCACCGTATTCGCCAACATGGATGCCGTGGGCCCCAGTGATGGACGCGCGATTGTAGATAATGTTGTGCGCAACGATGAGATTGCTCCCACCGCCATGCACGGTAATCCCTGGCGCGCCGACCCCATCCTGCCCTGGGTCAACGACGACGCAGCCAACTACCGATACATATGATGCGCCGTACAACGAGATGCCGACCGCGTCATTGATCGACGTGCACCCGATAAACTGCACGTAGCTGCCGGATGCGTTCAGGCCGTTGCCGTACATTTCGTTTCCCGACCATGCTCTTCGGGCGTGGCCGTTATTGATGCTCGTGACGTTGACGACAGTGCTATACCTCCGAGCTGGCCCGAACTCTCCGCCGATATGGACCCCTGCACCACCACAATTCTCAATCGTAGAGTCGGATATCTTACAGCTCGTCGCGTCGTCCAGATCAATGCCATCCTGCCCGCAATCATGCACATACACGTGATGTATAGAGCAATTCGTTGGCTGCTTGAGGTTGATCCCTTCATTTTCCTGCTGGACTGTTGCTCCACGGGCTGTCTTGTTGCCATCAATGGAGAGGAAAGCGATCTCAACATTTCTCGCCCCACTTGCACTCTGAATGACGGTGGTGGCGTCGGGCACATCGGCCGCGAGTGTCAGAATGGTCGTTCCGATACCCCGACCGCGAATAATTGCGCCGTCGGGCGGATGGATGGCGTATGGGCCAGCATCGTTCCTGCCGAGCGCAAACGTTCCTTCACTGAGCTGAAGGGGTCGACCGATCGCAAGGGCGTCCATGATCGTCGTGTGGTCGTCTGTACCGCTGCAGACATAGGTGGCGATATTCTTGACAGCTGGTGGCGCATCAGATGCTGCGACCAGCGTTGCGCTGAGGTTGGGAATATCTGCGGGGCGGGCAGCGTTCCTGAAGCTGCCGTCACTGTGATGTTCGACACCGACCCGTGCAACTAGGTTCTCCGTGATGGCGTTGTCGGTTTTGGTGGCGAGAGATGCGCTTGCCCGGAGCGTGCCGTCGTCGTTATGCTCTTGACGCAGGAACTCATTTAGGATCTCACCCCAGTTGCCGGCATCTCCACCAGGTTCGGGCAGCCGGGCCATTACCACTGACCTCCGAACAGATTGCTGTGGTTCTGAGCGGAATGGATGGTGTTGAATTCAGTACATGTTCTCAAATAGGGCATAGTCAAATTAGGTATATTGCGTCCACGCTAGCAAGCAATCATGGGATATGTCAAATTATCAGGCGTCGACGGATTCCTTCCGCAATCCTAATCCATCTTCGACCAACGCAAAAAAGTAAGCCATCCGATTGCGCGGTTGCGGGGCCTTGCCAGGGTTGCGGTAGCGATCCAACACCTCTCCCCGACTTCGGTACACCAGATCCACAAACGCTGAGATATGTACATCCGCCGCCTGGTACAGGTTCATGGCTCGACTGATCGACACCTTCACCTCTGCCTTATCCCCTAAATCGCTCGCTATTCGGCCAATCGCCACGCTGATCTGCTGACGTTCATCCTTGGACGCGTCGCGCTGAATCCGGTACTTGAGCAAGGATGCCAGTGATCCTTCATGCAGTGATCCACTTTGATGTGGTTGCGATGAGGTTTGTGTTGGTTGGATCCCCTCCCCTGCCTTCACTCCTGTCTCATCCACAAATTCATCCCATTTCGAGTATTCGAAAGCTGTTTCTTGTGGGTCTGTTTCTTGTGTGTCCCACGGCTGATACACGGCCTGTCCCGCTGGCGAGACACGAGGGGTGTCCTGCTGCTGGGACACGGGGACACGCAGTGGTTTCTCTGGGGAGGAATCGGATTTGAAACGCAGGCGATAGGTGGTGGGTTGGTCTCCTCGGGTAGCTGACGAATTGCGCGTCGCCACAATCACGCCCTTATCCCGCAGGCCCTTCAATCCACGGGCGACGGTGGACTTGGACAAGCCCGTCCCGGTGTCGAGCACCTGACCGTCCTTGGTGGTGATTCCGTGGACCATTTGGGAGAGGGAAATGGTGTCGGAGTCACGTTTGAAGCCAAAGGTGCGGCGGACGATATAGAGCAGGACTCTGAGTTCGGCATCAGAGAGCGTCGGCAAGAGAAGGTCAAAGAGTTCGTCAGGCACCTGGGTGTAGTTGGGATTGGCAAAGCCCTGGAAGGCGGGGTTACGGACGGGTTTGGTTGGCATGCTTTTCAGCTTACCGATTCGATACGGGGGTAGGTCAAGAGTTGTGACGTTGTGGCGTCATGACGCTGTGACATGGTGACGCTACGACGTCGAGATGCCACGACGCTCTGACGTCACAACGTCGTGACGTCATGATAAGAGCCATTCTCTGGGGGTTCGATCCATTGCGTAGACAGATCGGATCAGCAGCGTGGGAGAGAAACACGTGACGCTATGACGTCGTGACGTCACGACGTCGGTAGGTGATGAGGCGCCTATCGGCTGGATTGCTTGCGCTTGAGTCGATTGACCGCCCCACTCTTGTCGGCCTTGGCGGCAAACTCCTCCAGAAGTTGATGCAGGGCCGCGCGACAAATATCGTTCTTGGAGACCGTCACATCATAGTCCCATTTGAGAGTCTGGCGAAGGTCATCAATGGCCCGGGTCTCATCGATCGATAGGCGCAGCGAGTCACGTGAGGCGGTCGGACGGTTGATATCAAACCCGTCCGGTGCGGTTGGCTTGGCCGACGTCGTGACGCTGTGACGTCGTGACGTCGTGACGTCAGGTACTGTCTGGGACTCCGGGTTATCGGGTGGACTCACCAGTGGATCTGCTTGCGAAGGGTTGTCGGATTGCTCGTGTGCCTGCGGCGCGGGTCGAAAGAAGGCGGAGGCACCCAGTAACTCATTGGCTAGCTTGTCGGAGGTCGGTCGCTGCTTGCTCATACGCCGTAGAGCTCCTTGATCAAATTGTTGTAGGCCCGGGCGCTCTTGGCTGCCGAGTTATAGGCAAAGATGTCTTGTTGCTTGAAATGCGCCTCCCGGATATCGACATTCTTGGGGATGACGGTATTGAGCACATCATCAGTATAAGTTTGACGAAGTATCTTGAGGCTGGTGGCCGAGTTGATGGTGGGCTCGCTCATGGTGAAAACAAAGCCGGCCAGTTGCAGTGCCGGGTTGAAATAGTCGCGGACATTCTGGATCGATTTGCCCAGCTGGACGGTGGAGTCGAGCTCGAAATAGCCAGGGGAGACAACGACCAGGACCTTGTCACTCGCGGTGAAGGCGTTGATGGTCAGCCAGGAGAGGGCCGGCGGACAGTCGATGATCACCTCGTCGAACTGATCCTTGACCTTCTCCAGTTCGCGCTTGACGCGTGCCTCACGGTGATCAATGGCCGAGGTAAGTTCGATATCGGTGTTGGAGAGGAGAATGTGGGCCGGGGCGATCGAGAGTCCGGGCACAGAGGTCTCATGAAGCTGTAGAGGCTGGCGTTCCAGGATGGTGGCATAGAGCGTCTGCTCGGCGTCAATTTTTTGGTACTCAGGAAGTAAGACTTTCGAGGAGTTGGCTTGCGAATCGGTATCGATTAAGAGGGTGCGCCTGCCTTTGCGGGCTAAACCGGCGGCGAGTGAAACAGAGGTGGTGGTTTTTCCGGTCCCACCCTTCTGTGAAGCGACAGAGAGGATCATGCGAGTTCATTCGGTCAGAAGCCTGCTGATGAGGGTTTTCTGGCCGCAATGCCTTTCAGTTGTTGATTATGCCTACTACATTAGCGAGATAAGGGAGTGGTTGTCAACCAGGCGGCTGCCGGACGCGTCCTGGTCTGGTAGTGACGCTTGTTCGACCACATCCACGTTTTGGGCTGTGGTCATTGGAGTTCAGGAATCACCGTTGTTCCTGCGCATCTCCACCGGTCCAAGCCCCACCTTGCTTGCCCCTTGACCATCTAGCCAATGGCGGGTGTATGATGCATCCAACCCAAACAAAACCCGAACCGTGACACCGCCGATCATCTGGAGCAACCCTCTGTATGACTCGGTTGCAGCCGCAACCATGCGGTTGACGATGGCGATAGTCGCTATCTTGTGTGATCCGTTCAAGCTCGCGCCTTCGGGACACGGGAGCTCACCGCTTCTGAAGTGACCGCGAGCGATGGGTTTTGTGAATGGGGGAGCGGGTCCTCCGGTGGGGTGCCGACGCGAGATGTCGGCAACTCACCGATGGCCCGAGTGACACCCTCGCCCTTCTCTTCGTGTCCGTGCGACTGACGCGTGGACAGGAACCGGAAGGACGAGCCCCAATGGTGACGGCACCTGAACAACTGGATGTAACTCGAAGAGAGCAGAGAGACGAGGCACTCCACCACCTGGTCAAGGACTCGGTGGAGCGCCTGAGTACGCAGCTGAGTGACGGCCACACGTGGGAGTTTTTATCACTCCTGCGCTTCTACTCGCGATTCTGGACCTACTCGGTGCGCAATTGCTTGCTGATCAAGCTGCAATGTCCTGACGCGACCCGGTGTGCTGGACGCACACTGTGGAACAAGCAGGGCTACACCATTCGCAAAGGGCAAAAGGCGATCTGGATCTGGGCACCGATCACCAGACGGGAGACGGACCCAGAAACCGGCGAACTTCTGACCCTGATTGCCGGCTTTGTCCCAGCTCCGGTCTTTGACTTCTCGCAGCTCAAGGAGTGCGATGAGAAGCCCTTGCCCATGATCGTGCCGACCCAACCGGACGACATGGCGGCCGAGTTTCGCCGCCTGGTGAACAAGATCCAGGCACATGGGGTGGACGTCACGCTGCAACCACTGAGCACGACTCATCTGGGGCGATCCCGACCGGGGACGATTGTCGTCTCCAACCGGCTGGATTCACGCAACCAGATCTTCGTCATGCTGCACGAGTTGACGCATCAGCTCTGGCACCACGACGGAGCGGACGATCCGGACCGCGACCTGCGGCAGGTCGAGTTTGAAGCGGAATCGGTCGCCTATGTGGTGGCCCGAGCGATGGGCTTGGAACACCCGGGAGCGCGGGATTACCTGCTTCACTGGCGAGCCACCCCGGAGCTGCTGCATCGCTCGCTGGTCACCATTCAGCACATGGTTCGTCGCATCCTGATCCTTTTGGAAGTGACGTACGACGTGCCCCATACCACCGAAGCGCTGCTCGACTAGGAGCCACCACAATAGGTGACTCCGCACCCGCACCAATGCTGGCGTCAAGCCAGGGTGCGGGTTTTCTCTTGTGCTGCTGCAAAAAGTCTGGTGGACCCTCGCAGACCTATCCCGTTGTCGGGCATAAGGGAGGGTAATTGAAAAGGAGACACGCATGCATCAGCTGACCCTGACCTGGTGGCGACGATTTATCACCCGCACCGATGGCGCATTGAGACGCAGTTCCGATGGCTGGGTCTACACACCGGCCCGGTTGACCATCCACGAACTTGACGCGGCCCTGCGCGGCCAGATCAGTTTGGGAACCTATGCGGTCGGGGTAGACGGCCGAAGCCGCTGGCTGTGTCTGGATGCCGATAGCCCGGAGGGTCTCGACGTGCTGGTGGAAGTGGCAAAGGGGCTCAATCCCCAGACCACCCTGTTTGAGCAGAGCCGGCGCGGTGGACACCTTTGGTGGTTTTGTCCACCGACACCATGGAGGCAGGCCCAGGCGATGGGGCAGACCCTGGCAAAGCGCAATCCGCTGATCGAGGTCTTTCCCAAGGGGCCTGGGCGAAACGGCGTGCGTCTGCCCCTGACTCGTCACCCGCGGACCAACCAGGTGTATCCGGTGGTGGACCCAACGACCGGCGAAGTTCGGCCGATCGAGGAGCTGGAACACCTGCAGGCAGAAGTGTTGCCGCAACTGTCACTCCCGGCACCCGAACCGACGCTCGGTCGACGCTATCCAGACCCAGCTGAGGCGTACGAGCAGTTGCGAGAGGAGGTGGAGCGCCTTACCGGACTACGTGAATACGGCCCAAATCGCGCCATTGGTCGCTGTCCGTTTCATGATGACCGGCGACCGAGTTTGTCGCTTTTAGACGGCTTCTGGCGCTGCTGGGCGGGGTGTGGAGAGGGGGGAGTCCAGGCATTTCGGGCGCTGGAGCGCGATCGGAGTGTGCAAGGGCGAGAGACCACGTAGAAAGGAGGTGGAACAACGATGGAGTTTCGACAACCCAATAGCTTAAGTCGAGTCATGAATCAGGTGCTGGATCAGCTTGGCTCCGGCCAGGTGCTGACACTGAAGTTCGTCACCCAACAGGAAGCGGAGCGAGCGCTAACCGTCTTGCACGAGGTTGCCCGCTCACGCCAATTGGGTATCGTTGCTACCCCAACGACCCGGCACCAGATCGAGTTGCGACGTGCCGAAGCCGAGGCCGCCTGAATACGAACTGGTCGCCGGGCCGGCATTCTTTGAAAACGAGTCTGCCCGTCCGATGCCCGTGGTTATCCCGATGGCCATAGCGGGGCACCGCTCATGCGGGAGGTTGCTCGTGGCTGCACGGCATGGCTCGTGTCTCCGGGAGGGTTTGTGTGGCGTGATCGCCCCACCCTCCCGTTTTCATGCCAGCAGGGTTTGTGTGATCACTCATTTGTGTACTTGATGAATGTATAGCAACTCCTCGCCGCAAGAGACGACCTGTTGTATCCCGACAACCCCGGATAGCTCAACTGGGTCTGAATCCTCCTGTCAATGCGGTGGAGTCAGACCGCGAGAGCGCAATATATGTCTTCGGGCGCGAATGGCATACAGCGCGCGACCCAACTGAGGCGCCAGGTGGTGAGCGGGTTTGTGCCAATGACCGATGAGGTAGGTATCGTCCTGCGCACTCCAACGGGCATAGGCATTACTCGCCTGCTTTCGGGTATCTTGTTGATACTCCAGATCTGCTTCATAGAGGCGGTGGAGAAGCTGGTCGCGCTCGATTTTACCCAGGCGCTGCCACCGTTCCTGATCGAGTCGGTGCTGAATCTCTCGGCGCGCCTCAACTCGACACGGTAGATGATAGGCGGCTCGCCCCGACCGAAACCCCCGTTGAGTCAAGAAGCCGCCACAGCCACGACAGGGGACATAGGCCACCCGACAGGTAAAGCCCTTGGCCCGAAATCGCGCTCGTGCGTTGCGAACGGTCGAAAACTTGACGCCCGTGGCCTCGGCAATCACGGGCGCTGGCAGGTCTGGGGAGCAGGCAATCAACCAAGACTGGGCATCGGTCAGAGCCTGTCGCGCCACCGCTCTTACTCTGGTAGTTGAATGGAATAGTCCGCGAACCAGCTGACGCCACGCGCATGGCAGCTGGTTCGCGGCCGACTAATTTTTTGGTCCGGTTCAGCTTGGATGCTAGTCATACCTTGCTTCCTTCAACGATCTCCAGAGCTCCCATCCACGACGCCGCAAATTGACGATCTCCGGTATAATGTGCGTGAGAGCCGTACTATAAGACAACCCAGCAAGCCGTCGACTAGCAGCTGGACTGGGGTAGCGCACAGCCATCTTTGGTGCGCATTAACCAAACATGCACGTATCTTTTGACACCTACAAGTTGACTCATAGGGAGGGACAGGCTCGTGGCTAGAGGCGCTGAAGCACGAACTCGTCTGGAGCGCATTGATCCGCGCCTGCGCCAAGCTGGCTGGGATGCGATTGTTGATCATGATCCTTCGGCCCCTTTACCGAGTACAGCCACGGCTATTCGTGAATTACCGACATCAAACGGACCGGCCGACTACGCGCTTTGCGATGATGGACGGGTGACTGGTGTGGTGGAAGCCAAGAAGTTAACCCTTGGACCGCAAGGCGTGCTGACTCAGGCTGAGCGCTACTCGCGCGGGATTGACCAAGAGCCAAAGCATCAAGGCGAGTTTGGCGTGCCGTTTCTGTACTCCACCAACGGTGAAGTGATCCATTTCCATGATGTGAGACACGACCTCAATCGCTCTAGAGAAGTCAAGGGGTTTCATACTGCGCCCGCCTTTCGGGAAATGCTCACTCGTGATCGACTCGCTGAACTGGCAACACTTAAGACAATTCCAACTAATGAGTCAATGAGGCCCTATCAGCTGGAGGCCAACCAGGCTATCGAGAATGCTATTGCTCGCGACCAGCGGAAAATGATGGTAGCCATGGCCACTGGCACGGGCAAGACACGCACAATGGTCAATCAGACGTATCGACTAATGAAAGCTGGTGCCGCGCGTCGAGTGCTGTTCCTGGTGGATCGCAAGGCGTTAGCCAATCAGACGGTCAAAGCGTTCGCCGCGTTTGAGGCAGAGCCCGGATTTAGATTTAACAGGCTCTATGACATGTATTCCCAGCGATTCCAGCACGATGATCTGGACGAGGAGGCGTTTGACTCCACGGTTCTGCCGGCCAAGTTGCTGCACCAGCCACAGCTGGGGGACACCTTCGTCTATGTAGCCACCATTCAGCGCATCGCCATCAACCTCTTTGGCAAGGAAGCTGTTTTCGATCGACCCGATGAGGCGTTTGATACTGAGGCCGGCCTAGTCGAGAATATCCCACTTCATGCCTTTGACCTGATCATTGCCGATGAGTGCCATCGCGGATACTCGGCCAAGGAAGTTTCAACCTGGCGTGACACGCTTGACTACTTTGATGCGGTTAAGATCGGACTGACCGCCACTCCAGCCGCCCACACCACCGCCTACTTCGGTGCGCCGGTGTTTCGCTACGACTATGAGCGGGCAGTCAAGGATGGCTACCTGGTCGACTACGATGTGGTGAGCTTGCGCTCTGATGTCCGAATGGACGGCGTGTTTCTCTCGGAAGGCGAGAGCGTTGATGTCATCGATCCCGTCTCTGGCGCCAAGCAGCTGGATCTGCTTGAGGATGAGCGATCGTTTGAAGCCTCGAAGGTTGAGCGTGAGATCACCGCGCCGGATTCCAATCGCAAGATTCTGGAGGAGGTAAAGCGCTACTGCGACGAGCATGAGGCACAAACTGGCCGCTTCCCCAAGACCCTCATCTTTGCCGCCAATGACCTGCCCCACACCTCTCACGCTGATCAGCTTGTCTCACAGGCAAGAGAAATCTTTAATCGAGGTGAGGCATTCGTCACTAAAATCACCGGGCGGGTTAATCGGCCGCTGCAACGCATTCGAGAGTTTCGCAATCGACCGAATCCCGGGATAGTGGTGACGGTGGACCTACTCACTACTGGCGTCGATATCCCAAACCTGGAGTTTCTGGTGTTCTTGCGGCCCGTCAAGTCGAGGATATTGTTTGAACAAATACTGGGACGGGGCACGAGACGATCGACCGATCTGGTGCCGCCCAAGACCCACTTCGTCGTGTTTGACTGCTTTGATGGGACGCTGATCGAGTACTTCCGGGAGACGACCGGTATGACGATCGAGCCACCTCAGGTTGAGAGTAAGCCGCTCCACCAAGTGATCGATGACATTTGGCAGAACCGAGATCGCGTCTATAGTGTCAAACGCTTGACCAAGCGACTTCAGCGCGTTGACAAGGAGCTGACCGGCGAGGCGCGTGAGCTTTTTGTCACCTACCTCCCTGCTGGGGATCTGGGCAAATTTGCACGCGATCTTGAAGGCAACCTGCAAGCCGACTTTGTCGGCACCATGCAGTTCCTGCGCAATGAGCAATTCCAAAAGCTTCTGACCGACTACCCACGGGCGACCCGCACCTTCATCGTCGCAGCAAGTGCCACGGATACGGTCACCTCTTCTTGGTTGATCCGGGGAAGTGATGGCAAAGAGTACAAGCCGGAGGATTATCTGCAGGCCTTTGGGCGATTCGTGACTGAGAAGCAATCCGAGATCGAAGCCCTCTCAATCCTGCTTGGCAAACCAGAGGCTTGGTCGGGCGAGGCGCTGAAAGAGCTTCGCGCCGCCATGCTGTTGGCGCCGGAGCACTTTGATGAGAGCAAGCTTCAGAAAGCGATCGAGGCTTCGAAGCACAAGGCGTTGGTTGATATCATCAGCATGGTCAAGTCCGCGGCTGATACTACCTCACCCCTCTGGACTGCCGAAGAACGGGTCGACGCCACCATTGCCCGATCGCTGGACGGACGAAAGCTCTCACCTGCGCAAGCGCGGTGGATGCAGCGTATCCGCGAGCATCTTGTCGCCAACCTGTTTATCGAGCGCGACGACTTTGATTTCATTCCAGTGCTCTCAGACTACGGGGGCTGGGGCCGGGCCAGTAAAGACTTTCAAGGAGACTTACCTATGATGATCCAAACCCTTAATCGAGAATTGGTGGCAGCATGACGGATGTAGTTGGAAGACTGTGGGGGTTTTGCCACACGCTGCGGCATGACGGCATCGACTATGGCGACTATATCGAGCAGCTGACCTACCTGCTGTTTCTCAAAATGGCCGATGAGCGAGGCATTGATCTGCCTTCGTACAAAGACACCGACCCGGTCAGTGGAAAGACTAGGGATGTGCCGAGTGATTGGCCCTATCTGCGGCAGCAATCTGGAACCGACCTGACTGAGCATTACGGCAAACTGCTCGCTGCCCTTGGTCGGCAGTCGGGAATGCTGGGGGATATCTATTCTGGGTCGCAGTCGCGCTTCACCAACCCGGTCAATCTCAACAGGTTGATCCAGCTGATCGATGAGACCGAGTGGACCAGCCTGGAGGTGGATATCAAGGCGGCCGCCTTCGAAGGTTTGCTTGAAAAGGCCGCGGCTGAGGGCAAGAAAGGCGCTGGTCAGTACTTCACGCCGCGCGTCCTCATCCAGACGATGGTTCGGTGCCTCAAGCCGGACCCGCGGGAGTCGAAGGACTTCGCCATAGTTGATCCGGCCTGCGGGACCGGCGGATTTCTCATCGAGGCCTATGACTGGTTTAAGCAGCAGACCGGTGGGGCGCTTGACCGGGATCTGGCAAAGCGGGTGCGGACTCAGACGTACTTTGGTCAAGAGCTGGTGGCCCGCCCTCGCCGGCTAGCCCTCATGAACCTCTATCTGCATCAGGTCGAGCCCAAGATCGCTCTGGGAGATTCCATTTATGATGAGCCCTCCAGCCAACGGTTTGATGTGGTGTTAACTAACCCGCCGTTCGGGACTCGTGGTGCCAATCAGAACCCAGAGCGGGAAGACTTCACCATCGCCACCAACAATAAGCAGCTCAATTTCCTCCAACATGTACTGTCCATCCTTAAGCAAGGCGGCCGAGCCGCAGTGGTGGTGCCCGATAATGTGCTTTTTGCGGACCAGGCAGGAGAGGTGTTCAAGATCCTGATGGAAGACTGCAACGTCCACACGGTGCTGCGCTGCCCGCGGGGTACTTTTTCACCTTACACCGAGGGCACCAAAACGAACGTTATCTTCTTTACCAAGGGCCGGCCGACTGAGCGCACTTGGATCTATGATGCTCGGGCCAATGTCGCCAAGATCACCAAGAAGAGCCGGCCACTGAAAGCCCAACACTTTGCCGAGTTTGAAGAAGTCTACGGTACCGACCCGAATGGGCAAAGCCCACGAAATGAGTCCGATTCGGTCGACAATCGTTGGAGATGTTTCACTATCAATGAAGCTCGCGAGCGCCATTACAAGTTGGACGCCTTCAAGTGGCTGCGGGATGAGGAATTGGATGATCCGAGCGATCTGCCAGAGCCGGGGGACCTGATCTCCGAGGCAATAGATGAACTAAAGCTTGCGCTGGACGACTTGGGGTCAATTCAGGCGCTGCTCGACGGAACGAGGGAGGTGGCGTGAGCACAGGGCGGCCGACCATCAAACTGGGAAACCTTCTGACCGACATCCAACCAGGCTTTGCCTCCGGACGCCACAACTCTGATGGCGAGGGCATACCGCACTTTCGACCAATGAACATCTCAACCCATGGTCGAATTGAGCGTACAGTGATGAAGTATGTTGATCCAAGCGCTGGGCGTCCTGAAGTCCGCCTTCGACGAGGCGACATACTCTTCAATAACACGAACAGCCCGGAGCTGGTTGGCAAGACGGCGCTATTTGACGAGGACGGCGCTCCAGCCTATTCCAACCACATGACGCGCCTTCGCGTCAATGAGGCCCGACTCGACCCGAGGTACGCAGCACTCCGGTTGCACCAAGCATGGCGAGAGGGCTGGTTCGCTGCGCACTGCAACAATCACGTGTCTCAAGCTAGCATCGGCCGCGAGGTATTGAAGACTTTAGAGATCGAACTACCTTCACTCGAGGTTCAACGAGCCATCGTGTCACTTAACGCTGGCATCGAAGTTTGCCGGCAGTCGGCGTCGTCACATCTCACCGCCGCTCGGCACTCGATTGACAGATTCCGTCGATCTGTCCTCATCGCGGCCTGCTCTGGCCGCCTCACTGCTGATTGGCGAGAAATAAGCCCGACGGTAACTATTAAACTCAGACCTTTGAAGAAGCGCCGGACAAGACGATTGGAGACCTTTGATCAAACGACACTGGAAGAGTTGCCTGAATCATGGCAATGGGTTCAGTTGGATAATCTGCTTCCAGAAGGAGGCATCTTCGACGGACCGTTCGGCTCAAATCTAAAGACAGCCGACTACACCTCGAGCGGCGCACGAGTGGTGCGACTGGAGAATATCGGTCACCTGAAATTCATTGGCAATAAGCAGACATTTGTCTCTCCAGAGAAGTACTCAGTGCTCCAAAAGCACGCAGTGTTCCCCGATGATATAGTTTTTTCGTCGTTCGTGGATCAACGAATTCGGGTTTGCGTTCTGCCGGACGATCTTGACGATCAAGCTATCGCGAAAGCGGACTGCTTTACTCTCCGCCCTATCGAGCAAATTGATTGTCGATATCTCGCGCTTCAGCTAGCCTCCCCTCATACCTTCACATACTTAGCGAGCAATATTCATGGAGCGACCAGGCCGAGGGTCAATACCACACAGTTGCGTGGCGTTCCCATCCGCATCTGCGCGATTGAGGAACAACGAGAGATCGTACGCCGATTCGACAACCTGTGGGCCCATACCGATGCAATAGAACGACGCATAGATAGCACTGCAAAGGCGGTCAAGCAGACCTCACAAGCCGTTCTGGCTAAGGCCTTCCGCGGTGATCTAAGTAGTTCAACTACATTTAACGCCAGCAAGACAATCGCTAACTCAATAGTAAATGAATAGAATGAAGCGCATTTTTAAATGCAAGAGAATAGAACCAATCCAAACAGCCCCGCCAGAGTTGCTGCCGCTAACGCCTGTCTATGATGAAAAACAGCATCGAGTGTACTTTGACGCGATAGAGGCGGCACTCACCGGTAAACACTCGGCAGTGATTAAGAATATTGCCCTGACCGGCAGCTACGGTGTAGGGAAAAGCAGTGTGCTGCAGGAGGTCGCCACAGCCCACGCTAATCAAGTGGTCCAAATCTCACTATCCACTCTTGGGCGTCCGGATAAGGATAGCTATACCCCAGCCAACTCAGTTACCAACCGAATTCAAAAAGAGATTGTCAAGCAGCTCCTATACCGGGAGGACCCGGACAAGACCCCTGGCTCACGTTTTCGTCGGATCAGCGGCTTTAATGCGTGGCGGGGGCTTTGGATCTCACTGCTCGCTTCATTAGTTTTCACCACAGCCTTTTTCCTGGTTGGGTGGACTTCAAAATTGGATTTGCTGCTTGCATCCCACGTGGACTTTGGGCTATGGCTCCATAGTGTCCTGTTTGTCACATTTACCGTCGTGGTGTTTGTGCTGAAGTTCTTGGGCCACAACAGGCTACACATTCAATCACTTCAGGCTGGATACGCTACAATCACTCTCTCAAATGACACACAATCGTATTTTGACCAGTATCTCGATGAAATCGTATACTTTTTTGAGGTGACGCGCCGCGATATAGTGATATTCGAGGATATTGATCGTTTTGACGATCCGCATATCTTTGAGACACTTCGGTCTCTCAATTCTCTGCTCAATGGAGCCAGGCAGTTAGGTAGTCGTAACATCCGTTTTATCTACGCGATAAAGGACAGTATTTTTGACGAACTAGGCAATCGGGCAGTCTACAAAACAGTAGGTGCAGCACAAAGCGACTCCGAAGATTCGGTAGAGGCCGAAGTTGCCCGAGCCAACCGAACTAAGTTCTTTGACGTAGTGGTGCCCGTAGTGCCGTTCATTACCCATCGCAGCGCTCGCGACTTGATGAAGCGAACACTCGCCAGCATTGAACACAACATTTCCGATCACCTATTTGACCTCGCAGCTAGGCATGTAGTAGACATGCGTCTCATTCTAAATGCTCGGAATGAGTTCATCATATTTCGTAATCGCGTCCTCAACACAGACAATGGCAACCTCGCACTTAACGAAAACTCACTATTCGCGATGATGCTCTATAAGAGTACTCACTTGTCTGATTTCGAACGGATAAAGTCTGGTAACAGCAAATTGGATGAGCTTTACCAAGACTTTAGGAATATCGTGATCGAGAACATTTCTCGTCTTCGAATCGAGTCAGTATCCATTGGTCGACAACTCACTAGTTTGGATTCTTTGGCGAACCGGAGTGAAAACCTTGGGCACCAGTTGGTGGAATACCTCACGATAGTCAGCGGGCAACTTTCCCATATGGTATGGAACCAGCGTACCGTCAAGTTTGCCGGTCGTTCGTGGAGTGAGGAAGAGCTTCGATCTCCTGATTTTTGGCAGAAACTCACTCAGGAAGATCAGGATTCAGCGATAACGGCGGTTTTCTTCGATCAGAATAGTGGCAGGAACATTCAGTTTGTTATTCAAAGACCAGAGGTGTCACAGATAGTTCACGATCAATTAGTCACCTCAGACTGGGCGCAGACGGATCGCGCTAAGTTGCTGGCTCGAGAAGCTGAAATCAAGGCCGAAACTGAGTTCTTATCTCATGCCGACATGCACGACTTGGTAGAACGCGAGGCATACACTCTGAGTACAGGGGATTCGCTCAAGACGCGCTCCACCCGCTTGGGATCCAAAATGGCTCAACAGCTCGTAGTCGAAGGGTACATTAATCGCGACTTCACCCTATATACATCAACCTACTACAGCGAGCGTGTCAGCACTCAAGCCCAGAACTTTCTGATTCATCATGTGAACCCGAACATCGCCGATCCATACTTTCAGCTACAGCCGAGCGATGTGGAGTCCATACTTCGAGAGCGCGGCGTCTCAGTTCTCGCTGAACGAGCCATGTACAACATCGGCGTACTGAACTATCTCCTGGATCAGGAGGACGAGCGTACTGATCGCATTGTCAAATCGCTAAGTGGCTTTAATTCACAGGAGCGGGAGTTTCTGACTATCTATCTCACTGAGGGAGCGCATACAAATCGTTTGCTACGACGACTAACATCGCTGTCAGACGAGATCCTTGTCTTCATTATGGATTCAGTGCAGTTGGAGCCAGTAAGGGCAGATCTAATTAATCAAGCCCTCTCCAGCCTAGTTGACGAACGCGAGTACCTAGTTAGTGAAGACCTCAGGGCTTTTATTGAGGCGAATTTCCAGACTCTGCCTACCTTCACCCGAGAGTCGACGGGTTCTGATTTGGCTGCTCGGGTAATGGCTGTATTGGTGGCAATGGGCGCACGCCTCGCCACGTTAGCTCCGCTAGGAGAACCCACGCGGAAGGCTGCCATTGCCTCAGGCTGCTACAGAATTACCATGGAGAACCTGTCTCTGGCGCTCGGCTCCTCGGATGAACTCGCGCTTGACCAAATTCGCGATTCCAACCCAGTCGTTTACCGCTTCCTCTTAGAACATTTACCAGAATACCTTGACTTAATTCACACAACGGACCAACTCGAGTTTGTGATAGCTTCGGAGGATTCCATTGTGGCTGTCCTCGCCGATGTTATCGAAGCGCACGAACCACTCTTGGCCAGGGTGCTAGAGTTCACCGCTCCGACCTGTAGAGTCCAAGATCTCGCCGAGTTATCGCCGAGCGCCTGGACCGCCTTGGTAGAGTCTCATCGAATCCCCACATCGTATTCCAACGTTGTGGCTTTCATAGGGTATCAGGGGCAGATTGATTCTCACTTAGCAAGTCTTCTCAAGTCGACCACATCCATTCAGGTGAGCGAAGAAGTATCTGAAGAAGACAAGGCGAGCCTAGCCTATCAAGTCCTTGAAGCCAAAGACCTCGGGCTGAATCACGACACTAGGATCAAACTCCTTTTAAGTCTAGGTTTGAGCGAGTTTCTCGATCCATCGCGTATTCAGCCCGAAAATGGCCGGCTGGTCGGCTTACTCATCGAAGAGGAGGTTATTGAAGATACTGCTCAATCGTTTGAACTTGCGCTATCACTAGACTGGAACTCTCGCGAGTTCGCCATCAGCAAATCCAAGCAATTCGCATCATTTATGACCCCTGCGGAGGTACCATCTAAGGACATTCCGGCTCTGATGAAGAGCAATCGAGTGCCCCGCTCGGTAAAGGTTGCACTCATCAGTCGGATTGATGAATTTCTTCCAACGGATGACCAGAGGGCTTTGAAAACGGTTGCCGAGTTTGCTATCGATAAGCAGGAGACAGTATCGCCTGGGATGATTGCACGGATTGCTCGCGCTGGGGTTGCACCGCACCACGTAACACGGCTACTTAGGTCACACTTACCCACAATGTCAGCGGAACTACTATCGCCGCTACTTCGATCAATGGATGAGCCCTACTCTCTTGTAGCTGAACGTAGCCGAAAGCGGCCCAGGCTGCCAGACACAGAGGACAACCGGGCCCTACTCGAGAGGTTGATAGAACTAGAAGTTGTCAGCTCATTCAAGGTTGAAGGGGAGGAGCTTGCGGTGAATTTAAAAATGCCGTGAGCACTATGCGGGTGAAGTGTAGGTCAACTCTCCGTCCTTATGCAGTGGAGATGCTCGAGGCCGGCTTCCCCAGAAAACAGTCATTATTGAGTTGTATCAGGAAGAACTCATGCCACCGGTTCTAGCCGACCGATGCCAGGTTGGGAATCAAAATCGCGATCGAACGAGTAAAGCGCCGCGACTTGGGCGAGCTCCATGGAAGCCAAAATCAAGGTATCGCCAAAATCGAGGCGTGATTGCCCGTAGATCTCCAAGGCACGCAACACGGCTGACTTGTTCTCCAGGGTGAAATGCGGCAGGCGCACCAGAGTGGTCAACAGGTCACGCACATCAGCTCGTGACGCCTGGTACAGACGGGGCGAAGAAAGGACATAGACGGCGTCGGCAATGACAGTGTCTGGAGCGAGCAGCTGCACTCTCCCCTGCTCTACTGACTCAAATAGCTGGGTGGCCGATTGCTGCTTGGCTGGATCATCTCCGGTTAGAAGGCGAATGATGACATCGGTGTCGACAAACGCCTTAGTCATTATCCTCCGCCAGAGATCTGAACCGGTCCTGATGAGCGATCTCCCGCATCTGGGTCATCGACAGTGGTGTCTCCAGTGATCCAGCCGCGCCGGTGAGCGAAGCGACTGAAGCGTAGCGGGGAACCTGCAGCTCGACCCGGCCGGACTCGTCCATGACGAACGCGACCCGATCATGCTGATTCAGGCCAAGTCGTCGCCGAATGGCCACTGGCAGGGTGATTTGCCCTTTGCTGGTGATGGTCGTAAGTAAGGTCTTGGTACTCATAGTATTACTTTTCAATAAGGTAAGGACATACTAGACAACTATTGCCTACTTGTCAATGGATTGACCATAGAGACCAGATAGCGGCCAGTATCGCTGGCTCACCACCGACTTTTGCTCCAGGTACTCTGAGCGCAACCGGGTGTGAGAGATTAGGTGCTCGGTGAACGGCGTCTCCGGGAATAGCCATAGAGCGCCAGGCCAATGGCTAGCAGCAGGGCGCCGGTTGCCGCCCATAGGCGCATAGTCGCTCCGGTGTCCGGCATGGAGCCATCGGCGGTGGGTGTGGAGGTTGAGACGGGGATGGATGAGACAACTGGTGATGGAGAGCTCGCAGCCGGTGTCGGCGTGGATTCAGCGGCCACGCAGTCATTGCTGCCAAAGTCGCCCGCGCCGTAACTACCGCAGTTGTAGGTTTGATCCGCCGTCGTTTGGGCTGCAACTGACGGAGCCAGCATCCCACTTGACCCCGCCAGCACAATTATCGCCCAGGCGCTTAGCAGGAGGCTCATGAGTGGTTTGTGGATAAACATTAAGAACATGGTTGCAATTGCATTAGTATTATGTCTATACTAGCAACCAAGGAAACCTATTTGCAAATGTTTGGACTCGGCGCCCCAGAATTATTAATCATACTTGTTATCTTGCTCCTGCTCTTTGGTGGAGCCAAACTGCCTCAGCTGTCGCGCTCGATTGGCCAGTCACTCAAGGAGCTGCGCCGTGGGGTGGAAGGCGAGTTGACCGACTCCAATCCTCCCAAGAAATCCGCCAAAAAGAAGAAATCCTCCTAACCGCTCATGCGTCGCTCACCCTGGGCTCTTCAACCGCAACCGTTCTCGTCCCATATTCACGAAATTCGTCGCCGCCTGATGGTGATAGTAGCCGTACTGGTGGTGGCTACCTCGTTTGGCTACCTGCTGCGGGAGCCACTGCTGGCCTGGCTGACCGCTCCCCTGCAACAAACCCTCTACTACACCTCCCCTGGCGGCGGACTGGCGCTCGTCCTTCAGATTGCCGTGACCTTTGGCGTGATTCTGACCATTCCCGTCGCCCTGTTTCATCTCGTGCGGTTTGTGGCGCCCGTGCTGCCGCCTCGCTCCCGGGCGTGGCTGGTGGGGGTGATTGCCGCCTCCAGCCTGCTGGCGGTGGCCGGCATGGCGGCTGCTCTGCTTATTTCCCTGCCCACCGCCTTGCGGTTTTTGGAGGAGTTTGGCGGGCCATCGGTCCAGCCGCTGATCTCCACTGATCGATACTTTTCGTTTGTGCTGTTGTATGTGGGTGGGTTTGCGGTGTTGTTTCAGCTGCCACTGCTACTGGTCCTGCTCAACCAGATGGTGCCACTGTCGGTCCGGACGCTGATGACCAAGCAGCGCTGGGTGGTCCTGGGCAGTTTTGTGGTGGCCGCCCTGTTGACGCCAACCCCCGATCCGATAAACCAGGCGCTGTTGGCCGGACCGATGATTGGACTCTACCAGGTCGGGATCGGCGCGGTATGGGTGGCCAATCGTCCTCGAAAAGGGGATCAGTTCGCCGATGGAGCGACCCGAGCGGCGCTCATGGCGCTACACAACCGGCAGATGACTGAGTCGTGGTATGCGGCCTTCGAAGGCAGCCAGACACTCCACTGCCGGTGGGTGGGAACGTATGAGGGCGAAGCGCGAGAACTGGTGACCGTCGTTGTTCATGACGCTCAGCACCAGGTATTGACCACTTCAGAGACGCACCCCTCCATTTGACAAGCAGGCGTTATCCCGCCTAACATGACAGTCACTACATTACTCTTATGTCTACTACTATTCAGAACCATTTTGAAAACCTACTCGACGCCGAAGTCGATCGCCGCGAGTTCCTCGCCTACTGCGGCGCCACCCTACTTGGAGTTCTCGGTGTCTCCGGACTCATCAAGGCACTTACCCAATCCAACCCTTCTACCCCTAACCGAAAGGTGGCCGATGGCTACGGTTCGTCCACCTATGGAGACAAGAGCTGATGGCCCGGCTGCCAAAGCCGGGCGGCGATGCCGGCGATTGGGGTAGGATCCTCAATGAATACCTGGAGGTAGAACATAAGACAGATGGTTCGCTCAAGGATGTGGCGCGTCTACAAGATGTTGCTGATTTAGAATTGAACCTTCAGTCCAAGGCAGACGCGTCCGATCTTGCCAGTCAACTCGCATCCAAAGCGGACCGATCCAGTCTTGATCAGATCCATCCTGGATCAGCGCTATCTGAGGGCGAGGTTGTAGTTGGCGGTGCCGGTGGAATGCCGTCGGTACTGCCGGCAGGCAATCCTAGGACGGTGTTTTCTTGGGACGAAACCGGTGCCGCAACACAAGCCGGAACTACCATTAGCCCTCTCTCATTCGGGGCCAAAGGTGACGGCACTTCTGACGATACGGCGGCTCTTCGCGCTTACATCGAGACGCTGAAGAACATTCCGGCCGGCTTGTCCAGTGGGAATGGGTATGTAATGGATGGACACAATCGACAATATGTGATTTCAGAAACGTTGGAATTTAGCGACATTTGGAACTTGCGGCTGCGCAACTTTCATTTCGTGACAGCCGCGCCGATGGCTGACGCGCTCTTATTCCGAGGCGTGTCGTTCTCTTATATCGAGGATGTGCGCATCACGGCTGCCGGAGGATGGGCAGGGGGCAATACCGCCGACTATGGCATTCGCTGGGAGTCTAATCAGGGTGCATCGTCCACAAATGCCGTTTCTACCCAAAACACGTTACGCAACGTTCATGTGCTCGACATTAAAACTAAGATTGGCATTGCGATCGGACCGAATAGTGCGAATTTGCAGTGCGACCAGTTCCGACTCTATGCCTGCTCAGTCTATGGGCAATACAATGTCGACACGCCCGATGCAACCTGGTATCAAACGGGATTCAAGTTTGGTTCGGGTACGCACGGCAATGTCCTGCTTCACCACAATTACGGCTGCTTTGCGGCCGGATTCAAGTACAATCTGCACGCCCACGCGACCGATGTCTACTGGTATGGGGGCATTATGCAAAACGCCGAAGCCGACGTTTTGCACAGTGGGCAACCGACATTAGTGGTGGAGGGCGTGCGTTCGGAAAACTCGAGAAGATTTTTTGAATCCAGCGCGACGGGGGGCTTTACTCCAAACATCAAGCTCGCAAACATTACGTGGCAATGCAACAAACTTCATAGCGATGGCTATTGGATATTCCACAAGACGGGAGGCTCCCTAATTATCGAGAATTGTGCACTCAATCTCAGCGGTTCAACAGTCCTGCCGGTAATTCGCATGGCGCATCCGACTGCAGGCAAGCACCTGACGATTACCGGACTCTGTTCGCCGGTGCCAATCCAAAACTCGTATACCATTTCTGGCCCATTCTCAGGGATGATGACGGGTTATACCGAGGTTACGGCGGGAGTGATTATTGCGTCTCATTCTGGACCAATGCTGATTGGCGAAACCGCAATTGGCGCACTCGTCGGGGTCAACGCACCAGATACCTCCTTGTATCGCAAAACAAGCTTTGGCGGATGGTATTCACCAAAACGAATGTACAATGGCCAAGGTTACGACGTGCGGGAGGCGGGCTCTGCGTATGAAAGGTCGTTCCGGTCCTTTGTGCTGACCGACACACAACCCAGGTATGAGTTGCTGGCTAGCGGGAGAACGACATTTGGCCCCGGTGGTTCAACTGCCCCGGATACCGGGTGGGAGCGAGCCGGGGAGAATCTTTTGGCAATGCAAGCTGGTGATTCGTTCAAGGTCGACGGAGGATGGAACGAAGGGCATCTCGTGATGGGCAACTATCACCTATGGATCGACGCTACGGGAGCGCTCCGCAGCAAGTCCGGGGCACCGACGGGCGACACTGATGGCATGGTCGTCGGAACTCCGACGTAGTCTATAGATCGAGGGTGCCTTTACTGAAGTCAAAGTTCTGTCGGTCGATCAGTCGAGATCGCCCGGTGCTGCATAGATTAACCAACCGTTGAAGAAACTTGAGAATGTGCGAGCCACTCAATAGATTCATCGAGGAGATCAAATTCTCTCCCCACCGATCCTTGAATCAACTCACGGACGAAGGCAGAGCGGGCGACCGCCCACCCCTTTTCTTGACCCCATGTGCTGCTCATCCAAACAATCCACCTCATCTTCACTCAGCCAGGCGGCCGTTTGGCAGTCCAACTGTTCATTGCTTATTGCCCTAGCGCATGACGGGATCATCAGATCTATGCTCGCCGGTGGAGCAAAAGGCCAGGGCAATCGCATTTAGCCCACATGGGTCAGGTTGATCGGCTCGCAGCATGCGGGATCGTGTCACCCACCAGGAGAACCTAGCACCATAATGCGGGATTCATGACCTATACAGGTAGGTCAGGATCATCCAATGATGCCGGCATCGTACGATGGGGGCATTCGCTGCCGCATAATGCGATTGCCCTGAGCAAAAGGCGGAATCGCGGGCAGTGATGCATGGTACATGGTACATGGTGCGAATTGTAGTCATCGGCGATTTCCTGGGCAATGGATATGTATGCCTTCGCGCCTTGGATCTCATTCGTGATTTCAAAGGCGGTGGTGCTAAACAGAAAAGCACGAATGGCTGGGTTGTTCAGGACGCTTCTACTGGGATTCTTCTCACAACGCCTAGCGCAACTAACCTTCAGATTGCTTTTCCGCACCTAGTTCACATCGCAATCTTTTAGCCTTGTGTCGATCAAGTCGTATGTTGATACAGACCCGACATGTTCTTCTACCTGCTGGAGTGATATAAGTATTGGCGTCATCAAGCAGGTGACCTCGTTGACAGTGGGTGCGGAGAGGGCGTCGGCGACTCTTCTTGATTCGCTCTTCACTCCACCGCTGCTTTGTGCGCTTCAGATAGGCTTTGCATCGCGGACATCTGGCCTCATCAACACCATCTTGAGTCGTGATCTGGCGACCACAGTCCACGCAGGTTGCTGCGACTCGTCTCCCATCAGCAACGCCGGGACCGACCAAGTAATGCACCGCTTGGCGACTCATGCCAAGTTGCTCAGCGGCAGCAGTATAGCTGCCTAGCTCTTGCACCAGTTTTCTCAGCCGCTGTTTGCGGAGCTGCCGTTGTTGCCATTGCGGTTCATCCAAGGATTTCACGGCTTGCCTCGTCCTAAGTTCGCGTACCTGGTTACTCGGGATTGTATCCCACCGTAGAGCCCGTCGAGTATGCTAATTAACGCTTCACAACGCAGCAACTTTTGCACGTAACATCATTTCTCTTGGTCGTGATTCTCTTGATTGAGCATCCCATACCGGGATTTGCCGATGCACTCACGGCAACTCACGTCAGCCCTCAGCAGTTGACGCTGGCCGCGTGTCCTACCGACGTTGACTCTTTCGTGCAGCAATCACGATTTCGACCCGCAACAGATCCGGCGTCGTTCAACCCCGATCGAGATCCACTGCAATTGCCGTCACATCTCTTCCGCCAATCGGCCCATCAGAATCTCAGGGAGAACGCCTATCGGCCAAGCCTGGTGCCGACCGACTCCAGCATGAGTAAGTCACGGCCAAACCATTGGTAGGTGACAAGCTCAATGCTGCACTTGTACTGCCTGACCGCCGGCAGATCATAGCGGCTGAAGCTTGGGGCGACGCAAATGAGCCGTGGCGTCGACCAGTTGATGACGTTTGGGGCGTGTGGTCCAAGTCGGTCATAGACCAGCATCTGGTAGTCGGCACGGTGATCCTGAAGCCAGTCGAGGTAGAACAGACCTTGATTGATCAGGTTGGGGGACTTCTTGCGCTTGTACTCGACGATGACCGGCGTGGCCTCGTGGTCAATGCCCAACGTGTCGATGCGTCCACCGTGGCTCTTCCCCGTCGAGTACTCAGTGGCAAGAAACTGCACCCCGAGGAAGGTCGGGAGATGGTGTTGGAGCAGCTGCTGTAGTGACTTTTCGTGTAACGGCGAACGGGCGGTGATCCGGATCACCTCTTCTCCGCGAATACGAAAGAGTTTGGGGCCGTTCACCGCATCCCACCGTTGGTCGCGAAATATGCATCGGGATTCATAACATCCATTCTAGGTTGTGGCGAGAGCGTAGACAACCGACAATTATGCTTACTATCAGCAAAGTCCGCCAAACCGATCTCACGCAAGACTGTCCTACCACCAGATAACAGCCATTCTCATGGCCACCCGGTCCGATCTGCCTCTTGACAAGCTATGGGGGTGGTCCAAGATAATAGGTGAAACCCCGCGTTATCATGCCCACTTTTTGCCGGACCCCTGTTTGAGCCAAATTCGCGGTCTTGATACTGTGGATTCACCAAAGGAGGTCCGATTATGGCCCAACGCAATATCCAACCTGTGCCCCAACCATTCGTCGAGGCGATCGACCGATTCATCCGCGTCCAGGAAGGGCGCAACCGTAGCGCCCAAACGCTGCGCGCGTATCGCTCTGACCTGTCGCAACTGGCCGACTGGCTGCACACCGACAATCCGCTGTTGACCGATCCGGTCGATGTCACTACCGACGACCTGCACGAGTTTCTGGCTCACTTGGCCCATGACGGCATCTCCGGCACTTCTCGGGCGCGGAAACTGGCGGCGATCCGCGAGTTCTATCGTTCGCTCAAGAACCTCGACCTGATTGCCAAGTCGCCGGTGGACGCGATCGACACCCCCAAGCGTGAGCGCAAGAGTCGTATGTATCTGTCACCTGAGGAATACAACCGGCTCCTGGCCGCAGCCGGTGCCCATCCGCGCGACTTTTGCATCCTGACCCTGTTTATTCAAACCGGCATTCGCATCAGCGAACTGTGCGAGCTGCGCTTGGAAGACCTTGATTTGGAGATTGGCACGCTGACCGTGCGGGTGGGCAAAGGCATGGCGGCGCGCACGATTGAATTGGAGAAGAAGGGCATTCGGGCCACCAAGACCTGGCTGGCCCTGCGACCCTCGACCCACTTTGATTATCTATTTCTGAACCGGGATGACGAACCGCTTAAGGAGTGGGGGGTGCGAGATCTGTTGAACAAGTATTGTGCACAGGCCGGGATCACCAAGCGTATTACCCCCCACTCACTCAGACACACTTTTGCTTCCGCCAAGGCGCAATCTGGAGTGAGTCCGTTTCAACTCAAGGAGTGGCTGGGCCACGCTCGGCTCGATACCACCTCAATCTATGTCCATATGGCCAAGCAGAATGCAAAAAAGGTCATGGAGGCGACCAGTTTATGAAGCGAAGGCTCTCCACGTGGGGTTACCCTCCCCGGGGTCTGCGGTCAGTCAGGACGCGCATGGACAACGTAGCGTTGGTTCCAGCAAGTGAGTTGGCATCACTTGAGAAATGGAAAGCTCGAGCGCAGCAGCTACCTATCGGCGAGACCTTGCTCGTCATCCCCCACGACAGTCGACACCTTTATAACGTCGGTCGGAACATGGCTCGATCACTCGCGAGTCAAGGGCTTCCCACTCGGCTCATGTCAACAGGATCCAAGCATCGTCTCCGGCGGTGACTTCCCCCGGATTCCCATCTCCTAAGCTTCGCTTTTTCCGATTTGGGCTCCCTCGTGCTAACATCGTTTTAATACGAACTTATAATCCTTATGCTCTTTGGCTCAAAATCAAAAGAAGAACGAATCGCAGATGACACGCAGTTCCTACTGCGCAAGCACCGTGAATCGTTGGGGGATCGATTCACCCGTACCATCCTCGATCCCGTGACGGTGAAGGCGCTTTTCCCACGGGTGCTCATTCATGGAGATGCATTCCTGATCTTCGCGGCAACGACTGTCATTAATGGTCACACTAAGGCTTTTGATAGCGAAAGAGTGCGCCAGCTGCTACTCGAATCCAGCAGCGCCATGGTGCGAAAGAACTGGGACCAAGACGCAGTGAAAATCCATGTCGACGATCTCGCCCATTACACAAAACTCTTCCTCATGAAACCGGAATGGCTCAAAAATCCGGGTAAATGGGCGGCTTTCTACCTAAGCGAGGCGATCTTCGCCGGCAGGGACGGCAAGGTGCCCGATAGATGGAAGGATGTCGCCCTTGTCACGGCTTCGGAGCTGACTGAGTCATTCAACGACATGCAACATGCAACTGAGGCAGTCGTCCAACGGCGTGCCTATAAATAGGGATATACGGTACCTCAACGAACTGAAGGCAGCCTCGCCTTCTATATAGATAGCCCTCAGATGCGACAATCAAAAACACCCGATCTGACAATAGCCGATCTCAAAGAGACTTTTCCCGCTTGCCCGCCGGGAAAACCGAACATCTGTGCTATATTCTTAGTATACGTACATTAGAGACCGCATCCTGCCCAGCGTCCATTTGAGAGGATCTAATCTTGTCATCCACTGAGACTCGTCCCACAACAACAGATGCTACAAAGATTGCCGTATGGGCAGCTGCCGCCGGCCGCTGCACGTTTTGCAACCAGCTTGTAACAAGCAATGAAGATCTTGGAGAGCTAGTTGCGATTGGTGAACTCGCCCATAATGTGGGTTGGGGCCGGAATTCGCCTCGTGGAGATTCAGATTTAACCGACGATGAACGACAAGCGGCCGAGAATCTTCTGCTCCTTTGTCGCACTTGCCACAAGCCCATCGATCAGAACGGAGTCAAAGATCGCTTTAGCGTCATGCGCCTGGCCGAACTGAAGCGGGAGCATGAATCTCGTATTCAAGCCCTGACGGATATCGGCGCAGACCGTAAGGCGAATATCATTCGCCTGGTTGGCCCCATTCGCGGCGCTAATCCTGAGCTAACCTATGAAACCGCCCTGGAAGCATTGACGGCTGCGAAGCTTTTCCCAGCACTGATTCCCGGCGCGTTTTATTCCGAGTATGAGCTAGACCTACGACACATACCCGACTTTGGGACGCCAGCCCATTTCGCTGCTTGCGCTTCCTATATCGATGGTGTGATGAACCGCGTAAATGAAGGAGTCCGGCACGACGAAATTCGTCGCCTTGCGGTCTTCGCTTTCGCCCGCATTCCAATCCTTGTGCACCTCGGAGCATCGCTCGACGATAAGGTTCCCACCCGCATATTCCAGCGTCACCGCACTGATACCGAAAACGCCTGGAACTGGCCATCACCGCCCCCGGCACCCCCAACCTTCACCTTCGAGAAGACGACGGTGGGCAATGTGGCTGATCAAGTTGCACTCGTGGTCAATCTGTCCGGCACGATAGATCTGGCCGAGCTGCCGGGTGATGTTATCTCGTCCCACTCGGTGTACCAACTTTCCCCTGATTCACCCGCTGTATCCGATCCGAGTGTCATTTCCAGTCCTCAGGCGCTGGCCAATCTTGAGAAGACCCTCAGGAGTTTCTTGGCCACCGTTGAGGCTGAACAGGGCAAGATCGACCGCATCGCCCTCTTCCCGGCGATACCGCTTGCCGCTGCGGTGACGCTTGGCCGAGTCCTCATGCCTGAAATTTCGCCAGCCTGGCAGGTGTTCGACCGGAATGATGAGCGTCCAAAGTGGTCGCAGTTGCAGCGAAAGAAGCCCGGTGCCGTTTCCACAGCACGATCAGTAGTGCGCCAATAGGTGCAATGCCGGCGCGGATTAAGCCCTGTTTGCCAATCACGGCCGATAACCTTGTAAACGGCGAACTTGAGCTTCTCCAACCCGTACGGCGATGCGTTCGCAGACGTAATCGACCTGCTCTTCCGGCATCTCAGTGTAGAACGGGATCGCGAGCGTGGTTTCGGCGACATGCTCGGCCACCGGAAAATCGCCCATCTTGTAGCCGAATCGCTCCCGGTAGTACGGCTGCAGGTGGATCGGCACGAAGTACGGTCGACTCGGAATGCCGTCCTCCTGCAACGCAATCATCAGGGCGGTACGGTCGATCCTCGCTTCCACCCGGATCACGTACACAAACCAGCTCATCCTAGTCGTATCCGGCGCAATGTACGGCGTGTGGATGCCATCGACACGGGTGAGCCGCTCGGTGTACATCGCCGCAACCCGGTCGCGCCTGTCGAGAATAGCATCGATGCGCGACACCTGGGAGAGCCCCAAAGCGGCGCTCATCTCGTCAAGCCGGTAGTTGTAACCAAGGCGGACATGGTTCATCCACGTCCCGGCATCGTCGCGTCCCTGGTTGCGCAGGCTGTCGATCACGGTCGCCATCTCATCGTCGTCGGTCACGACCATGCCGCCCTCGCCGGTGGTCATCTGCTTGTTGGGATAGAAAGCAAAGACTGCGGCATCAACGTACTCCGGCGATCCGACCTTCTTGCCGTTGCGCTCGGCCCCGATCGCCTCGCAGGCGTCCTGGATGATGGCGAGATCGTGTCGCCGAGCGATCGCGGCGAGATCTTCGATCGGACATGGTTGGCCGAACACATCGACCGGGATCAGCGCACGTGTGGCTTCCGTCACCCGGTCGGCAACGCGCTCAGGGTCGAGGGCGAGGGTGTCAGGGTCGATGTCGGCAAAGACCGGCGTTGCTCCCTGGTAGAGGATGCAGTTGGCCGAGGCAACGAAACTGAACGGAGAGGTAAACACCTCATCGCCCGGTCCGATCCCCTTGGCCGCCAGACAAAGATGAAGTCCGCTAGTGCCACTGTTGACCCCGAGCCCGTGTCGGACGCCAACATAGTCGGCGACGGCACGCTCGAACGCCTTGAGCTTGGGCCCAAGACTCAGTGTCGGCGTCTTGAGCACCTCCAGGACAGCCTCAATATCGGCATCGGTAATGGATGGCCGCGACAATGGCACGTCCATCTTACGCAATCGCTGCACGGTTCCCATGCGCTTTCTCATGCTTGTCCGCTACTGCCACAAGGTCGTGCAGCATCTGTCGAATCATTTCTGGCTCGTCCTGCCCGGCCAGACTCTCAAGCTCGGCCAATTGGCGTTCGAAATCCGGTATCTCTACGTCACCATTGGAGCCACCCACGATTCGGATCTTCGGGTGCACGCTCGGTTGCGCCATCTCGAAATCGTTCGACAACTCCTCCCGTAGTTTCTCACCCGGTCGGATCCCGGTGATCTCTATGGGAATATCGACATCTGGGCGCAGCCCATGCAATTTGATCACGCGTTCCGCGAGCTCCAGGATCGAAACGTCCTCCCCCATGTCGAGAATGCAAATCGCATCCCGGTAGCCAAACGCGCCGGACTGAATGATCAAGCTCGCCGCCTCCTCAGTGGTCATGAAATAGCGGCGCATCCGAGCATCGGTCACCGTCACTGGTCCGCCCGCGCGAATCTGACGTTCGAAAGTCGGGATGACACTTCCGCGGCTACTGAGCACGTTTCCGAAGCGCACACTACATGCGGAAAGCCCGGTTCTTCTGGAGATATCCGCCAGCGCGACCTCCGCCAATCGCTTGGTCGCGCCCATCACGCTCGTTGGCCGCACCGCCTTGTCCGTCGACACCAGCACGAACCGCTCGGCACCGTGCCTCGCCGCGGCCGCAGCCACATTACGCGTGCCAATCAGGTTGGTCTGCACCGCTTCGCCCGGATATCGCTCCATGAGCGGCACATGCTTGTATGCGGCGGCATGAAAGACAATGTGCGGCGTGCCGCTATCGAACACCGCCTCCATCCGCCGCGTATCAGTCACTGAACCGATCACCGTTTGCACATTCAGGGAAGATGCCGCGAAGTGCAGTTCGTGCTCCAGGTCATGGGCATCGCTCTCATTGACATCGAGAATGGTGAGAAGAACTGGTTGAAGTCTTGCCACCTGAAGCGCCAACTCGCGCCCAATCGACCCTGCCGCTCCGGTAATGAGCACGTGCTTTCCGCCGATGAACGATTGGCAACGCCGTTGGTCCGGCGCCACAATTGGACGCCCTAGCACGTCTTTCGAGCGCACCCGGCGGAGCGTCTCCGCGTGCTGCTTCCCGCTCAATATGTCTGCAATCGGAGGCATCGTCACAACCTCCACGTCGGTGGCCTTAGCGATGATCGAGATTTCGGCATGTTTGGCTGGAGGCGCCGACGGGATGGCAATGATAATCACGTCAATTTCGTGCCGTTCCACGATCGGCAGAACGGCTTTACTGTCTCCCAACACCTTGATCCTGTCGATGGTTCGACCGATCTTGTCCGGATCGTCATCAACAAATCCTATCGGCCACAGGTTCCACGAAGGTTCCTCGCGGAGTTCTCGTGCTATGTACCTGCCTCCGGACCCAGCCCCGATTATTAGCGCTCGCTTCATACCCGGCTGCGGTAGCTCAAATCTCTGTCCGGGCCATAGCATGCCGCGCAGTCTTTCAGCCAGTTTCCAATTTTCGTCTCTTAGCATCCCCATGAGCTAACTCCAATGTCAATCGATGGAAGTTGGAGCCCATATGTGAACGCTTGTCTCCCCATTGCGACACACTCGCATCGATCGATGCCATCAAGACCTCGAACTATCGTTGACGGCGGTAGTCTGAGCCAAGGCGCGTTTGCGCAGATGAGCTGTTCCCACCACTTTTTCTTGCTGGAGCAGGTGCGTTGCGACGGAAAACGAGCTGGCTTCCGTGAGCAATTTACCTCTGCGGGCGTTCCCTGAACGCCCGCGTCAATACGAGGTCTTGTACATTGCCGTACAGCAGGTACCGCCTCGGATTCAGCATTGTTTAGCGACTCAAGAAGCCGGACAACTCGACCGAAAAGTCGTATTCGTTGCATTATTCAGCCCGATCAGCGAAGATCGTAGCCCCCCATGTGACCCTATCTATAACATATTCGGATCATGGATCGAAGTTTGGCCGTTCTGTGCGGCGAACGGCTGATGCCATCCGTGATTTCATGCGAGGTACTCAGGTCATCTTCCGGGGAACGTGTCGTAGGCGATGATCCAGTTCCTCAATGCGAATATCGTCGCTGCATTTCTACCAGTGCTATCCTTGGAACAAAGAGCAAGATGGAACTTGTTCACGCCTTCCCACCGTATTTCCACGGGTTCAGGCGAGGACCTAAATATGCGAGTTTAGAGGTTTTTTCGTGACAGACAGCGCAGGCCATGCGAACAATCTCCCAACACCAGACATGAGCTATTGCACGACTTGCGGTCAGCAGATCGATACCGCGTGGCGATTTTGTGCGTACTGTGGTGCCACAAACAATGAAGGTGATGGGACAGAATTCAAGGCTCAATCCAAGTCGCCGCGACATCGCCTCGGCACCCAGTCTCAGCGCCCGATTCTGACCGCAGCTAATGATGGCGGAACGCAAGAGTATCTCTCGATTTCAGGACTTGAAACCAGTCACACTCATGCACCCAAGCGACGGCGCAAGCGGCGACCGTTCTATCGCCGAAAGATCGTGCTCTTACCCACCCTGGCGCTCCTCTGTGTGGTGACCGTGCTGGCGGCGATGGTGTATCAAGCGAACACGCTCATGTCATCGTTGCATTCGATAAGCACCCCACCGGCTGAGATAACCGATTCCACCTATGTCGAGGACGGTGATCCCGATATGCCTGGCGGTCCGATTACCGTGCAGACTGGCCCCGCCCAGGAGGCGCTGACGGAAACCGCCGAAGAGCGCGACCTTCCGGAAGCGTCGGACGATGGATTCACGGCGCGATTGCAGGGAATCACATCGGGGATCGGTGATGTTGCGGGCGGCGCCGCCGTCGCCTCCGGGCTTCGCGATGGCAGCGACGAAGGGTTTACTATCCTGATGATGGGCGTTGACGCGCAACCAGGATCGCCGATCGATATCGGCGTTCGTCCGGATGTCTTGATGCTCATTCGCTTCGACCCCGTCAGTCAGTCGTGCCGCATGTTGTCCATTCCCCGAGACACTCGGGTGGAACTTCCGGGGTATGGCGAGTCAAAGATCAACCATGCATTAATGGTTGGTGGCATTTCTTACCAGCTGATGGTGACCGAGGACTACATCGATCAACCCATCGATCACTACGTTCTGGTCGACTTTGAAGCATTCCAGGAGGCGGTGAATGTCGTCGGCGATGTCAACGTCACAGTTCCAGAAGATTTACAGAAGAATGGGGAGACCAGGTACGCCGCCGGAGCGTATGAGTTCAATGGTGAGGAGGCGCTGGCCTACTCGCGGTTCCGCACAGCGTCCGATGATGGCGACATTGGCCGCGTCAAGCGCCAATGGTCAGTGCTCGCGGGGCTCGCCCACGAGGCTCAGGGCAGGGACCTTGTCACAGACGTCAACACGCTCGTCCCTTCGGTGGAGGAACACATTCGTACGGATCTCAACTTGACCGAAATGGCAACAATCGCCCGTGAGTACGGCAACACGTGCCTTTCAACAGACAGCGGCTCCATTGATATAGTCCAAGGGACACGGGTCCAGTTCAATGACCCGATCCTTGATCAGGTGGTCTATTACAACGTCGTGCCGGAATCGACCGTCGAGGAGCGGGTGGATACGTTGCTCTCCGGAGACGCCGCCGGGCCAATCACCTTGGGTGCGAACTATCTTGCCCAATTGACCGCGATCATTGGAGATGAGTTCCTCGGCCGATCGGAAACTGACCCTGTGTCTCGCGGCTTGAATTGACGGTAACTGTTCAGACTTGTAGGTAAATACCGATCGCACCTTTGAGCGCCGGGGTTATATGGGTGCGTACGAACGAGGCGTTGCGAGCTATCGACGAGCAAGGTGACAAATCCGTACACCCAAGTCTGAACAGTTACAATTGAATTGACACAATTGCTTTACTCCCCTATGCCGAAGTGTTACTCTGAGGTCGAAAGAGTCCATCAGAGACGGGTTGGACGCTGGGGGGCGAGTGAATTTATACCCCGAGGATTGCGCCGATTGGTGGATCCGCGTGGCGGAGGAGCAGACATGACGAAGAGCGAGCTCGTTGATGCGTATATCCGTGGTGAAATGGATCGACGCGGCTTCATCACCAAGTTGACGGCCATGGGGGTGTCCGCCACCGCGGCGGCGGCCTATGCGGTCAGTTTTGCGCAGAACGCCGCCGCTTCCCCGGCACGTAACCCCGCCGGCTTTGTCGCGCGCGGGCAGGATACCGACGAAGAATACGGTACGGCCTTCATCATCGAGCTTATTGAGGCAGCCATCAACGCCCTGCTCGAGGCGGTCAATGCCATTGTCGAAACGTTGGACGAGCTATTCGCATCCTTCACCAGTGACGACCTCGTGGCCGAAGGCTTCGACGCGACAGACTTTACGCTCCTGCAGACCATCCGCGAACAGATCGACGAACAACTGGAGGCGCTGAACGCATTTTTGGTCACGGCGACTGGCTCGGGGGCGCGGAACGCCTTCCAGGCTAGGACCTATTCCACCCTGGCGCAAACCCCCGAAGATAGCCTTCAGGAGATACTGACCGAGTTGAGTGAGGAGTTCGCCCGGTTGGTGGGGCTCGTCGCCGCAGTCGCTCCGGCGCTCGAAAGCGGCGAAGGTCGCCAGTTGGTGGCCAACATCGGGTTGGTCTCGGCTCGGCAGGCGGCGCTGGTCAGCGACCTTGCCGGTGTGGATCCCATTCCGAGCGCCTTCGAGGTGCCGATCGACCCCGCATCGCCCCAACCGAACGGTTAGGGCATCGCCGCTGACGTGGAACAACCAGACAGCAACGATGGAACGGGAGCTCCGCTTGGAGGTCCCGTTCACGTCAATTGGACCGCCTCGCCGCGCGAACGCCGCTGATTACGCGAGCGGTCCTCCACACGGGAAGTGTCGTATGCAATAGACCCCGGCGCTGCGCCCGCAACACGGCGATCGTGGTGACCGCCGCTTCCAGGAGGCGTGCAGGCAACGTTTCCTTCGGCACGATGTACCCGTTGGGCGGGCTCGATTTCCCCTGCAGCTCGGATCGAGGGTCGATAATACATTCGAGGTAAGGGATGCGCAACGCCTTACCCGCCACCTGCCGGATCGTTTGGTGCAACTGACTGTGATCCAGCTTGAAGAGTTCAGTCAACGGCACCAGCTCTCCATCATGAGGCACCAGCACGCCTGGTGAGACGATCTGACGGGTGATCTTGCCCGAGACTTCATCGACCTGCACGAGGGCAATGTCGCGATCTCCACCGCATCCAACCATCAGGACGTTCAGCACCGGACGCCCGAGCAGAACCGACAGTTTCCCCGGGGTGGGACGCAGTATCTCGTACCACATCCCCACCCAGGTCGCGACCGCCCCGAGCACAATCAGGCCTTGATGACGTCGATGCTCGGCAATGATGTCAGCCCGAGCGAAGGAGACGCTACGCTCAATCCGGCGCAGCCGCTTGGGAACCGACTCGATCAGCCGCGTGCGAATCAGCTTGCGATTGAGCAGATGCCCGCGGTCTCGATATTCGGCCACCACCATCCTGCCCCAGCCGCGACCTCGGCGAAAATGATGCCGGAGCAACTGTGGCGGCGTCGCGCAGCGATTGAAGTGAATCAATTGCACCTCGGGATCCCGGACCGCCACATACCCTCTCCTGGCGAGGGCGCGATTGACGGCGGTGTCCTCACCGGTGCGTACTGCTTCCGGGAATCCACCGACTTCGAGCAGCGGCAACCGGGCGTAGGAACAACGCCCCGGTGCGCCGTTGAATTCGGCCGGATCATGACCCGGCAACTTCTCAGCATGATCCAAAAAGTACGCCGCCCATCCGGCAGGCGTCGGAGTGCCGTTAGTGACGAGGCCCGTCACCATGGCGTAGCCACGCCGATGCGCACGGAGACTCGCGGCGAGATACCCAGGCAGCAACTCGACATTCGACTCGGGAAACTCGACGAAGCGTCCACGCGCCACCGCCAGCCCCGCATTGCGCGCCTCGCCCGGAAGGGCAGGTTTGGGAAGTTCGATGACTGTCACGGTGGGAAAGCGTTCCCGCACGATGCTGGCGGTTTGGTCGTTGCCGCTGGTGACCAGGATGACCTCAAACGGCTCGGCGACCTCCTGGTGGATGACTGACGCAACCGTTCTCGTGATCGTGCGCTCGTCGTTCTGGGCGAACACGATCACTGAGAGCGACGGGATTGCCCCGGTCGTATCACCATGCGGTTCTCCGCCCGCGTCATCGGCGTTGCTCTCGAGTAGCACCGGCACGCTCTCCGGTCGCGGCTGCCAGCGCCGCAGGTCGTCCTCCGACGGCCAAGACACGAAGAACTGGGCGTAATCAGCCTGGTACGTCCGGTGAGGGTCCGCTTCGAGGTACTTGTTGAAACGACTCAGCCGACGTTCGGTGTTCATGCCACCGAGGTGCTGAATACGCAAGGTGGTCTTGATCCAGCGGTGACGTGGGATAGAGGTCGGTATGGGAATGAAGTGGAGCTTCTGGGAGGGAAAGTGCTGATCCGGCGCCGCACTGAACAACCGGTAGATCCATTGATATTTGGGCAGGAAGTGTTCGGCATCGTCCTGCATTTCCACATGACGAAAGCCGTAGGCGCATCCCGGCAGCGCGTCCGTCTCCAGAAACCGTCGCAGCGAGATCGCGTCGCGCTCGTCAAGCCGCTCATCAGCGTCGAGCGACAGCAGCCATGCAGGATTAAGCTCTGCAGCCGCGACGAGCACCTGGTTGCGATTGGCCGCGTCGTCCCAACCTCGATAGTCCTCGCGCTGGGGATTCCGCAGCAGTATCTTCACCAGTGGATGACCGTTGAGTACATCCCAGGTTCCGTCGGTGCTGCCGTCGTCGAGGGCCACGACCGCGTCACAACATCTGTCAACGGACTCCAGAAAACCAGGCAGGTCATGCGCGGCATTCCGTGCCGGTAGCAGGCATATCAGGAGTGGTCGCTCCGGCGCTGGCCTCTGTCGGTCCAACGGTGAACTGTGCGTCACGAAGACCTGACTTTCTCGATCCTTGCTCATGGCAGTGTGTCCGTACCCCCATACAAACAAGTGCAATTTCGGTTCTGGACAGGGCTGTGAAATCCGGATTATTACACGCGTGATCTCATGGCTCCAAGGGCGAGCGTGATTCGGGCACCACTACAGGCGTCTCCAGCGCGGATCGCCGTTCGGCTGCCACCACGACACCTCCAGTCCCGTCTCCTGAATTGGCAACGGCGGCTGAAGACGGAGAAACGCTGACCGCGGCATCAACGTCCAGAAACGCAGGAGGGTCCCCTCCTTCATGAACTGGCGTGGCTCCATGAACCGATGGGCGATCCTCCATCGTGGCAGTCGCCTCCATGGCTATCGAGCGGGCCGGATCGAAGTTCCTTGCGATGACGGCACCGGCAGCAAACCCGGCCGCCGAACCATACGATGGATCGTCATCGGCGTCGCCGCCATTGCTGAACAGCGATTCAGCGATGAACAGTAGCCCGATGAGAATCACCAACACAATGCCGACTATCGCCCCAATCTTGGTCCAACGGCGCCCGTGCCTTCTCCGCGACGTTGATTCGGGCAGCTGAAGAGGAATAAAGTCGTCTGCCGGATCCACCCATCTGCCTGCGTCCGTTTGGCTCTCAACTGCCGAGCTCGGCGGTAACTGAACGGTACGAAGAACCCACGTCGCGACAGAGGCAGGAGTAACCGGTGCCCCACAGGATGGACAGAACCAGTCGTTCTCCAGGACGGCGTCATGACACGATGGACACCTCCCGTTCTCAGCCATCGTCACCACCTGCACGAATAATGTGCTGCTCACCCTCTCAAGCGTCGCCTGAAGGGAACTCTGCTCAATCTGTCCGTACGCCCGCTACTCTAGCACAATGAGCGTGATCTTCTCTTTCGCGGCAGGAAGCACCAATGATCGAGCAAGGTCCAAAAAACAGCCGATCCATGCCGCCTTGAGTTAGCGCCATTACCGCCACGGGCCGACAGATGCTACACTTTCGGCACAAGGTGTAAAGCGGTCAGTTGGCCTTGGGTAAAGCGGTCAGAATTTGAGAAGTCGCGTACGTACGCGCCCGTAGCTCAGTGGATAGAGCGCTTGCCTCCGGAGTAAGAGGTCGCAGGTTCGAATCCTGCCGGGCGTACCAGGCAACCTGTTGTTCCCAGGCGCACCACCAACGCATTCATCTC
>Ga0075527_10000024_pt1 | contig 38134 bp, 31 predicted proteins | sample NGEPer11B_FD_74784 | JGI IMG/M metagenome (GOLD analysis project Ga0075527, IMG submission 74784) | Arctic peat soil microbial communities from the Barrow Environmental Observatory site, Barrow, Alaska, USA - NGEE Permafrost305-11B | ecosystem: Environmental > Terrestrial > Soil > Wetlands >...
GCAGCCCATGCCCACCGCGAGTGGCGATCCCCGCTTCCTCATGCTGGAGACCCTGCGCGACTACGGCCTGGAGCAGCTCGCCCAGCACGGCGAGGAGGATGAGGCCCGCCTCGCCCACGCCACCGTCATGACGAAACTCTCGGAAGATGCCGAGCCCCATCTCACCTCCAGCGACCAGAAAGCGTGGCTCGATCGACTCGATCCAGATACCGAGAACTTGCGAGCCGCGGTCGACTGGGCGCTCGACAACGGGCATGAGGAGGTCGCGCTGCGCATTGGCGCTTCGAACTGGCGGTTCTGTTCGACCCGCGGCCTGGCGTCGGACTGCCTCGGACGGCTGGAACGCGCGCTCGCTTCCGCCGCGAGCGCGCGATCGCCGTACCGGGCAAACGCGCTGGTTGGCGCGGGCAACCTGGCCGAGGATCTGCGCGACCTGGACAAGGCACAACACTATTTCGCACAAGCTCGCAAGCTGGCGATCGCGACGCGCAACAAGACAGACGAGTGCCACGCCCTAATCGGGCTCGGCGCGGTCGCGCACGACCGTGGCGCCTACGCGGAGGCGTTCGCCTGGCACAGGCAAACAGCGGCACTGGCGCGGGAGATCGGGGATCAACGCAGTATCGCCATGGCCGTGAGCAACATGGCGGCGGTTTTCTATTATCAGGGCAAGCTCGATGACGCGGAGCGCTGCTGGGAAGAAAGCTGCGCGATCCTGGAGGAGATTGGCGACATCACCACGGAAGCCATTGCCTACTGCAACCTCGGCTCTGTTTCGTTCGAGCGCGGTGACTTCGAACGCGCCGCAAAACGACTGAGCCGGGCGCTGAAGCTGCAACGACAGGTCATGGCCTCTCGCGATCTCCCGACGACGCTCGTCAATATGGGTGAGGTGTGGTGCCGGCTGGGTGACTTCACGCTCTCTCACGACTGTTACGCCGAAGCCATCGCACTCTTCCGCCAGGCCAGCATGACCGTGATGGAGGGCATCGCCCTCAATGGCGTGGCGATGCTGGCATTGTTCCAGGACGACATCCCACGAGCCACGTCACTGGTGTTGGAGAGCACCCGGATCGTGGCGGAAGCCGGTGACCAGCGATGCATCGTGGACAATGCCGAGGTGCTCTCCGCCATCTGCACACAACAACAGCGCCATGCGAGCGCCGTCGAGCTCCTGGCCGCCGCCGCTGGCATCCGCAAGGAGCTTGGCGCCGAACCAAACCCGCTCAAGGTCTCAGACCTGAAGAACATCGAGATCGAGGCTCGTGCCGCGCTTGGCAATCGTGAATATGCCCGAATGTGGGAAGCGGGGAGCACGCTTGACCTCGACGCGCTGGCGCGCCGCATCGGCATTGTTGGCCGGGAAATCCTCGGTAGTGACGAGTCCCGCATAACCACGGTCGGGTCCGGCGATCCGACCGGGGTCGACATGCCGGTGATCGAACACAACCTGACCGCGCGCGAAGTCGAGGTGCTTCACCTGCTGGCGCAGGGGCACTCCACCGCACAAATCTCCGAGGCGCTGTTCATCAGCCCCCGCACCACCACCACGCACATCACTAACATCCTGAACAAGTTCGATGTGACCAGCCGCACCGCCGCCGTCGCCCACGCCATGCGCATCGGCCTGGTGTAGCGCGCCCGCAACGTCGATCTACGTCAAATAACGTAGTCCCCCGATGCTGAACCTCCCCGAAAATCTACGTCGTTCCTACGATGTGCAATTGACTTCCGGCGCCCATAATGGAACCGCACCATTCACATTGTTCGGCGCCGTTCCGTGTGAATGGTGAGATCGAGCCGAACCGACGCCTATACAACGAGGGAGTCAACCAGTGAATACACGAGCACGAGTCACCGCAATTCCCGCGATTCTCGCCGCGGGAGCGTTCGCCACTCTTCCAGGCGTGCTGAAATCCGTCGCCGCCCAGGGAAGCGCCACGCCGGAAGCCGCAACCGCATTCGCCGATCTCGGCCTGCCCGAGCTCAGCCTGACCGTCAGCGCCGAAGGCGTGGAGGGGGTCCCTGAGTCCACCGAAGCCGGTCGCTACCTGCTCAAACTGAGCGGAGAACCAGCTTCTGAGACGTCACCTGGCGGCGTGCTGATCCTGCAACTACCCGAGGGATTGAGCCTGGATAACGCCATGGCCACACCCGGGCCGGAAGACGCGCCACCGGGCTTCTACTACGATTCCATACTTCCGGGAGGCGCCCAGATCGGGGAATCCGGAACCAGTGTGTCGGTGATCGACCTGCTACCTGGCGATTGGATCGTCGCTGGCGCCCAGCTTTCCACCCAGCCGGTCATCATGACCGTCACCGGGGAGCTGCCAGCCACGTTGCCCGAGCCGGACAGCAACGCCACCTTCTCGCTGTCCGAAATGGTCATCGAGATTTCCGACGGCGCGCTTGTCGCCGGTGAGAACGTGATCAAGATCGAGAATAACGGCGACCAGCCACACTTTGTCGATTTCAGCAAGGTGCCAGACGGCACGACGAATGAGAACATCGCGGCCACCATACAGTCTGAAATGAGTGGCACACCGGCTCCTGGCGCGGTCGACTTCGCCGATGTCCAGTTCATCACGTCATCCGCCGACCAATCCAGCGGGACGACGATGTGGATGCCCCTCACGCTCGAAGCGGGCACCTACGCCGCAATCTGCTGGTTCCCGGACGAGGAAACCGGCATGCCGCACGCCTTCATGGGCATGCACACGGTCTTTACTGTCGAGTAGCGGTCGCCCGCCAACGTGGGCGCGTGCCGCACGCGGTGACGCGCCCACCCTTCCTCGACAGCTTGCGATCACTGACCGCGGCCGCCGCTTGCGGCGTCACCGATCGGGGGGATCGGCGCCGGTCTCCCCACACGCGCCCAACCACCGCGCCATCACGACAGGAGGAGAGAACCATGAACACGCGCAAACGTATTACCGCGATTCCCGCCCTGATTGCCGCCGGCGCATTCACCACGCTGCCTGGCATGCTGAAGACCGCGGTCGCCCAGCACGCGCATGGCGAGGCGACGCCGGCCGCGAGCCAGTGGAGCGCCCTTGGCCTGCCGGAGCTCAACCTGACCGTCACCGCCGAAGCCGTTGAGGGCGTGCCCGGATCCATCGAAGCGGGACGCTACCTGGTGACGGTCACCGGAACTGTCACGCCCGAGGATTGGGGAAAGGGCGTATTGCTGCTCCAGCTGCCAGAGGGCTTGACGATGGACGATGTCATGGCCCAGGTCGAGTCCGCGGGGGATGCCCCTCCGGAGTTCTACTATCAGTCCCTGCTTCCCGGTGGTCCAATGACGGGTGGTGACGGCGAACAATCGATCACCGCGGTGATCGACCTGGCGCCGGGCGAATGGGTCGTGGCGGGCGCCTACATGTCCACCCCACCAACGATCATGACCGCCACCGGCGAGATGCCCGCCGACCTGCCCGAGCCTGAAAGCACGGCGACCGTATCCATGTACGAAATGGTCATCGAGATTACGGAAGGCGAGCTCACCGCGGGCGAGAACCTGCTCAAGATCGAAAACACCGGCGAGCAGGCGCATTTCGTTGAGTTTGAACGAATCCCGGACGGCGCGACCACGGAGGATGTTGAAGCCGCGCTGCACGCCGAGATGATGGGGACACCGGTGGCGGCGGACGATCCGCTCGGTGAGATTTCCCTGGTGGCGAGCTCCGGCGACCTGTCGCCCGGCACGACAATGTGGCTGAGCGTCGACTTCGAGCCAGGCAGCTACGCCGGGTTCTGCTTCGCCCCCGATATGGAGTCCGGCATGCCGCACGCCTACATGGGCATGTACATCGTCTTCGAGATCGCGGCCAGCTGACGTTGGTCGCATCGACTGCATGACGACCTGCCCCGAAAGCCGTAACCATCCGGTAGCCCCGTACTTCGTGCGGGGTCCGCCCGTCACCCGTGAACGAGCCGGGGTTGGATCGGCTTCTTCCCACCGGAGCGGGATCGGTTACAGCACTCCGTCCCCAGGATCACACGCGCCACAGGCGATCAGCCAGGTCATCCAGTGTGGCGCAGCGACCCAGGTCGACGATCTCCGAAACCTTGTCCAACACGTTGAACTCGTGCAGGAGCGTCATCGTCATTGCCCGGCGGACAAAGGCATCCGATCGAAAACCGTCCCACCCGTACGACTCCAGGAACGCCGCCAGCCTCGCCCTGTCGCCACGAAACAGGCCAAGGTGCAGCGCCGGGAGCTCGTAGTACCGGTCGCCAACCCGCGCATCACCCCAGTCGATGACGCCCCGGATTTGCCCAAGACCACCTTCGCTGGCGGTGACCAGCACGTGAACCTGGTGGAGATCGGCATGCACCAGCGAGGGGCGCTCGCCTTCGTCGACCACGTACCCCGCAACATAATCATCCAGCCGCGAGACCAGGCGCTCTGGCAGGATGTTCCAGGCACGATGCCGCTCCACCAGCCCATGCTTCTGCCTCGCGACAAACGAACGCCAATCGTCCCAACCCTGTCGCAGCACGTCGCAGTCCGGCACCGATCGCTCGTGGACAGCCCGAACCATCGTTCCCAGCTGTCGCACAAGCTCGTGTCGTTGCTCCTGGTCCATGGACTCTCGCGCCAGGGCAAAAGGAACTCCGTCGATGAATCGAGAGACGATGAACCTCCACGCCGGTTCCCGCGCCAGGACTCCCGCGCCGACCACCTCGGGCACCGCGATCCCGACGATCCTCCGCTCAATGGCGTTCGCCACCTCCAGCTCCACCTGCCAGCACCGCGGGCCATCAAACGGCTCGCCGAACAGCTTCACCACATACGACCGATCGATGATGAACGTCGGGAACGTGCCCGGCTCACCACTCGCCACATCGGTCGGCTGCACCTCGAGCCCGGCGCAGATCAGGGCGATGAACGGCCGCCAGAAATTCACATCGACGAAACGGGTTCCGTAGTGTTCCAGGGGGAACGCAAGTGCGTTGCGCAAGGCGGCATGGTTGGGTCCGAGGAGGGGTGTGAAGCGATTGGTCACGGCAAGCTCCCGCGGCATGCCACGAGCGTTCCAAATGCTGTGGCTCCGAAATGTCGTGGCACTGCACCGCCATTCGTGTAGCATGGTGAAGACGCGTGCTATCGGAAATGGAGGGGGCGGATGTTCAAAACCATCGTGTTGCTGTTCACATTGGTACTCGTGCCCCTCCTTGGGGGCGGCGATCATCCCGCCGCGCTCGCCCGGGGTGAGGTCGCCTCGTACTGCGCGACCGGGACCGAGATGGAGATGTTGCGCCAGATCAACATGCTCCGTCAGGATAACGGGCTCCCGCCATTGTCGCTCTCCAAGCCACTGGGTGTCGCCGCCGAACTGAAAGCCAGCGACATGGCGACGCGAAACTATTTCGGTCATGTGTCGCCAGACGGGCAGGATCCACGCGAACTGCTGGACAGCGTCGGTTATACCCCCTTCACGTCGACCGCGGAAAACATTGCCGCCGGTCACGCCGATGCATCCACGACATTTCAGCAGTGGCTGAACTCACCGGATCATCTCCATGCCATGCTCGGCGAAGCGTACACCGCCATCGGTATCGGTCGTGCCCACAATCCGGATTCGGAATATGGCTGGTACTGGGTAACGGAGTTCGGCGGTGAAGTTGGCACGCCCGCATCGGCATGCGACCAGGCTCCCCCGCCACCAACGGCGACATCCGTACCACCAACGGCCACATCCGTTCCACCCACCGCGACATCCCTGCCGCCAACGGCCACATCCATACCCCCGACAGCGACATCCCCGCCACCAACGGCCACATCCGAACCGCCGACGATCACGCCCCCACCACCAACGGCTACACCTCCGTTGCCGACAGCAACATCCGCGGTGCCGTCGGACATCCTCCCAACGCCGACGTCCACTGCCCTGAACCCGACGGTTGAGGCGTTGATTGCTGTCCTCATCGAGATTCTGCGGCAGATACTTGCTGGATAGGCGAACCCCGCGGCAAATTAATGCGCCTGAGTGATCACGTCGACGCAGGGCAGCCAGAACTCCACATCGACGAAGCGTTCGCCGTAATGGCTCATCGGAAAGGCGAGCGCATGACGCAAGGCGAGGTCTCCGGACCCGACCAGCGGGATAACGTTGTCGGGGATCATCATTGAAGAAGTCCGATCGCGGTCGGCGGAGAAGCGATATCAGCGAACAGCACATTGCCCCAACAATTTCCGTGTATCGAAATAGTCTGCCTCCCCGCAGATAGTATGCAGTGTGAACGAGCCGGTACCGAACGCTGACCCCCTCATGACGCTCCAAAACTGCTGAAACTTGCGGGTAAACTGCGGGTTTTGAACCGTGATTCGCTGGTAATGTGGAAATGGAACTCTACAAGCGGGTACGGACTCGATCGTGTCGTCGGTCGTATCCTGCTTGGTCATTCACTCTGGGGAGAGCGCACGTGAAGAAATGGTTGAGTCGTCGGCTGTGGGTCTCGATCACAATGCTTTTCGTGATCTCGTTGCTGGCGCCATTGCCGGCACCACACCGATCCAGCGGTCAACGGGAGACTGGCCGCCTTGGCTACTGGGTCAAAGGGTGGAGCGCATCGGCTCTGAGTGAATGGGGGAGGTGTTGGCCATAGAGAGAACCAATCTCGAAGGGCTCGATAGCTCAATTGTATCTTGCACACTATGGGAGTATAGACGGTGACAATGGTACAGATATATGATTACGCTGATCAAAGGCATCACTGTCATGAATACTGTATCTCTCGAAATATCGGTTGGGGTCATGCCGAATGACCCAGAAGGTTTATCCATCACGCCGGAGTTGGACCTCATCAAGCCCGCTCTCCTTTATGGTGACAACGCCATTCTCTACAGTCCTCACATTATGATCCTGCACCATCTGGACACGCAGGGCTCTCTCAGTGAGGAAGACTTCTATAGTGCTATAGGCCGTTATTCTGAAGCAAATGGCCGGTCTGCAGAAGAGCAGGAAATGGAGGAAGTTCTTGCCAATGTTGAGAGGCTTCAGTCCAAACATCCTAGAACGCCTGAAGAAGAGGCGATCCTCCTAGCCTTCTCCCATTTCAAAAAAGACGTTAAGCAGGGATACCAGGAACAAATACGACCCAAGATAGACAAGTACTTGGCCAGTACTGGTTACAAGCAAATTCGCAAGGCCATTAAAGAGGGGCTACTCACCGTTACTCCACTAACCGATGAGAATGCCCTTTTTAGCCCTGAACGGGAAGATGTGCTGATCCAAAGCTATTTCGACCACATCGAGCAGATCATCCAAAAACCGGCAGTGTATCCATTACTGGATACCTTCTCGATCGATGTGGTGAAAGCTCTAGTGAAGGACGGCCGGCTACCCGAGTCAGTAGTTGCCTCCAAACACGGCAAACAGGTCGGTATTGCCACCCAGTTGATGCGCCATGCTCCGACATTCCCCAAGGCCGACGTCTATGACATCATCGATATTCGCAAGGATCTGAGAAAACCACTCATCCGTTTCCGGAGCGCCACGATAAGGCTTGGCGAGCTCATCGAATCGCCGGTCTTTGGCGACGAGTTCGAAGCCGAGGTGAGTGATCTGATCATACGGGATATCGATCCTGCAATCCTGGAGATACAGGAAGCGGCTCATAACAACCGATACCTCAAGAAGCTGATGAACGAGGCCACGCGAAGTATAGGCACAGTAGTTACCAACGGACTCACGATTGGTGTTGCATCCATGCATGACTTCCCGATGTTCTTATCTGCCATTGCAAGTGCGATTTCTAGTGCCACCATTGTTGGCAAGACCGCACAGATTGCCGTAGACACACACAAGAGCAAACGAGAAACCGACCAAGAGATCGCGAAGCGAGAGATGTTCTTCCTCACTGAGATGGACCGGCAGTTGCAACATAGGAGTCAGCGATCCTAATTGACATCCTCCAGCACATAAACCCCTATCACTGGCTGCTAGGATGCGATAGCTACCGTCAGCATGAGGCTTGCTGCTTGGTCAGGTGATCTTCCCGGATTCTCCGGCTCATGTTGAAAGCAGGAGTTGTGGATTTGTACAGGGGAATGCGATCGTGATATACCCAGACTCTGTCGATCTCAACAGGCTCTATATTCACCTCACCGACCTCGCTACCGAAGCCGGGCTTCTGGTCTTGCCAGGGATTGTGACAATCGATGAGGAGCTCCATCCTTTCTGGCGATGGTCGGGTGATCACGGTACCGAGGGTGAGATGGTGGAGTTCGCCAAGCAGGCGGGCACAAGATTGGTATATGCCCATCGCTCCGAGCTTGATCTAGATTCTCTGATTCGCCTTGAACTCGAGGAAGCCTACCTGAATGATGAGGAAGAGGAGCCAGACACGTATGCTCAGCTCAAATCGTCACTACGCAATTGGTGGCCAAAAGACGGGCAGACCTATGCCGTTTCCTTCAGCTTTTTCCATCAGGGGGTTGGCCACATCCTATTTGTTAGTGTTGCCTGGATTGAGGAACTGGGAAGCGATATGGCCCATCACCTTGTAGACCTGAAGGAGCGAAGCACCATAGCGTACAAGGATTTAGTCAGCAAAGAGAGGGCCGAGCGACGCTCACAAGCAGACACACTGGCCAGAGATGGACGCTATGGCCGAGCCAAGAATGAGCCCCAGCGACAGATCGTGGCCGAGGAGATGTTCCCCGCTTTCGATTACGTGGAGATTAGGGATCTCCTAGCCTTGGCAAAAGCGATCTTCCAGGACGAAGTGGCACCTGAAATAGAGAGAAGACTGGCGGAGCAGGCTAAGGCGCTCCACGACGAAGGGGACACCATCGCTCAGATATCGGTCAAGACTGGTATCTCGAAGGAGCGGGTTCAACGTCTGCTCTATCTGGCGAACAAAGAAGGCTAGCCGACATCAGCCTTGACCTAATCCTTCGACACCTTACCCGCTGGAATACTCCCGTAAGTTTCTAATGTTTGAGATCGCCTTCCACCCGATCGAACAATGCGACGGCATACCGTTCCGGTCCATTGCGCGCCCGATACACGATGCCATCCGGTTCGTCGGGATGACTCCAGAATGCATGTGCCCATGCCTGTGATTTGTCGTGGGAACAATCCGCAATCCGGCTGTCAAGCTTCGCGTGGATGCTCTTGAGCGAGCGGCCGTCGGTGAGATTCACGAGGCGCAACATGCTCGATGATGTCACGGCGCAGATACACCTCTGGCGAATGAGGCTCATGCTCACGACTGCCCCGGTTGTGCCGTCCGCGACATGGTCCATCAGCCCTTCAAGGAATGCGCAGCCCGCATCCATGCCGAAGTAGCACATCCCGAAGGAGGCTCCATCTGGCGGCCCGAACCTGCCCTCGGTCCTGTTGAAGTAGATTGGGCCACGCGTCCTCTTGTGACAGCGGAAGAGCTGTTGGTTGGATTGGACAGGAAATTCAAGAATCGGAAGTCTCCGACTCTTGAGCTCGTCGGGTGGATCAGGCAGGTCTGCCCAGGCCGCCAAAGCTACACTCCTGCGTGCTCGCCGTACAACCGGGCTGCGTTGACTGTTGACCCAATGCGGCCCTGTCGAAGCGCCGCCAATGGGGTTTTCCCATCGAGCCAATTGTTCGGCGACAACATGAAGGCCAGTTTCGCCCATGGGCTGTATCCACGCAGTTCATGCAGCACAGGCTCTAACCCTTCAAGACCGATCTGCCATGAGGGGTACAGGTTTCCGCGCCGTCCAAGGGTCACACCGATGAGTTTGCCAGTCTTCCGACGCTTGTCAACGGCTTGACGCGAGATCTGCAAGGAGTCGGCTATCCGCGCGGCGGTCATCGACCCGCCCTCGGCATTGATCAATCGTTCCTGGGCACGCATCCCGCGAGCACGCGCAGGGGCGAGCGGATCATCCTGCCTGAGCCGCGCCTGAACCCGAGGGTGTTCGAGGAACTCCAGCAATGTGCTATACGGCGATCTCCATTCCTGCCCCTGCCGGTATTCATCGGTACCAACCTCCTCTAATACCTCGTCCAACACAGCGAAGATGCCTTGAACGAACGCAGCCTTGTCCCGATGTTCCGCGACTTCTCGCAGCAGGCTGGTGGCAGACATGACGAGGTCAGCGGGCAGACCATCCACAGCCTGATTCAACGCTTTTGTCACTGTTGCCGAGGCCCTGTGTTCATCGTCAGTAGCCACCATGGAACCAATCCTCCGACCTGAATGGGCGTGTGAGCTGGCAGAAAGGGCGCCTCGCAACACATGCGTGACGTGTCCCTTTTGTGACATCCTATCGCGAACCAATGGCGATGTCAACTTCGTCAACCATCATATGCAACCCTGTCAACCAGACAAAGGCATCGCACATGGCGACACCGCCGGGAATCGTGTGATTCCCGGCGGTGTCGTGTTGCGTCTGAGGTATTGCGCCCGCTACTCGAACACGGAACCCGCGTAGACTCGGCCCTCGGTGGCCGAGATGTGGAAGCCGCCGTGCTCGGGTACAAGACCCGAGCCTACAGGACTGGCCGCCGCCTACCGCTCCTCGATCGGCGCGAACTTTCTGTCGGTCGCGCCGACGAACTCCGACGCCGGGCGAATCAGCCGGTTGTTGCTGGCCTGCTCCAGCACGTGCGCCGACCATCCCACCGAGCGCGACACCGCGAACGTCGGGGTGAACATGTCGCCCGGCAAGCCGACCGCCGACAGCACCGCCGCCGAGTAGAACTCGACATTCGTGTACAGCTTGTTATCCGGCTTTCGCCGTGCCAGTTCCGCCAGCGCAAAATCTTCCGTCTTCTGCGACAGCGCGAAGAACTCCGGCGTGCTGGCCGTCTCCGCCATGCCCCGCAGGATTTCAGCGCGAGGATCCTCCGCCTTGTAGACGCGATGCCCAAAGCCCATCAGCCGCTCGCCAGAGTCGAGCGCGTTGGTGATCCACGGCTCGACGTTGTCCGCCGAGCCGATCTCGGTCAGCATGTCGAGCACCAGCGCGGGAGCGCCACCGTGCAACGGCCCCTTCAACGCGCCGATCGCCCCGGTGATCGCCGAAACCAGGTCGGATGTCGTCGAGGCGATCACCCGCGCGGTGAAGGTCGAGGCGTTCAGGCCGTGGTCAGCCAGCAGGATCAGGTAGCTTTCCAGCGGCTTCCAGTGTTTTTCCTCCGGCGCCTCACCGTGCATCTGGTACAGGTAGTTCTGGGCGGTGTTGAGTTCGGCCCGACCCTGCACCGGCTCCTTGCCTTCGCGCAGCCGCGAAAACGCCGCCAGGATCGCCGGGAACCGCGCCGCCACCGAGATCGCCTGGTCGAGATCGGGCTCGAAGGTGAAACGGTCCGGCTCCAGCGCGCCCAGCATGGAAACGCCGGTGCGCAGCGCGTCGAGCGGCAATGCGTCGGACGGCAGCGGTCGCAACGCGTCGATCACCCCGGCGGGCAAGGTCCGGTTCTTCCCGAGCTTCTGGTTGAAGTCATCGAGCTCCCGCTGGTTTGGCAGGCGCCCGATCCAGAGCAGGTGGGCGACTTCCTCGAACGACGCTTTCCCCGCCAGCTTGTGAATGTCGTACCCGCGGTAGACGAGCTTGCCTTCCTCGCCAAAGACGTGGCTGAGCTCGGTCTGCGCCGCAACCACACCCTCCAGGCCATTCGCCTTTGGAAGATCGGTGGTATGTGCGGATTCAGGCATGGATCATGGTCCTCCTCAGTAAGTCAACCGCCGCGAACCGCCGCCATGCGAGCCCGGTCGCACGGTCCACCATCAGGATGGCGTCCCGCCCGGCGCATCATTGCACCGGCGCCGCTCACCAATGGAGCGGCTACGGGTCACCGGCAGATCACTTCATATTCGACAATCCTACCATTCACCGGCAGGGCTGGATATATTGATTTCGCGCCAGACCGATGAAGGTGTGCCATGTCGTGAACAGACGTGCCGGCAGGACACCCGCGAAATTGTCCGTAGTCCATAGGGGTGACTTCTCCGCGGGGAAGTCGCCTGTGGCCATCACCGCGTCGCATGGCATTCCCCAAACGCCCCCGAGCACAGGACCTGATCGTTCTCTCAGTCTCGCATGCGAAGTAGAGGTGTCCAGGACAAGACATGCCCGAACACAATGCCCGCGCGGCTCTCACATCGTCGGGTACAGGTATCGACGTTACACGTCCGCACCCGCTTTAAGCGTCATCCAGGTCATCGTCATCCGGCACATCATCTACGACAGGCGGCGTTGAGCCGCGATAGGTTTCCTCCAGACGGCGACGCACCGGCGCCAGCGCCTCGATAATCGACTCCAGCCCGTTCCGCATCTGCGCCAGCTGCGACCGGGACGGCGCGCTCCGCCGCACCGTCGGGTAGACCGCGCCGGTCATCGCCTGCCGCAGGGTCGTCAGGAACGCCTCGATCTCCATGGACGTTTCATTGTCCAACACCAGGCGACTCTGGTTGAACGCCTTGCCGAACTCGAGGGCATGCTCTCCCACCTCGTCCCAGTTCTCCGCTTCGAGGGAGATCGACGCGAACGTCTCTGGCAGCGTCAGCGGCTCGCCCGGCAGGAACATCGGGTTGAGCGCCGACCCCAGCGACGCCTCGATCTGCGCCAGGTATCCGTACAGATCGGTATACGCCTCGTCCTTCCGCGCCCCGGCCGCCGTCGCGCCGCGCCGCACCCCTTCGAGCTCGGCGCGTAATTGCTCGACCTGGCGTCGCGTGCGACGGTCCCGCAGTCGCATCGCGTCGCCAAGGTCGTCGGGAATGGTGCGTATCTCGCTGATCGCTACCTCGATTCGCCGCATGCGCGAGTCGATCGCCTGCTGGCGCTCTCGATGCGCGTCCAGGTCGCTCCGCAGCTCGTTCTCCAGCGTGGCGAGGGCCGTGTCGTCGTAAGCCAGCGTGACAGTCCCGCCCTCATCATGCGCGTTCCGGATCGGAGCGGTCTCATTCACATCGATCGGGTTCCCGGTTGCTCGATCGGGGGATTGACCACCCGCCGGCCCAATCAGGTTCCCGACCGTCTGCCGCAGCGACGCCGGCGCCACGAACCAGTTTCGCCACGCCCGTCCACCGCTGGATCGCGTATAGAGATACCCCACCCCAATGAACACGGCGATCACAATGATCAGCACCAGGATGGAGAGTGTTGTTTCCATAGGATGTATCCTGATTTCCCTTTTCCGTCATTCCAAGGGGCCGATCTTGCATCGCCCCGGCGGCGCGATCATGACTGCTCGCGATCCGCTCCCTTTCACTGTCATCAAGTATAGGCTGTCCGAACAGCATTGGACTCGTCCCGCCAGCTACCCAAAAGGGCCATATGCATCGCCACTTTCTTCCAAACGGGGGATGTACTGCGAAATGACAGGATCCAATCGGCTTTCGCGCATTGCACTGATGATGGTCGCTGCCATGACAACTGCCTTGATTTCAGCAACCCGTTCCCGCGCGACACTCGCCGACCGCCTGGACGCGGCCAGGCACAGGCGGTTCGTGGGTCGTACCGCCGAGCGCGAGCGCTTCTCCGCCGCCGTCCATGCTGTCGACCCGCCGTTCGCCGTGCTGTTCGTGCACGGTCCCGGCGGCATCGGAAAAACGACGCTGCTGGGCGAATACCGCCACATCGCCCAGGACGCCGGCCTGATCGCCATCATCGTCGATGGCCACTCATGCGACCCTTCTCCGCCCGCCTTTCTCGCCACCATCGCGCGGGAGCTGGACCTGGCTGGCGCTGACCACTGCATGGACCATCTGGCCAGCCAGGACAGCTTCGTCCTGCTGATCGACACCTGGGAGGTGCTGCGCCCGCTCGACAGCTGGCTGCGCAACGATTTCCTGCCGCGCCTCCCGGCCACCGCGCTGACGGTGATCGCGGGACGCACCCCGCCGAACGACCTGTGGCGCACCAGTCCCGGTTGGGCCGAGCTCGTCGAAATCCAGGCGCTGCGCAATCTCGATCCTGGCGAAAGCCGTGACTACCTGACGACCCGCGGCGTGCCACCGTCATCGCAGGCGCCGGCGCTGGCGTTCACCCACGGCCACCCGCTCGCGCTATCGCTGGTGGGCGATGTCGCCATGCGGCGCGGTGAGGCGTTCACTCCCGACCGCGAGCCCGACGTGGTGACCTCGCTGCTGCAACACTTTGTCGAACACGAGCCATCGCCAATGCACCGGCACGCGCTGGAGACCTGCGCGATCGCCCGGGTCACCTCCGAAACCCTGCTCGCCCGGATGTTCGGGGAGGAGAACGCCCATACCCTGTTCGAATGGCTCTACTCGCTCTCCTTTATCGAGCACAACCGCCACGGCGTCTTTCCGCACGATCTCGCGCGTGACGTGCTGGTGACGGATCTGCGCTGGCGGCATCCGGATCACTATGTGGAGCTGCATCGCAAGATCCACGATCACGTCGTCGACCGGGTGCGCCATACCAACGGGCCGGAGCAGTTCCAGGAGCTCTACACGCTCATGTTCCTGCACCGCAACAATCCCACCTGGCAGCAGATGGCCCCGTTGGATCAATATGGCCACGAATATCTCGATGTTGCGACACCAGCCGATTTTCCGATTATTCTCGACATCATCCAGCACCACGAAGGCGTGCGCTCGGCGGAGATCGCGGATCAGTGGCTGCAGCGCCAGCCGGAGAACTTCCTGCTGTTTCGTGACATCCACGCCGAGATCACGGCACTGTTCTTTCGGCTGGATTTCGCCTGCCTCAGCCACGCGGATGTCGCTTTCGACCCTGTCATGACAAGCATCATCGCCATGGTGAACCGGCATGGCCCGATCGGGCCCGGTGAGGACGCCGTGTGCGCCCGCTTCTGCATGGGCCGGGACAACTACCGCACGCCTGGCCTGCGGCTGCAGTTCGCCATGATCGGCGCGCCATACATGTATACCCATCCGCATGTGGCATGGATGATCGCGCCGGTCGTCGACCCGGACTACTGGATGCCGTTGTTTCAGTACCTGCATATCATTCCCTTTCCGGACGGCGATGTGACGATCGGTGACATGACCTGGTCGGTGTTCGGGCACGACTGGCGTCTGGAGCCGATCGACGAGCTCGACAAGGTGCTGGTCGAACGGGAGATGTCGCTGTCACCGCGGTTGGAGCCGGGACCGGTAGTCACCGCGCCAGCACTCGTGCTGTTGTCGGAGGAGGATTTCCGGCGCGCCGTGCGGCAAGCATTGCGCGATTATCATCGCCCGGAGGCGCTGGCGAGCAATCCCCTGTGCCGCTGCCGGCTGGTCGCCGAGCGCAACACCGGTGATCCGGTCGAGACGCTTCGGGCGTTACTGCGTGACGCCGCGGGCCAGCTCGACGCTGGCGCTCGTACACGACGGTACCGGGACGCGCTGCACCACACCTGGTTCGCCCCGGCTCGCACCCGGGAAGACGCCGCCGAGCTGCTGGACATTCCATTCAGCACCTACCGCCGCCACCTCGCCAGCGGCATCGATCATGTCACAGGCGAGCTCTGGCGGCAGGAGCTGGGCACTGGCACCCACCCGTAGCGCCGGCCCGCAGAATCGACAAGACGTCATCAGTAGGAGGCTGCCGCCTGATTCAATATGCTGAGGGAAATCCCCGCAGACTACATACTGCACGTCATTTGGTCGCATTTACGAATCCCTGCGCATGACCCTGAAGTTGCGCCGCGAAGCGCTCGAAGCTGAGCGAATCCTCTGGGTGCGAAACCCGAGTTGGTGTCTCCCTGGTCGCCAGCGTGAGGCATGTTGCGTCGTAAAGTCGTTCGAGTACAAGCCGCCTGCATAGGATGGCATAGCGCTGAGCGTAGGACGCATTGCCAAACGCCGGATCTGTCGGAAAATAGGGCGCACGCACCGTCACCGGACTGTGGACACGGGCCGTGTCCTCCAGAAGAAAGAAATAGCCGAGGAAAGGTCGTGACGTACCAAGATGTCCCTCCCGAAAGGCCGTCCAGATATCCGCGGCATTGCCAACCGCTTCCTCCACCCTGTTGTTGTAGTTGTTGCCGAACGATGGGCCGACCTGCGACTTGAACTCAATGGCGGTTATCAGCTGATTCTCCGAAACCACCAGAAAATCCCAACGCTTCTCCGGCCGATAATATCCCGGGAGTTCCAGCCCAATCCGGGTCTTGATCCGCGGCCGCTCGACTCCTGCTTCCTCGAGCAGATCGACCACCAGCGCTTCGATGGCGCTCATGTGCCTGCCGGCTGTTACCGACCCTCTGGCACCCGCATCGACCTTTCCCTCCGAAATCTGCCGTTGCAGGGCATCGTCTCGCCCAGTCCAGAACTGCTGCACGGCATCCTGAAAACGTTCAGTCAGCTTCTGCATCAATAGTCGTCTTCCGGGATGTGGCTAATACCGTAAAGCTGGAATGCTATTTCGGTTGCACTGTCCCTGTCGCGATCCCGAAACGCCCGTCGAAGCACATCTGCGTGTGCTGGCGATATATCCATTGGCCTTGGCAGACGGATTCGCCGGAGATACTGCGCCTGGAATCGCAAGTAGCCTCCTCGCAACCGTACCCCATAGCATTCGACAAAGAACTGGGCGACGTCGGAAAGCAGGAGTCCTCCCAGAACTTCGTGGTCCCACGAAGCGGATTGGATAAAGTAGAGATTGTGATGGGGATAGGTTTGGCCACGATCAAGCACCGGGTTTAGACGATCCTTGATGTCGGCAATGTAGAGCTTGGTCCTGGAGAGCAGCCCTGGCTCCACCTTGTCAATCGTTCTGTACCAGTTGGCCGGATTGCGCCTACCAACGTGGCGCTGGCGTAGCTCGGCCTCATGCTGGCAGAGATACGCCTGCAATCGCGGATATTTCGCGAGTGACACGAGCCCACGACCGCTCCATGGATTGATGAGTAAGTGACCGGACCATTCCAGTTCGCCAGAGCGAATATCTCTGGCCATTGCCATCGGCAGTAGTCGATCCGGTTCGATCAGATTTGCATCCTTCGTGAGGTAGACCTTGTCAGCGCCACTTGCCACTCCGATTCCTGAACGCGTACCAGTACCTTTGGAATCGAGCGGGTAGAAGTTCGCCTCAAGATATTTGAGCAAAGACAGGCGCGCCGGATTGTAGCAGGGCCATGGTTGGGTGCCGGTGAACCACTCCTGTACACTGGCAGCCTTGACCCCATCTCGATGAACTGGCGTTCGATTCGACTGTGCAGCCTGATCGAATATCGTACGAATGCCCTTGGAGCCCATACGTTCGGCGCTGGCGTCACCACGAGCAACGATTGCCTGCTGCTGAGAACGCGCCCTGATGATCGTGATGGCGGGATACGCACTAACGTCACTATGGAAAGCATCAGCCCGATGCATCTCCATCACGGTCTCCACCGAGAAGCGGGACGTAATCATCCGCCGCAGCTGTGCCCCGTACTGATTGAGCATCCATCGATCCGCACAAATGAACGCGCAAGTCCCGCCGGGCAAAAGCTGAGTCAACGCCGCCTCAAAAAACGCCACGTAGATATCTGCCCGTCCAACCATGGTCGGATACAACGTTCGGTATTGCTTGACCCGTTCGCCCCCAATGTCCTCAAGCCGAATGTATGGAGGATTTCCGATGACAACATCGGCAGCCGGGAGTTGTTTCAATTCGAGCAAGTAATCTCCCGACCTAATCCATTGGATCGACAGGTCACGCGCAGCGGATGAGTCAACATCATGCGCCAGGAGAAGCTCGACCACCGAATCCCGGCAACGCTGAGCGATCACGTGATCGAGCTCGTAAGCGATCAGGGAAGCATGAGCGCTGGAAATCGACCGACCGTGTAGTTGGCAGGAAGCGATCAGGCGCCTGACGATCTCCAATACAAAACTTCCATCACCTGCCGCAGGTTCCATCACCACCAGAAGCTGCAAATCACGATCGGCGGTATACCCGGCAAGGTCAAGCATCAACTCAACAATCCATTGCCGTGTGTAAACCACTCCAAGTGGTTCACGACGTATTGATGCTGACGAAACCTCGTTTATCGTAATGGCGGGAGATACACTCACTCGGACATCCTTGCCCAAAAGCAACACGGGTAGCAGTGTACATACTATAGACCATCAGATAGAACATGTGTTCTGTGATGTCATGTTCGGGTACCTCTTCTAACATGCAGGATCAAACTCCCAATTTGACAACCGAAACTGAGCATTTTTTGAGCAGTTTCCGGTCTGGCGACATCACACCCCATTCCCTAACCTCGATTCATGACTCGCTTGCACAGGAGGAATGTCATGAATCGTCACCAGCAAGAGTCCCTGATCGATTTCACCCACACCAATGGCGACCAGCGCGCCGTCGTCATCGGCGCCGGCATGGGCGGGCTGCTCGCCGCCCGCGTCCTCGCCGATCACTACGACCACGTGCTCGTGCTGGATCGCGACACCCTGCCCGGCGCCCCCGCGCAGCGCAAGAACGTGCCGCAGGGTCACCACGTCCACGCCTTGCTGTCGCGAGGGCGCGCGATCATCGAATCGCTCTTCCCCGGCATCGCCGCCGAGCTCACCGCACGCGGCGCCCTGCTGGGCGAGATGCAACGTGATCTCACCTGGTTCCAGAATGGCGGCTACCTCCATGACCCGGCCTGTGACCTCACCGCGCTGATGCTCTCCCGGCCGCTGCTCGAAACCCACCTGCGCGGGCGCGTCGCGTCGGTCGCCAACGTCACCATCGTCGACGACTGCCAGGTAACCGGGTTGCTCGCCACGCGCAACCGGCAACGAGTGCTCGGTGTCCGAACGAAAACCGGCGCCGACCCGGAAACCGAGCTCGAGCTCCGGGCCGCCCTCACCATCGACGCGAGCGGGCGCGGCTCGCGCCTGCCCACCTGGCTGGAGCAGCTTGGCTACACCGCTCCCGAGCGGGTCGCCGTAGGGGTTGAATCTCGCTACGCCACCCGGCTCTTTCGCCGCACGCCGGGTGTCGATCCCGCCCGGCTGGCCACCGTCATCGTCGCCTCCCCCGCTGGCCGTCGCGGCGGTGTCATGATCGCCCAGGAAGACGACCGCTGGATCGTCAGCCTCGCCAGCCGCAACGGCGCGCAGCCACCGACCGAGCTGGGCGCGTTCATCGAATTCGCCAGAACCCTGGAGGTGCCGGATATCTACAACGTCGTTCGCCAGGCCGAACCGCTCGACGACGGGGCGATCTACCGCTATCCCAAAAGCCAGCGCCGGTACTACGAGCGGATGGAACGATTTCCCGAGGGGGTGCTCCCGTTCGCCGATGCCATCTGCAGCTTCAACCCGGTCTACGGGCAGGGCATGAGCGTCGCCGCCATCGCAGCCGAACATCTCCCGCGGTGCCTTGGCGCGGGCGAAGCCGATCTCGCCCAACGATTCTTCGCCGGTGTCACGGCGCCCGTCGATTCCGTCTGGAAAATGACGAACAGCGGCGACCTCCGGTACACCGATGAACCGGTCAAGCTGTCGCCTCCCGCACGGTTCCTGAGCTGGTATCTCAACCGGCTGCTGGCCGCGGCGCAGCATGACGGCACGGTGTCGGGAGCCTTCCAGCGCGTCACGAACCTCGTCGACATGCCCCCCAGCCTGCTTCGACCGAACATCGCGCTGCGGGTGGCGTTCGGGCGCCTGCGCCATCCCTCATCGCCCGCCACACTTCGCGCTTCCACGGACCTGACGATGTCCTCGGCGGATTGAAAGCGGCGAGCTCGCCTTGAAGGCGCTCCGCCATTCCCCAGCGACACATCCAGACAGGAGCATATCCATGAAATCCCGCTCGACTCACATGATTTCCATCGCACGCATTGCCATGTTGACCGCTATCCTGACGGTTGCGCTTGTCTCCGGAATCCATGCGGCCAACGCCGGTATGCTCAGCCCGGTCCGGGATACCTGTGGCTCGGGCGACACCGCAACCGTGGACTATCCGGTCCTCATTGGCTCCGGGTATGAGGGTCATGGCGCCGCCGGTGGGCTCAGCCCGGTCGGGGACACCTGCGTCCTCAGCAACGTTGCGGTCGTGATGTACCCAGTCCTCATTGGCTCCGGGTATGAGGGCCAGGTGACCGCCGATGGGCTCAGCCCGGTCCGGGATACCGCCGCCTCCGGCGACACCGCAACGGTGGACTATCCGGTCCTCATTGGCTCCGGGTACGAGGGTCAGGTTGCCGTGGCGGAACGAGATCAGGCATCAACGAGCGGCACGCTGTATGAATCGATCCTCGACGGCTCGGGGTATGAAGGCCACGAGGCTCCGATCACCAGGCGTTAGTTCCGGCCTATTCCCACCCGGTGTGCCGCGGGTTGTGGGAGGAACGTTTGGCGTCAAAGAGCGGACCCCGTCAGGACCGGCGGCACGGAGCATGTGCCATTGTCCGCCACCACCATGCAAGGAGACAGTTCATGACCATGACCCGATTCGAGCCATTCGCGCGTGCCTCCGTCCTCGATTCCGACCTCTCCCGCCGCCACCTGATGCGCCGCCTCGCCGGCATAGGGCTCGCCGCGACCGCGGCCTGCTTGGCGCCGCGCCGACCGTCCGCGCCCAGGAGGCGCCTTCGACCGCCATCTTCCAGGGGGAAACCTACGTCGGCACAGCCTCCGATCCGACGCTGTTCGTCGCCATCGTGCTCGGCGATGGCGAAGCCCGCGGCTACCTGTGCAAAACCCCGATCCACCTGCCCGGTGGGATCAACGCCTGGCTCACCGGACCGTTCACCGGAGACACCCTCGACCTCACATCCGAGAGCGGGGCGACGCTGACCGGCCAATTCGCCCATGGTGCGGTGAGCGGCGCCGCGACGCTGGCGGACGGCACGACGGTGGCCTACCTGGCGACGCGGGCGTTGGGACCGGGCGGGCTCTACATCGGTTCGCGCACGGACCGGCTGCTGCGGGCGAGCTCCGCCGAGGGCGGTTACCTGGAAGAACTGGTCTCTCCGGTGCCGTCGGAGGGGCTGGCACTGGCTGGGTACGACCCGGGCCGGGCGGTGTACCTGGCGGCCGGGCTGATCGTGCCGCCGGGGGGCGGGGCGGTGGTGATTCAGAGCGCGTACGATGCGGGAGAGGACAGCGAGCGGGTGCGGGTGATCGTCACCAACTTCGGGCGGCACCAAGGAGCGGGGACGACGCGGGCAAGTGGTGGCTTCTCGTCGCGCGGCAGCGTCATGAACCCGGACAGCGACCTCATCATGGACCCGAACCTGGATTTCTAGCGATGCGCCGGTGTAGTGGTGGAACGAGGGCACGCGCGGGCGCCAAGCCCGCCCCATAGTCCCGGATCGCGCCAATACCCCCATCCATCACGCGAACGACCAGACGCAACGCAGCGTCTGGTCGTTCGCGTATCCACAGGCTCCCGCGCGATGCCATGCCGCGAAACAGCGGCGGGATGTACCGCTGGCCCCGTGTTCACGGCCCTGCCCGGTGCTACACTCGAAGCGCAGGACCAAGTGGCCCGCGCCGCCGATTCAACGCCGAACGGCTCTCCCAAAATCTTCTGCCTGGGGACCTCACTGCCCCATACACACGAACCAGGAGACGCAGCATGGCGTCCGATCCACAACTTCCCTTGGAATCGCCCACGACCGAGGCTCCCGGTGTGCCGGGCGGCAAAGCGCCGGTCGCGAATCGACCAGGTAACCTGGACACCAAGGCCGCATCCGATACCGCCCGGGTGCTGGAAGCCGAGCTCACCGCCCGGCTCAGCGGTGAGGTGAAGTTCGACCGCGTCAACCGCATGCTCTACTCCACCGACGCATCGAACTACCAGATCGAGCCGATCGGCGTGGTGATGCCACGCACCACCGACGACGTGATCGGCGCAATCGAGCTGGCCAGCAGTCACGGCGTGCCCGTGTTGCCGCGTGGTGGCGGTTCGTCCCTGGCCGGACAGGCGGTCGGTGCCGCCCTGATCATCGACACCAGCAAATACCTCAGCCGCATCACCAGCTTCCACCCGGAGGACAAGGCCGTCACCGTCGAGCCGGGGATCAACCTCGATTCGCTTAACCGCCAGGTCAAGTCAGCCGGCCTGATGTTCGGCCCCGATCCGTCATCCGCCAACCGCGCCACCGTCGGCGGGGTGGTCGGCAACAACTCGGCCGGTGCCCACTCGATTCTCTATGGCATCACCGCCGACCATATCAAAAACGTGCGGGTTCAGCTTGCCGGCGGCGGCACGGTCGATCTCAATACCGGCAACCTGGCGGACACACAGGCGCGAGCCGAATCCGACGACGTCACCGGCCAGTTGCTCCGGAACCTGATCGCCTTCCGCGAACAGCATCACGACCTGATCGAGCGCGACTTTCCGCCGCACTGGCGCCGCGCCACCGGGTATTCGCTCAACCAGTTCCTCCAGCCGGACGACGCGTTCAACCCCGCCAAGCTGCTGGCCTCGTCCGAAGGGACGCTGGCGACGTTACTCGGCGTGACGCTTGACCTGGTCGATCTGCCGGAGAAGACCGGGCTTGTGCTGCTGCAGTTCGACGACCTGGTCGAATCGATGGAGGCGACCAGGATCATCCTGGAAACCGATCCTTCCGCGATCGAGCTGATGGACCGTATGCTGATCACCCTCACCCGCGAGCAGCCGCTCTACGCCAGCCAGATCGCCTTCATCGAGGGTGATCCCGCCGCGTTGCTCGCCGTCGAGTATTACGGGACTTCCGAGCGGGAGCTACAGCGCAAGGCGGATCACCTGATCGAGCATCTCCGCAAGCGTGGCGTCTCCCTGATGAGCGACCCGCAGGTCGTGCTGGACGCCAAACGCCAGGCGGACGTCTGGTCGGTGCGCAAGGCCGGGCTGGGCCTGCTGATGAGCGTCAAGGGCGACGCCAAGCCGATCCCCGCGATCGAGGATGTCTCGGTGCCAGTCGAGCACCTGCCCGAGTTCGTCCGCGCCGTCGAGCAGATGGTCGAGAAATATCACACCACCGCCGCCTACTACGCGCACGCCTCGGCTGGTTGCCTGCACATCCGTCCGCTGATCAACCTGAAAACGGTTGAGGGTATTGAGGCGATGAAGGAGATGGCTGAAGCCGCCGCCGAAATGGCGCGCCGCTTCGGCGGGGTGATGAGCGGCGAGCACGGCGACGGCCTGCAGCGCTCCGAGCTGAACGAGGTCATCTTCGGCGCCGAGCTGTACAACGCCATGCGCGAGTTCAAGCACATCTTCGATCCCAACGGGCTCATGAACCCCGGCAAGATCGTCGATGCGCCGCCCATGACCGAGAACCTCCGCTACGGCCCGAAGTACAACCCGGTCGAGATCAAGACGCATATCGACTTCAGCCGCGAGGGCGGGTTCCTCGGGGCGGTCGAGATGTGCAACGGCGCGGCGGTCTGCCGGAAGCTCAAGGCGGGCACGATGTGTCCCAGCTACATGGCGACCAGGGATGAAAACGACACCACCCGCGGCCGCGCCAACGCCTTGCGCAACGCCCTCGCCGGAAATGTGCTGGAGCCGAAGGACTTCGCCAACAAGGCGACGTACGCGACGATGGATCTCTGCCTGAGCTGCAAGGCGTGCAAGACAGAATGCCCCTCCAGCGTCGACATGGCCAAGATCAAGATCGAGTTCCTGGCGCAATACTACGAAAAACACGGCACGCCGTTGCGCACCCGGCTGATGGGGCACATCCACACCCTCTCGAAGCTGGCCGCGCCGGTCGCGCCACTGGCGAACCTCGTCCTGCAAACCCCACTGGCCAAACCGGCAATGAAGCTGATGGGCGTCCACCCCAACCGCAAGCTGTCGCCGTTCGAGCGCCGCACCTTCGTCCAGCGCTGGAATACCCACCGCAACCGGCATCCAGAGAAACAGGCGACCCGCGGCAAGGTCGTCTACTTCCATGACACCTGGGCAACCTACAACTATCCGGATGTCGGCATGGCGGCGGTGAAGCTGCTGGAGGCGGCGGGATTCGAGGTCATCGTCGAGGAGCGTCGCGCCTGTTGCGGTCGGCCCGCCCTCTCCAAGGGGCTGGTCGAGGTCGCCCGCAAGTCGGCGCGGCGCAACGTGCAGGTGCTGGCCGGCTACGCGAAACAGGGCATTCCCATTCTCGGCACCGAGCCGAGCTGCATCCTGACATTGCGGGATGAGTACCGCGACCTGCTGCCCGACGACGAGGACTGCCAGGCGGTGGCCGAGCACAGCTTCATGTTCGACGAATACCTGGCGACCTTGCGGGCCGAGGGCACGCTGGGCATTAATTGGAAGATCAACACCGGGCCCGAAGTGCTGTTCCACGGTCACTGCCACCAGAAGGCGCTAATCGGCGTCGGGCCGTCGATGGCGATGCTGAAAGCGTCGGGATGCCGCCCCACCGAGAGCGGCGCCGGTTGCTGCGGCATGGCGGGCTCGTTCGGCTACGAGGAAGAGCACTACGAAATCTCGCGCAAGGTCGGCGAGGAGCGGTTGTTCCCGACCATCCGGGAGACCCCGATGGACGTCACGATCAGCACGGCGGGCGTCTCGTGCCACCAGCAGGTCGAGCACTTCACGAACCGCCGCACGAAGCACATCGCCGAGGTCCTCGCCGACCGCATCGCCCCCAACCACCGCTGGGTGCCCGTTCCGGAGCCGGACACCGCCGCGGCCGATTAACCAGCAACGAATCAGTGTGTGCAAAATTTGCACACACTGGGAGTTTGCGACGGTGAGTTGTTGCAGTAGATGCAACAACTGCACAGTTCCAGAGGTGAGTGCCGAAACAATTGCGAGGCTGGATTTCTATCAAAAGTGATATGAATCAACAGACGATTGGGCAATAGAGGGATGGAGCATCGATATTCTGGTCATCGAGATACCATTTTTGCTATACTCAAATGGTATGAGAAAGCGCTCAAGGGCATCGGTAAACCAGAAGCGATCAGAATCCTTGCCGCGCAGCGAACCTTTGAAGAAGCATGGCAAAATGGCGATCCGCTGGAGTCCTTCAATGCACGCTACAACTTCAAGCGGGTTTCAACGTCCGAGAAATGCCGCCAACGAGGCAACCTCTACCAGGTCAGATTCATTCGCGGCTACAGGGCGCTGCTAGCCTTCAGTGAAGACGGCACGAACTGCTGGTGGCTCGATGTCTTCGCCAAGAACGAAACCGAACAGAACCGCCGGATAGCAACGGCATGCGAACGCGCGCTTCGCATGCAAGGGCAGATTGAACCATGACCAGACAACCACCCACACCCGACCGCGAAAACGATGAGATTGTCGATCTCGACGCCCTGTTCGAGGAGATTGTGCTTTCTGACGAAGAGAGCGAGCGGGAGTTCCTCCGGACACAGTGGATCGAGCGGATACTCAACCAGCTGGTGTCGCTGCGGGTCAGCCACCACCTCACCCAGCGGCAGCTCGGCGAGCGCATTGGCAAGCCGCAATCCTCCGTCGCGAGGATCGAATCGGCGGCAGACATGAAGCTAAGTGTGCTCTGGGACTACCTGAGCGGCATCGGACTCTCACCCGATGTGCCACTTCAGGTCAAGGCGCTCGATGATGAGCTGGAATCACTGCGTCGATACTCTGCTGGAGGCTCGGCTGGCCTGCCCAGGATGCCGAAGTACGCGTTCCATCGATCAGCCGTCGCCAAGGCGCGCGCAAGCGCGGAACGGGGTCGACTCGGCACCGAAGAAGCTGAGCAGGAAGTACCAGCGCCAGCCACAACCGCCGATACAATCCAGACGGATCGGAACGCTGACGCATCCGACGTTGCGGCATGACAAGCACACTCAACGCCGACATCCTCTTCAGCACGCGACAATGGGAGTTCGCGGTTGATCAGGTTCGGCTGTCCTCGATCACCAATGCCCACTTCTTCCGGTTTCTCAAGCGTGCATTCGAATTTGAGCGCGTCGAAATGGACCATGTTCCCCAGGTCGACGGCAGTGTCCAGCGAAAATCCTGGCCACCAGGCATTGTCTGCGAGTTCGGCGTCGTCCCGCTGGAAGAAAATCAGCCGCTGGCCGTCAGAAAGTTGGGAATCAGCGCCACCAGGGTTCTGGTCGAGGCCGGTGGCGCAAGCGACCATGCCCAGATCGTGTTTGACAGCCTGCAAGAGATGTTGGAAGACGTCACGATTCCCACTGGTTCACCCGTGCTCGGCAAGCCGCGCTCGCACTCGGACTTTTCCGTCATTGTGTTCACCGCTCCGAGTCCGTCGAAACCGGCGCTCATTCAGCCAGACATACCTCCCCGACTCGCCGCGGCATTCAACCTGGATGTCCAGGAGATCAGCTCCACGACCGCGTTTCGCCACGGCCCTTCATCGCAGACGGTGGATGCATCCCAGCTGCTATGGGAGATCAAACCCCGGTTCGAAACACACGTTTCTGAAGGAAGGTTGGAGAGCCGTGCCAGGCTCAATTCAGCGGACCATCTCGCACTTCTTGAGCGCACGTTTCTTGTGCCTTCCTGACCAATGGGTCATCCCCTCACGCGCCGCAAACAGGTACACTCCAACCCGGACGTGTACGTTCGGGTGATGGCATGCCACCTGCGTCATCACCACAGGTTCAAAAATGCACACCGCCAACAGCTCGGGGGAAGGATCACCCATGCACAAATACAACCGCGTGGTCGTCAAGATGAGCGGGGGAGCGTTCGCGGGGAGCAAGGACTGGGGATTCGACCGCGACGCCATCGACGGGCTCGCCCGGGAAATCATCAACCTCGCAAACGCCGGTATCCAGGTCGGTGTGATGGTCGGTGGCGGCAACATCTTCCGGGGTCGCATCGCCGATCAGTGGGGTATCGATCGGGTCGAGGCCGATCACATCGGCATGACCGCGACTGTGCTCAACAGCCTCCTGCTGCGCGGCGCCCTGAAAGCCCAGGGGACCGATCTCGAGGTGCGGGTGATGTCCGCCGTGCCGATGGCCGCGTTCGCCGAGCCGTTTATCCGTCTTCGCGCGATCAAGCACCTCGAAAAGGGCTACGTCGTGCTGTTCGCCGCCGGCACCGGGCAACCCCTCGTCACCACCGACTATCCTTCGGTCCAGCGCGCGATCGAAATCGACGCGGACGCGATCCTCGCCGCCAAGCAGGGCACCGAAGGCGTCTACTCCGCCGATCCCAACACCTCAACCGACGCGCACCTGTACGCTTCGATCTCCTACGACGACGTGCTCGCAAACCAGCTCCTGTTCATGGACCAATCCGCCATCCTGCTTGCCAGGGATCATGACATTCCCATCCATGTGTTCGATTCGAACCGGCGCAACGCGATGCTTGATATCTGCCAGGGGAACTCGGTTGGCACCTACATCGGCCCCGACACCATCACGCGCATGACTGGCACGGTCCCGGCCGGAACTGACTGAGGCGATCGCACCCTGAAGATGACACAGGGCAAAGGTAAATACGAACTGCCACATGGAGCCGATTCGCCGTCGTACCGTATACTGAAACCAATCAGGAACTTATGTAGCGTCTGGCGTTGTACCCACGCCGGCTCAACCGAACGGCATCACCGGTCGGCATCGCTCGCATCCTGACGTGAGACAGGAACCGGCTGTATCGACCGACAAATGATCGGTCCAGAGAAAGGAACGCACAATGAGCGATCAATTCAACAAGGCCAAAAGCGACGCCCAGGCGAAGGCCGATGAGGCCCGAGGCGAGATCGACCAGACCGCCGACGAGGCGCGCGCCGAAGCCGACAAGATCCGCGATCAGGGCGAGGCCGCCCTCAACGACACGCGAGCCGACGCCGAAGCGGCGATCAATGATTCCCGCGCCGACGCCGAGGGGGCGGTCGACGATCTCCGGAATCAGTCCGACGCCTCCGCGGACCAGCTCAAGGACAGCGCCAACCAGGCGCGGGATCGAGCCGGAGACACCGCCAACGACGCTCGCGATCGCGGCGAAGATGTCGCCCACGACGCCATGGACAGCGCCAAGGGCCTGTTCGAAAAGATCAAGCAGCGCCTCACCGGCGGCAATTAGCCCTCCGGCAATGACGGATCGATCAGCACAACGTCCCGGCTCGCTCTCGAGCCGGGACGTTGTGCTGTACCGTGCTTGCATCCCGCACGAGTTTCCGAGACGAATTCGGTGGACAGCGTACCGGTGCCGCGGAGTTCTGTTATGGACGTCGGGTCAAAGATGGATGGCGTGGCGCCTGTTCAACCCACGTCCGTCATACTCATTCCGCGGCGTCATGAACCAGGCGAACACGGATCGACCCGGCGGGCAGAAGTTCAAATTCGATGCCGTCTTGCGCGCTCACTCCGAGATGTCGCCGCACCTCATCTGGCAACATGCCCGGGGTTCCGCGCACAATCATCCCTGGCTCATTCGCACCATCCATCAGTCCCTCGTCTTGCCGAACGATTCCGCCTGACGGCTCCTGCACTGGCGCCGGCTTCCATGTCGTCGGCAGCCCCCGGCTCACCCACCGCACCAGCGCATTCGCCACACTCACCACAATGCGAAGCGCCAGCAACGGAGGAGCCAGCACAAGCGCCAGGCGGTTCACCCAGACAGCCCGCCGCGCAATACGCGCGCAACGCAGGTTGTTGAGCAGACCGGCTGTCACACGGCTGCCCGTCCGCAACGCCAGGCGATCGACAGCACTGGCGCGACGACGCTCGGAATCCACGTGTTCCGCGTATGCATGCTCCGCGAAGAACACCTGATCCCCAAAGGCAATCGCGATAGGCAAGGTCGCGAACGTCAGCGCGCTCCATCCGCTCAGTGTGGTATCCACAAGTTGGAACATCACGTAAAAGCTGATGACGACAAACACCAGCATCGCGCCATGAAGCAGCGCGTCATGCGCGACATTCACAGCGGGATGATGCAACGAAATGTAATGCGGCTCGATGTTCCGGTACCGCACTGCCCTGGTCATGCTCCAGGCGACAAGACCCGCCAGCAGCACGTCACCAATCACGACCAACCCAGTGACGGACGCAACGTCGACGGGCGTCACAATCTCGCGATCCCGCCAGATTCCCTCGGTGAGCAGCCACCAGGTGGTCAGCCCGACGGCCAGTGATGTCGTGGCCACCAGCACCCATTCCTTGAACCCCAGGCGGTAAAACTCGATCTGGGCAACGTTCGCCCACAGGCTGATGCCGACTGTCGCCGCGAGCCAGACTGCGATAACGCCGGACACGGCAACCGCGATCCAGCCGATTCTGTCGAGATCGCCGTAGTCGCGACCAACCGCGGTCAACGAATCGACACGCAACATGCCGGGCGCGACGCCAAGCCATATCAGGGAACCGACCAGGGCAAGGCACCAAGCGGCAGGGCGCATGGCAAGCTGGGGCGCATCCACCTCCAAACCGTTTTCGGTCGAACCAACCATTAACGGTGGCGCGGTGACCGTGTTGGTCCCTGGTCCACTCAGGTACACCGAGGAGATTCCAGGAACCACCAGGACGCCAACGAGCACAAGCAGCGCAAGTGGATACACTGACGATGGAATCGCGTTCAACTCTCGTCCGAGACCATAGCCCGATGCCTCGACAAGCAAAAACAGCGCTCCCGCGGTCGCCGCGAGCATGGTTGTGAATGCCGCCCATGTCGAGAGGAAACTGGACTCCTGCCGCACGGCGGACAGTTGTTCGTCGCGCTCGACCCGAAGCATGAGCCAATAACGGCGTTGGCCTATCCGTACAAGCCAGAACAGGATCGCAAACGTCAGGAGATGGTCGAGCACCTGCGCGCTGATCGACCGGTCCCCATCCTTCGCGATCCAGTCGGCCAGCGCGATGATGCTGATCGGTATCGCCACGGCCCCCGCCAGGATCTTGCCTTCTGGAGTGAGGCGGGCCACCGGCGAACAAACGCGCAGCAACACAAGGATGCTCACGACGGCAATCAACAATGGCATCGCCCGCCAGAACAGGTCTGTCTTTGCTGGCGCCTCGATTGCCGCGGCGGCATCGAACCCGGCCAGCATCAGCAGGGCGCTTGCGCCGGCGCCAGGCAACACGTAGCGGGATTCCCACGCCCAAATCTGTGTGCCAATCGCCAGCGTGGCCATCACACAGACGAACACATCACCTCCGCTGATCCGGAGTCCTTGACCCCACTCGCTCGCCAACCAGCACATGCTGCCCGCCAGCAGCACGGCCAAGACGAAAACGCGCCAGCTCTGCCCAAGGTTGGAGAATCCCGCGGCCAAGCCCCCAACGCCAATCGCCGCCACGAGCGCAAGCCCGACGATCGCCAGGGTCGTCACCGTTGCTGAGGATTCAAGCGTCGCGCGGCTGTCCAGCATCACCAGGCCGGCAAATCCCACCAGCGCGGCGATCACGATCGCGGTCCATGGGCTCCGCAGGTACGGCGCTATCGCCGCGTTTCCGGACTCAAGGCGAAGGTGACGTAACCGCACCAGCACCAGGACAAGGGTTGTGGCAAGCCATGTCGACATGACGACGAGAAAGACGGCATGGTACCAGCCCGCCACGTTGAACTCATGTGGCCGCGGGAGCGTCCAGTTCAGCTCGGTATCCGGATTCTCCAGCCAGCTCCATTGCGAATACACGGCAACGCTGGCCGAGAGGATCGCCGCCAGAATCACCCATCGTTTCTCGCGGGCAGCCTCCGGCAGGCGGTGCGAGGCTTCCGCCAGAATACCTCCCGCAATGGGAAGCAGGAGTCCATCTCCCAACGTCGCGCTGCGATAGTCCCACAACCCACGGACATCGGGACGCCAGTCACCGAGCCTCCAGAACGCATTCATGACGCCGAAGCCAGTCACCAGAATGGCAGACCCGACAAGAAGACCGCGCTTCATGCAAACACCTCACGGTCGTTGATTCGGTTGTTGCCCCCATGCACCCATCTTCCGGCGAAGGGCGAGCCATGTCAAGTCCCGGCTGAGCTGATTGGCTGGTTCGGGTTCCGCCCAATGTGGCCGTTCGATTGGTATCGACAGATCTTTCCGCACGAGCAGACCGGGTTCATGTACCGCGCCGTGCTTGCATCCCGCACGAAGTTCCGGGACGATACCAGGGGACGGCGGCGCCTCGACGCGGGTGTCGACCGTCCACCATTGACCGTGCCGCTCCAACCACAGGATGAAACCATGATTCGCATCGGTATCGTCGGTTCCGACAACTCTCACGCCATCGCCTATTCGAGACTCGCCAACATCGATCAGGTCGTCGGTGATCGCGCTCGCGTCACCGCCATCTGGGGCGAAGACGCCGCTCGCACCGCTGAAGTCGCGCGGAAGGGCGATATCCCCGCCATCGTCGATTCGCTCCATCACCTCGTCGATCAGGTCGACGCGGCGATCGTCGTCGACCGGCACGGCGACCTCCACGCCGAACACGCCCTCCCCTTCCTGCTGGAGGGCAAGCCGGTCTTTGTCGACAAGCCCTTCGCCATCGACCTGGCCGATTGCCGTCGGATGCTTAACGCGGCGACGCAGTCCCACGCCGCCATCACCTCGTTCTCCTCGCTCGGGATCACCCCGGAAGCCGACGCGCTGCACGCACAGGTTCCGGGAACCGTGCGTCTGGGCCAGTTCGCGGGTCCGGCAGATTTTGGCAGCGAGTACGGCGGACCGTTCTTTTACGCCACACACCTGGTCGAGATCGCGCTCCGCCTGCTGGGCGAGCATGTCACCGGTCTTCAGGCCACCCGCGCCGGTGACACTGTGGTCGTGAATGCAGTCTGGCGGAACGATGCGATCGGCGTGTTGGGGTATTCCAGGGACGCCGAGTATCACTTCCACGCCAGCCTGTTCGGCACGGACGGCATGGTGAACGCGGAAATCCACGCCAACGATGACGGTTACACCGAAGCGCTGAAGATCGCGGTGGAGATGTTCGAAACCGGCAAGAACCCTCTCTCCAGCCGCCACCTGCTGCTGCCGATCGTGATGGTCAACGCGATCGTGCAATCACTCGACCGCGATGGAGAGTGGGTCGACGTCGCGGGCTGGCTCGACCAGGAGATCGAGGCGCTCGGATAACGGCGCCCGAACACCGGATCTTCCCGCTATCCCCCCAGCGATCGGGCTCCCCGGTGCGGTAGCATTGGCCTCGGCAGGCAGCGGTCGCGCACGATCGCTGCCAATCCATGCCTCAACCATGATCCGCAACCGTCGAAGGAGCCATCCAGCCAGTGAGTGATCTTATCCCCGGTCTTTCCGGGCTCGCCTCGTGGGTCACCGATGTCGTCGAGGATCTCGGCTACATCGGCCTGTTCCTCATGATCGCGCTCGAAAACGTCTTCCCCCCCATCCCCTCGGAGCTCGTGCTGCCGCTGGCCGGGTTCCTGACCGGGCAGGGCCGCATGTGGTTTCCCGGCGCGGTGCTCGCCGCCACGGCGGGATCGATTCTTGGCGCGCTGGTGCTGTACTACCTCGGCTATTACTTCGGCGAACAGCGGGTGCGGGCGCTCGTCCGGAAATTCGGCAAGTGGCTCATGGTCAGCGAAGCCGATATCGACAAGGCCGACCGCTGGTTCGACCGGTACGAGCGCGAGGCGGTGCTGTTCGGTCGCCTCTTTCCGGTGGTGCGCAGCCTGATCTCGATCCCCGCCGGCATCCGCCGCATGCGCATGGACCGGTTCCTGCTTTACACCACCGTCGGCAGCGCGATCTGGAACACCGTGCTGATCGGTATCGGCTGGATTCTCGGCGACAACTGGGAAGAGGTGCAGGACTACGTCGGCTACCTGCAATACCTCGTCATCCTCGCCGTGCTGGCGGGTATCGCCTGGTTCTTCTACATGAAGCTGAAGCAGCGCAAGGGCAACATGGCGACGGATTCCCAGCCTCGCTGATCACCTGAACACGCCAAAATACTCCATCCAACACGCACCCCCGACCCAACGGTAGTCGGGGGTGTTTCTTTGCGTGCCGCCAATACGTAGGGCGGTAAGGCGGCGAATCCGTACTTTGTACGATGCGGCTCCGCATCAGCGGGAGCATGATGAGATCGGGGCTGGCGTTGTTCACCTGGCGCACCCGAAAAAGCGACCGGGACCACGATCTGACGAGCACGGCGCCAATCGAGGACGCTCATCCCGCGTTCGGTCTGGGGCACCACGGAGACACGCGCAAGGAGCAATTCCAGCATGATAACCACCCGTACGGCAGGAACACCATACGCACGGACGACATCGACGGGCTGGCTGGTCCCTGTCCTGACGCTATGTACCTCAGTGACGATGGTGCATGCCATGGCGCTCGGCCCGCTCATGCCCGCTATCGCCGCGGACCTCAAGACAAGTGTCGCGCTGCTCGGGCAGATCTCGGCGGCCTCCATGCTGCTGTCGGGGCTGCTGGGGGTGCTCGCCGGGCCGCTCATCGACCGCTTCAGTCGCCGCCGCGCGCTCGGTGACAGCCTGATTGCCGTCGTCATCAGCGCAGTCGGGATGGCGGTCGCCCCCGCGTATCTCCCACTCCTGTTTGCCGCCCTGATCGGCGCGGTCGGCCGCACGATTGCCCTGCCAGTCGCGCAGGTCATCGCCGGTGATCAATTCGCCGGAGACCAGCAGCGCCGGGCGGTGAGCTGGGTGATGGCTGGAGGGGCCGGAGCGCCGATCGTAGGGCTCCCGGCCCTGACCACAGTGGCCAGCCTGTTTGACTGGCGCGTGGCGCTGGTGAGCCTCGCGGCGACAACGGCGGTACTGGTTCCGCTGGTCCACAGGACAACCGGACCGGAGACCCCCGATACTGGTACACGGGTATCGCTCCAGCAGTTTCTGGATGCCTACCGCCCAATTCTGCGGCATCGCCCGACATTCGGGCTCTTTCTGGCGATAATCCTCGGCAATGCCGGTATCTGGGTGATGGCTACCTATATCGGCGTCTACTTTGCCGAGCGCCATGCGTACACCACGAGCCAGATGGGCTGGGTCTACTTCGTCATCGGCATCACGTTGTTGATCGGCAACCTGGCCGCTGGCGGGCGTGTCGGGGAGCTGCCACTCCGGCCACTCGTCACCATCGCGCAAGTGGTGGTGGGTCTGCTGGTGGCGGGCCTGTTCATGCTCCCCGTGACCGCAACTGCCGGCCTTGGCCTGCTCGCGGCGATGGGCCTCACAGTCGGCGTGAGCGGCGTCGCTGGGGTGCTGTTGCTGATGCGGGAGTCGCCAACGAGCCGGGCCACCACGCTCACGCTCAACACGGTTATGCTCAACCTCGGGATCGCGCTCGGCGGCATGATCGGCGGTGTGTTGCTGGCCGTTGGGGACTTCACGACCCTCGGGTGGGGCGCGCTGCTCAGCTTCGGGGCGGCCTGGCTGGTCTGGTCGACCCGGGACCGGACGCTCCCCAACGCGCCGGCTCCGACGACGGCGCTGGCGCCGGGCGCGAATCACCGTGGATAGCGGAGTGGCGCCCTGTTTGTCCAGCTTGAGGAGAGCACTATGGTCGAGGATGTGGTGTCCGCGCGACACGCCACCAGGCGTGAGCCGGGCAAGGTCACCGCCTTCTCGATGCTCAATCACAAACGTTCTTTTATGGTGACTTCGGTGATATTCTGAATCCAGGTCTCGTTCAGTCAACAATTCATTCACACTGGCGCGTTATGCACGCCAGCAGGGAGAACGCCTATGTGCGCTGTTTGATCGTTCCGATTCAGGGCTCGCGCTTTCGTAGCGAATGCGGCTTCCGCGTCGTGCGAGCATGTCCTGTGCGGTATTCGAGCCGATTATGGCGTAACCGGGCATTGTCGACCAATGCCAACGAAGATGATGTTCAGTCAGCAGAACAGTTGATCATGCAGGTTCGCCTGCCGCCTGACCTGTTGAACCGAAGAGAAAGGAGTTCATGTGATGTCCACTGATACGAGCACGGCCCTGATTCGCACGTGGATCTCGACCTGGGAACGGGACGACGTTGCAGATGTCGATTTCAGCGAGTTCATGACAAGCGACTTCATCCGGCACGATCCGAACGTGCCCGAGGTACACGGTCCTGACGCCGAACAGGGGCTTGTGGCAATGTACCGCGCGGCCTTCCCGGATCTGTCCTTCACTGTCGAGCATCTGGTTGCCCAGGGAGACATGGTCTTTGCCCGTCTGACCGCCCGGGGCACGCACCGCGGTGAGCTGCTGGGTATCCCACCGACCGGTCGTGAAGTCACGGTAGCTGTGATGGAGCTGTACCGGGTTACTGGCGACAAGATCGCCGAGCAGTGGGTCGTGATGGACACACTCGGCATGCTGCAGCAACTGGGCGCGATTCCGACGCCGGAGCAGGACACTGTTGAGGCATGACCAAAACAAGGCATGAAGTTGCGACCAGATACGTGAAAAAACCGGCCACGGCACCGGTGAAACGGTCTCAAAAGGTGCCATGACGGCTGAGGGGGTGCTCCATGGTCAAGTTATCGATCGCCGCCGAGGGACTCTTCGGCCTGACATGGCCGCAATGGAAACAGCTGGTGGATACCGTCGAGGGGCTTGGCTTCCACGGCCTCTACATCTCCGACCACTTCATCTTGCCCGAGCCGCCCGATTACCCGTCGCTGGAGATGATCGTCGCGCTCACCTACCTCGCCGCACACACCGAGCGCGTCCGGTTCGGGCCACGCGTCTCGCCGTTCACCTACCGGGACCCCGTCATGCTGGCGCGCCAGGCCGCCCTCGACGACCTCAGCGGCGGCCGCATGAGCCTCGGCGTGGGGGCCGGCTGGATGGAGCGCGAGCACGACATGTTCGGATACGACCTCGGTGACATCCCGGAGCGGTTCGACCGCTTCGAGGAAGGGCTCGAGGTGGCCACCCGCCTGCTCCGCTTCGACGAGCCAGTGAGTTTCGAGGGACGGTTCTACCAGCTACGGGATGCCGTCCTGCCCGCGCCGCGGCGCCCGAGCGGCCCACCCATCGTGATCGGCGGCATCGGCCCGAAACGCACGATGCCACTCGTGGCGCGCTTCGCCGACGACTGGAACATCGGGAATCTCTCGCCGGACCAGTTCGCTGAGCGGTCCGCCATGTTGGACGAGATGATCGTTGCCGCGGGGCGACGACCGGAGGACGTTTCCCGAACACTCAACACTCCGGTCGCCTGCTGGCGCACACCGGAGGAACTGACCACACGCCTGCGAGCGGTGCGGCGATTCGGCAGCGTCTGGCGGGACGTACCGGACGAGGAGGTTCTGGAAGCCTATCGGCGAAACTCGTGGCTCGCCGGCAACCCGGAAGAGATCGGCCAGCAGATCCGCGCGTTCGAGGCGGTCGGCGTCACCGAGGTCGAGCTCAAATGGGCCGACCCGGACGATATCGAAGGACTCGAAGTCCTCGCGAGGGAGGTGCTGCCGCACGTAGCCTGACGAAAATGCCGAGCGCAACCGAATGCGAGAACAGGAGAAGACCATCATGCGACAGTCTGACAGGAGGGTGACCATGTCCGTCGAAGAGAACAAGGCAATCGTGCGGCGGTTCTTTGAAGAAGGCTGGAACGGCCAGAACCCGGACCGATTCGACGAGTTGATGGACGAGCGATACGCCGCGTTCGAGCGCGAGTGGTCGGCGGAGGTCTGGGCGGCCTACGCGGACTCCCATTTTGAGCTGCCGGAGATGATCGCCGAGGGCGACAAGGTCGTGACCCGGGTGGTCTGGACCGGCCTGCACACCGGCCCATTCTGGGGCGCCGCGCCGACCGGCAAGACGATCACCGTCAACGGCATGTTCATTCATCGCGTGGTCGACGGGCGCATACAGTGGGATGGGCGGTTCCCCATGATCGACCTGCTGTCGTGGCAGCAGCAGCTGGGCCTGGTGGTTTCGTCTGCTCCGCCACCACCTTGACGAAGTCAGGTTACCGAACCGCGATCCGGTAGCGGTAGCACCAAATGTTGCTCACGACCGCACCCTGCAATGACGCAGGCGGGACCAGCATCAACCTCCCACCCCTAAAGCTGACAGATGCGTCAGCAGGAGCAACACCATGGCACACGAACGACCATTTCGATTCGGGGCGGGATGCTTCCGTGCCGGCTCCGGGAGCGAATACGCCGAGCAGGCCCGACGCATCGAAGCCCAGGGCTATGCGACGCTTCTCATTGCCGACCACTTCGTCGGACAGCTGTTCGCACCGGGGCCAGCGCTGACCGCCGCCGCCCTCGCCACCACATCCCTGCGTGTAGGCACCACGGTCTACGCCGCCGACTATCGGCATCCGGTCGTGCTTGCGCAGGAGGCCGCGTCCATCGACGTGCTCAGCGACGGTCACATGGAGATGGGACTCGGAGCAGGATGGTCCAAAGGTGAATACGAGCAAATCGGCATCCCGTTCGACCCAGCCGGCATCAGGGTGGACCGCATGCAAGAGGCGCTGCGCGTGGTGCGAGGGCTGTGGTGCGAGCAGCCCTTCTCGTATTCCGGCGACCACTACACCATCACCGAGGTGGACGGGTGGCCCAGGCCGGTCCAGCAACCGGGTCCACCGATCTTCATCGGTGCGGGGGGCAAACGCATGCTCTCCTTCGCCGCCCGCGAGGCGGATATCGTCGGCATCCTCGCAAAGGCGCTGCCGGCTGGTGATCTCGATACCCCCTCGGACACCGAGCAGCGGTTGGCGGAGAAAGCTGGCTGGATTCGCGACGCCGCCGGTGACCGCTTCGCCGCCATCGAGCTGGCGATGCTCATCTGGGCGGTCAGGGTGACGGATGACGCCCGCGCTGGCGCAGAGGACATTGCCCGCACGCGCCACACACCAACCAAGTCGAAACAGACGACACCGGAACAGATCCTCGCCTCGCCCTACTACCTGATCGGCAGCGTCGAGCAAATCGTCGAGCGCCTGCACGAGCTGCGCGAGCGATACGGCGTCTCCTATTTCTCGGTGTTTCCGAAGGAGCGCGAGGCGCTCGCGCCGATCGTCGCGCGGCTGGCAGGGGCGTGAGCGCCCTCGAACTCCCCAGGAATGAAGGAGGAACATATGGCAACGGCCGCATGGTCCTCGGTCTTGGCGCCGGCTGGATGGAACGCGAGCACAGGATGTTCGGCTACGACCTGGGAGACATCCCAACGCGTTTGGACCGCTTCGAAGAAGGTGTGGAGGTCATCGCACGACTTCTTCGCTCCGACGAGCCGGTCACCTTCGAGGGACGGTACTTCCGCTTGGAGGATGCCGTGCTACCGCCTCCGCGGAGATCGGGCGGACCGCCGATCATGATCGGCGGCAGCGGTCCCAAACGAACGCTACCCCTCATCGCGCGATTCGCTGATGCCTGGAATGCACAGCTCATCGGTCCCGAACAGATCCATGAGCGCTCGACCCTG
>Ga0075527_10000026_pt1 | contig 35852 bp, 35 predicted proteins | sample NGEPer11B_FD_74784 | JGI IMG/M metagenome (GOLD analysis project Ga0075527, IMG submission 74784) | Arctic peat soil microbial communities from the Barrow Environmental Observatory site, Barrow, Alaska, USA - NGEE Permafrost305-11B | ecosystem: Environmental > Terrestrial > Soil > Wetlands >...
GATATCGATATCCTGAATTACGCCCTCACCCTTGAGCATCTCGAATACGCATTCTACCGGGACGGACTGGCTGGTTTCACCTCCAGCAACTTCGACACCGGTGTTTACGACAACCTGATCCTCGTGCGCGATCACGAAGGCGCCCATGTGGACGCGCTCGTTTCCACCATCACCAACCTCGGTGGCACGCCGGTGCAGGAAGCCAGCTATGACTTCGGCTACGCCAACGCCGCCGGATTCATCGCCGTCGCTGCCGCGCTGGAAAACACCGGTGTCTCGGCGTATGACGGCGCCGGAGCGGCGATCCAGAATGTCGATCTGCTCAATGCCGCCGGCTCGATCGTCGCGGTCGAGGCGCGCCATGCGTCCTACCTGAACCTGGTGAACGGGATGGATCCGTTCCCCGCGGCGTTCGAAACGCCACTCAGCCGTGCCGAAGTCCTGGGTATCGCCGGTCCGTTCATCGTGTCCGGGTAAGCGACCAGACCCAGGAGCTTTCTGATCAGTCCACCACCGAAGACGTGAGGAGACCAGCATTATGCGAACCGCAACCTTTCATGACTCGCTCAATGACGCGTTACAGCAGGCTCAGCACGCCCGATTCTCCAGGAGAAACCTGCTCAAGACCGCCGCCGCGGGCGCCGCCGCAACGACCCTGATGGGTTCGGCCGCGGTCGGCTACCGTTCGGTGATGGCACAGACCTTCAACGGCCCGGTCGATGTCCTCAACTATGCGCTCACGCTGGAGCATCTCGAGTCCACGTTTTATCGCACCCTGAACGCCGAGTTCACTGATGGCGACTTCACGGCCGCGGGATTCGGCAGCAATATGCCTGGCCGGTTCGCGTCGATCGAAAACCACGAGGCCGCGCATGTCACCGCGCTGGTCGGGGTGATCGAAAGTCTCGGCGGAACACCGGTGGGTGAGGCGTGGTACGACTTCGGCGTCACCGATGTGACCAGCTATGTCGCCACCGCCCAGGTGCTTGAAAACCTGGGAACCGGCGCCTACACCGGCGCGGCGCAGTTCCTGATCGAGAATGATGACCTGCTCACCGCGGCGCTCACGATCCATGGTGTCGAGGCCCGGCACGCCTCGTACCTGAACCTGATCAACGACAGCGTGCCCTTCCCCGAGGCGTTCGAAACGCCGTTGACCCCAGCGCAGGTGCTGGAAGCGGCCACGCCACTGATCGTCGGCACGATGCCGGACACCGGTACCGGTTCCAGCCTCGACGACTGACATTTGCTTCTTCGGAAGATGCAGGGCGCCCGGTCTTCCCTCCCTTCCGGGCCTCCTGACATGCGGCAGGGCACGCTCGACCGCGACATCTTCCTTCCAGACACATCACCCCGGCCAACGGAGCGACGCTCCATCAACCGGGGTGATGCCATTACGAAATCGATATCAACTGCATCCGGATCACCGGAGCGCCGGATCAGCTGGTCGGTGTCGCTTCCGGGGATGCGACAGGCGAGGCGACTGGTGATGCCATCGGCGTCGCGCCGACCTCGGCCGGGGTCACGATGTACCAGACATCGCCCACTTCGTGGCCCGTGGTATCACCAGGGGCTTCGTCCTTCGCGAAGTAGTACAGCGGCCAGTCGTTGTAGGCCACCTGCTGCGTTCCGTCGTCACGCTCGATCAGGGAGAGCTCGCCCGGCACGCCTTCCGGCAGCGTCAGCGGCTCCTCCGCGGTAAATGCCGGCCAGTTTTCCAGGCATCCGCCCGAACAGGCGCTTGTGCCGGGTGAATCCTTCGTAAAGAGATAGAGCGTCATGCCCTCGGCATCGGTGAGAAAGGCGCCGAGCTCATCGGTCTCGGCTGTGGCGACGGTCGTTTCCTCGTCCTGGGCGGCAACGACAGCACTCAACCCCAGAAGTACAATCAACGGTCCTACGAGTAGAAGGAGTTTCTTCATGCGGAGCTCCTGTTTCCCTACGTTCGATCGACCAGCACTGGCCATAAGCGCCGAAACAGTTATGGTGTACCTGACACTATAGCAAATGAAGCGGCAAATGTGACCCCCTGTCACCAAAGCCGGGCATGACACTCATTGGTCATGTCCGGGATGTGCCCGAAGGAATCGGTCAACGGGCGTTGTGATTGGCGCGATTCGCGTCGACTAAGGTCAAGCCGCACAACAGCAGCGCCATCGCACCGTAGGCGAAGGCGGAGGCGATACCGTTTCCCCCGGCAATGATCGCCAGCACCGCGGCCAGGCCGGGAACGATGAAAGCGCCGGGCGGATTCCAGATCGTCAGCAGCGCCCCGAACCCCATGATTGCGCCGGCAAGCACCAGCACCGCGGCGGCGGCATGGAGATCCCCACCGTCAACTTGCGTGGTGGCGCTGAACTCCCTCCACCCGTGTGACAGCATGGCGATAGCGACGATGAACCCCAGTCCGACGACGGTCAGGCGCATATCCCAGGCTCCCCACGACCCCATGACCCCATGATGTAACGCATTCCGGTGTTCAGCACAGTATCCACCAGAACGGGTGGGCGTGCATCCGGAGGGTGAGCCAGCCGGAACCATTGGGCCGGGACGAACGAACGAAGCTCCTGAATTGAGAAGGGGAACGGGATGAATGCGGAGGAGCGCGATATCCCTGGTCTGCCTTATCGCCGACCTCATCACCCTCTCCATCACCGTAGCGCTTGACCAAATCAACGCGGCGGGTCATAAGGACATCACGATCTGACCGGGACGGACATGCGGGAAGGCAACGATGCACATGGACACGGGAATGGGAACTCGACTGGCGAACAAGGTCGCGTTGATCACTGGCGGTAGCGGCGGAATTGGCGGCGCGACGGCGAAGCTGTTTTGGGAACAGGGCGCGTCGGTCGTCATCGTCGACCTGCACCAGGCCGACGTTGATGAGACCGCCCGTCAGATCAACCCGGACGGCGAACGCATCGCCTCATTCGGCGCCGACATCTCCGATGAAGCGGAGGCCGAACGAGTCGTAAGCGCAACTGTCGAGCGCTTCGGCAGGCTGGACATCCTCGCCAACGTGGCGGCAATTCGGGAGTACGGTCCGGTCACCGGGGCAACGGCGGAATCGTGGCGGGCGATCATCGGCGTCAACCTGCTGGGCGCGGCGAATTGCTGCAAGTTCGCCATCCCCGCGATGACCGCCTCGGGCGGCGGCAACATCATCAACGTGTCGTCGTCCTACGCCAGCGTCGGGCGCGGTGGCATGGCGCAGTATGACGCGACCAAGAGCGCGCTGCTGGCGCTGACCCGCGCGATGGCCTGTGACCATGCCAGCGACGGTATCCGCGTCAATGCGGTTTCGCCCGGTTCGACCCTGACGCCCTATCACGTCCGGCGACGAGCGAACGACACCGGCGAGTCGCTTGAGGCGGCGGAAGCGGCAATTCGAGCGGAAGGCGTGCCGAAAGCGCTGCTCAACCGCCAGGCGGAGCCGATCGAGATCGCCTGGGCGCTGCTGTTCCTGGCCAGCGACGAATCGTCCTACATCACCGGTATCGACCTGCCCGTCGATGGCGGTATGTCCGGCGTGCGCGGGTAGGGTGGGTCAGGCGCCAGCGTATCCAGCAGCCGCCGCAATCCGCGCGTGAGGACGATCTTGCCAGGGGGACGATGCGGCCGGTCCTCGCCGCCGCCCAGGCGGCACAACAGCCGGACTTCCCCCCATTCCAGGGTGACGCCGAGACTGAACACAAAACCAGCCGCCACCCACCCCAGCGCCATCAGCAACCGCACCGCGTCGAAGTCCAGCACCTGCGCGTCCTCCAATCCCAGGCAGGTTTTGGCCACCTTGAAGGCATCCTCGATCGCCCACCGCTGGCAGTACATGCGGAAGATCTCCGTGGCCTGGTCCGCTGTTTCCACCGGGCGATCCGTCAACAGCCACCACGGCTCACCAGGTACGCGTTCCAGCCGTGCCTCCACCAACCAGCAGGCGTGGTCCTGCGTTTCCTCTGGTTCGCCCGGTACCGGACGCCATCGCACCGGCACGGTCACCGGACAGGCGGACAGCGTCGCCGTCACCGGCTGGAGCTTGGGGCGGGGTTGCCCCGTCTTCTGCACCACCATCTAGGTTTCGACCCGCGCCCGCTCCCGCAGCCGGGACGCCAGCGCGTCCAATGGACACAACTCCGCCTCTGGCTTCGGCCGCACCAGCCGATCGCGGTGCTGGACCCGACAGACCATCGTCCAGTCCTGCGCCCACAGCTCACCCCACACCGCCTGATCGTCGAAGCCACGGTCCAGAATCGCCGTCACCTCGTGCTCGTCCGGTGCCAGCGCCGTTCCCACGGTGCGGATGGCGGTGCGCACCTCGGCAGGCGCACTGACAAAATCCGGGGCGCGGCTGCTGTACAGGCGGTGATAGAGCAGCCCCCGACGCTCGTGCCCGATGCCCAGCACGTTCAGCGTTTCGTACCCCGGCACCGTGCCTGCGCCGTCCAGTTTGCGCACGCGCTGCAGATACGCCATCTGCGTCGCGTGCGGTTTGCGCACCGCGCTGCCGTCGAAAATCACCCAGACATGGGGCTCGTCCCGGAGCGCGGCCACGCCGTGCGTGCGCAGCTTCGCCACCAGCCGCTTCGGGTCTAGCTCGGTCCGCGTCGTGGTCTCGCCTGTCAGCATGCGGCGAATCCGTTTCTCGCTATACCGGCCCGCCGCCAGTCCAGGGGGAAAAAGCCGCGATGCGGGAACAGATCAGGCTTTCACTGCCGATGATGCCGCGGACCGTGTCCGCCAGCAGCCGACCGGTGCGGCGATCCCCGGCCAGACTGGTAAAGGGGGCGAGATACGGGGTCAGCAAATCATCGGTCGATGTGGCAAGCTCCATGGCGGGCTCCTGCGGGGACGATGCGATCGATGCCGTCATTCTCCCACACGACAGTTACGTCCGGATGTCAGGCAACAGGGGTTGACATAGCGGACCGACTGTGGTATTAAGGGGTCCACATGAACTTGAGACTCAAGATTGACTGCGGGAGGAATAGAATGGATGCTGTTCTACCCTTCATCCAGCAGGGCTACAGAGTTGTAGCAGCGCTTGCACCTCTCATCGTCGGCGCGACATTGGTCCTTGCAGGCATGGGCAAAGTTGTTGATAGTAGCAAATTCCGGTCATTCCTCTGGCAAATGGGTCTGATTCCTCGTGCCTGGACTAACTCACTTCTCTACACGCTTCCTCTCGTAGAAATCGCATTGGGTTTTTGGGTGGTGTTGGGTGATGACCTCTACGCTCTCGCAGCAGGAGCATCGTTCTCACTCCTCGCAGTATTCACTGTTGTGTCTTTGTACGTCGTCGCCTCTGGCGCCTCAACTAGCTGTGGTTGTTTTGGGTCATTGAGTGGTCCAATGACCAAGGCTTCGGTTTATCGCAATGCGATCTTGGCAACTCTGGCGGGTGTTGTACTGAGTACCGCGCTAGCTAATGAAAGCGTTGGCACGACAGGACCGGGCCAAGCGATTGCGACTCTTGGTGTGGTGTTGGCGACGCTGGTCATAGTAGAGATCAAGCGGAGTTATCTGAACTCTAGAGCAACAGTGGCAAGGCAAGCGAAACAAAGTACCTCCGACTCGTAATGCTGAAAGGAGTGCTGACAATGGGAGATACGCTCTTGACGGTTTCAATGGTCGTCCTTTGGGTGCTTGTCCTGCTTCTTGGAGTTCTCCTGCTCGGTCTCTCTAGAGAAGTAGGCGTGCTTTATCGGCGGTACGCCACGCCAGGAGCGTTGATGACCGAGGAAGGAATTAGTATCAACAGCGCCGCGCCTGACATTGCTGGCGTTGAACTTCCTAGCGAGCAGCCGACTCTGTTTGCAGCAAGGTCGGACATGCCGAGCTTGGTCCTCTTCGTCAGTCCAGGCTGCCCAATGTGCCGAGAGGTGATGGATGCGATCAAACTTGGTCGCTCAAAGTGGGAGCAAGATAGACGCCTTCAGGTGGTATGCGAAGGAGACCTCTCCACCGTTCGTGCTTTTTGCAATGATATCGGCTACCAAGGCCGAGTGATGTGTGACCCGAATGTAGAAATCCGGACACTGTATGGAAGCCCATCCACTCCACATGCATTTCTTGTAAGAGCAGATGGAACCGTGCAACTCAAAGGCATTGTAAACAGCCGCGACGACATCGATCGTATGATCGACGGAGAAGCAAGGCTCGCGAACGGAAGACCGGTACGTGCAGACCCAACGGTAACTCAACCGACGAATGAAACATCTGAAATATCTTCAGCTTGGACAGGAGGTAACTGATATGGGTAGTTGGACTAGGAAAATGACACTTTCACTCGAGAAGCGAACATCGCGCCGCGGCTTTGTCGGTCGTGTTGGCAAGGCTGTCGTCGCAACTGGAGCAGCCTTGGCGGGTGTTGCTGGAGCGCGACCAGTATCCGCAAGTTGCGGGGGCGGATCCTGTACCGAAACGCAATACACTGGTGATTGCACCGGTATCGTCTACTCTTGTACCTCATGCGAGGTCTACGGTTGGTCCTGGTTCTGTTGTGATGACCTGCATCGACAATGGAAGTGTCAGGACTGTTGCGATCCTGAGTGGCCTCACGGGTATTTGCACACTTGCCGCATCTACATGGGGCAGTGTGGATGGCTGGCGAGCTGACGGGGAAGCGAAGGGGTTTCACTTCTGGCTAAACCTGAAGCCCTGAGGAGGTGTCATATGCTGTATATTGCGCTGCCATACAGCAATATCCAAGCGGTGGTCGCCACCGCAAGTAGCGGCCTGATTCCGGCTCACGAAGGGAGCCTTTCTCAGTTGTACCTCCTGGCAGCATTGTTGCCGTTCGCAGCTGTAGTCGGTGGCTCAAAAATGTCGTCCGCATGAGGACTTTCCATGATCGGAACGATCGTCCCCCTGGTTCAGGAGGAACACCCACAGTGGCGACAGAGCGTTACTGCCTATGTCAGCAGCAGTGTATTCGGGGCCTTGATAACCTTCATTGCCATTGGGTCGGCCGGGAAGGTGTTGTTGAGTTGGCTTCCCAGCGATGTCAGCATGATGATTGGTGCGATAATTCTGCTCCTCTTGGCAGCGAACGACCTGTCAGGCAGGATTCGATTTACTCCAGCGTTGACCAAAGGCGTACCTCAAGCGTGGTGGCGTCATTATGGACGAACGAAGGCTGCACTGATGTACGGTGCTTCACTGGGGATCGGTGTCGCAACGCCAGTCCCGTATTCGTCGTTCCTTGGACTGATTTCACTTGTGTTTTTCTCGGCTAACCTTGGTATCGCAACGGCAGTTGGTATCGTTTACGGTTTGGCACACGCGATGCCCGTTCTAGTGATCGGGCTGACTATTAGGGACAAGAAAGAGTTACCGGTTCGCCTCATGGTGTCACAGATCACAGACCGCATTAGTCAACGGAAGGAGTTCTTTGGTCACCTGAATGCTGGCTTCCAAGGTGTGGTCGGTGGCATTCTGCTTGTCACCCTCGTGGCATCCGCGTTTTGAAGGAGTCAGGTGTGCATCAACATGATGCCTTCAATAGAGCTCCTGATCTTTTTTGCGTTACAACACGGTTTCGGATGAAGGGATTTTGGGATGTCATACGATTTGCGCAGCAAGTTCGCATTGTGGCGAAATCGGCTCAAGATACCCCAGGACTCGTTCGGTTCAAGGTCTTGATCGAAAGTCCGCGAGTCTACCTGATCCTGTCGATTTGGGACTCTGAGGAAAACATGGCACGCTGGGCGGGAAGCGTCGCACATGTGCACGCTGTGCATATCAGTTATGGGATTTGTGGGGAAGTTTGGTCAGCACACTGGAACATCGCCAAGTTGAGTCCAAGTGCCAGATCATGGAGGCGTTGACTAAATGGTTGTTCAAGCGAACTGATTCCTTCTATCGATTTGCTTGGGGGTGCCATATGCCATTTTCGGATATCACATCAACTTCGATGCACAATTGGCAGTCTTGCTAGGAGGGATCTTTATGGAACCTGCTATCTTGCGTCATCACAGTTCTGGCCGTAGTAGCTTGATCGTCATTCGAGAGAATGGTACTCAGACCCAAATTCAGTTGCCAGAACCAGGTGCCCGACTTCGAGGGATGGTTCGTGTTACTGAAGACCGTCTCATTGTTGGGTACCACGGTGCGCACAATGTTGGTACGAGGGTGTTTGGCATTGACTTGACAACTGGACACAAAGTCGGCTTGGGGAGCTATCTACAGGATGTGACGGTCTCCGACATCCAGGCCCAATGCACCCATCTTACAGGTCTCCGACTCCATGAGTTTCGACCTGTGGACGTAGAGTGCCTTAGACTGCCCCCAGAGTGGCGGTTACAGCGCCAATGCGACGAAAGCGAGGGTGCTGGAAGTATTGTCTGGATAGCTCGTACTCGATCAGAACCCAAAGAGATGCCAATGGTGGTTGCAGCTCTTGATCGAGTCGACAACTGCAACATCTCGTGGCAGACGCTTCCAGTCCTTGTATCACCCTATTTTTCGTTCTTGTATTCCCACGAACAGAGAAAGATCTATGTTGTAGATTTCTCTGCGAATGAGAACACAGGCCAGGCAATCACAGTAGTATCAGCAGAGAATGGTCAAGTCTTAGATAACACAGTGTATTCACAGGAGCGGTTCAAGCGTCCTGCTCAAGCAGCTGCCCTTTCTCCAACAGGCAATCGACTCTTTGTACTCGCAAATGAGGACAACCATGGGGCTGGAATCGCTGTGTTTGACACATCCAAAGTAGAAAAAACCAACCATTGGCTTGCCAAAGAATGGACGTTCGTCAGAATGTCGGTTAGTCGCGATGGTCGGTACCTCTACGTTTTGGATACGGCTTCCACCATATCTGTGGTTGATACTATGTCCGGTGCCATTGAAGAAAACTTTCCAGTGGATGGGATACCCATAACAGAATTGTCGTTCGCTAATTGATAAGTCGCCCAACCGAAAATATGCGATCGTGCCGATGGGGCCGCTAGTTCAGTTATTCTTTACTGCTAATTCTTGAATATACCATCGTTCTTGGCGAGTCCGATGTGGGTGGGTGCCACGGATTATTTGAACCCTGACGTCTTGATCGATTCCACGAGCTGGCGCTGGAAGAAGAGAAACAGCAGCATGGTTGGCATAGCCACCACCACCGACGCGGCCATGATGTAGTTCTGTGAAGCGGAGTACTGTGCCTGGAAGCTCGTGATCGCGATCTGGACCACCCACTTGTCCGAGTCGGTGGTGATGGTCAGGGGCCACAGGAACGAGTTCCAGTTGGCGAGGAAGAAGAACACCGCCAGCGCCGACAGCACCGGTTTGCTGAGCGGAATGATGATGTTGGTATAGATGCGCCAGTAGCCCGCGCCATCGAGAATCGCCGCTTCTTCCAGCTCCCGGGGAATGCCGATGTAGAACTGGCGCAGCAGGAAGATGCCAAAGGCGTTGAAGATGGCCGGCACGATCAACCCGACGTAGGAGTTCAGCATGTTGAGCTCGCGGGCGAGAATGAACAACGGCACCAGGATGACCGGGAGCGACACCAGGAACGTCGAGAAGATCGCCAGGAAGAGGAACTCCCGACCGGGGAATCGCAGCCGGGCGAGCGCATACGCCGCCATGGAGTGGAAGAACAGCGCGACGATCGTGACCACGGCGCTGACGAAGAAGCTGTTGAGCATGTAGCGCGCAAATGGCAACGCGGAGAAGACGTGCTCGAAGTTGCCGAATGTCGGATTTTCCGGCAGCAGGATGAAGCTGTACTGTTCCGCATTCGGCTTGAAGGCGCTGGAAACCATCCAGGCCACCGGGAAGATGGTGATCAATCCGAGCGCGGCGGTGATCAGGAACCACACGGTTTTGATGCCTCTCCTTCGCAGGTGGTCCAGAGACGCACGCCGCGAGGTGGCTCTGGCCTGGGCCTCAATCGAAGTCAAACCGGCCCCCTTTCGTGACCACGAAGAGGATTCCGGTGAGGATCAGCAGCATGAGCACCATGAATGACGCCATGGCCGCGGCGTATCCATAATGCCCGAACTGGAATGCCTGCTGGTAGATGTAAAAGATCAGCACCGATGTGGCGTTTGCCGGTCCGCCCTTGGTCATGATGTAAACCAGGTCAAAGCCCTGCGCCCCCGCCACCGCGGCGACGGTGGACACCAGCAGCACGAAGAAGCTGGTCGGTTTGAGCAGCGGAAGGGTGATATCCCGGAACGTCTGCCAGGGTCTCGCGCCGTCGATACGGGCCGCGTCGTAGTACTCAGTGGGAATCTCCTGCAACCCCGCCAGGAAGAGCACCATGTAGTAGCCCATCAGGAACCAGACCGTGATGACCAGCAGGGTTCCGAGCGCATAGTCCGGGTTGCCGAGCCATGATTGCGGGTCGATGCCGATGCGGCTGAGGAACTTGTTCACAATCCCGACGCGGTCGATCAGCATGAACTTCCAGAGCAACCCGATCACGACGAGGCTGATCACGTGGGGCAGGAAGAACATGCCACGGAGCAGTCCGATAAACGGAAGGTCCTGCTTCAGCAGCAGCGCCAGGGCCAGCCCGGTGCAATACAGGGCTGGCACGAGGACGACAACATAGATCAGCGTGACCCGCAGGCTTTTGAGGAACAGCGGATCGTTGAACATCTTCTGGTAGTTGTCGAACCCCACGAACGCATAGGTACCGAAACCGTCGACTTCGAAGAAGCCAAGGCTGAGCGACAGCACCATCGGGATGCCGAGGAAGACGATGAGACCGATCACATCGGGAAGCAGGAAGAGGGCGGCGGCGAGCCATTCCCGGTGCTTGCGGGACATGCCACGGTGTCGCGGCATGTCGAACTCGACATGCCGCGTGGTGGAATCGGTTTGCGCCGGTGTGTGCGGTCCGGAGCTCACAGTCACAGAATCGGCGCGCCGTCATACGTGGCGAGGAAGCCTTCGATCTGCGTCGCCGCCGTTTCCGCGGCCTGCGCGGGGTCTGCCGCATTGAGCTGGCACGCCTGAATCGCGTCGGATACGGCCTTGTAAACCTCGGGCGGAACGCGCGGCTCGGCACGCCCACCGGGGAAGATCTCCTCGGCGAACTTCTTCATCGCACCCTCATCAAAGGCGCCGCTGGCCGTCGCTTTCTCCTGCACCGACGCGCGCGGGGCCATATCGCTCTTTGCTTCAGTGCACCAGGAGACGCCACGCTGGATCGAGTCCTCGCTCATGGAGCCAAGCGCCCAGACGCAGAATTGCGCGGCGGTTTCGGGATCCTGTCCCTTGGAGTTCGCCACAAACGCCCAGCCGCCGAGATCCGTCGTGTACGTGCCGTTCGGTGGCAGCGGGAGCTTGAACACGTCGTAGCGGAAGTCGGGCGCGTTTTCGCGCAGCTCGGAGATCGCCCAGATGCCGACGTTCTGGATGGCGCAAAAGCCGGAGACCATGTTGGCGACCGGATCGCCGCCACCGCTGCCGAGCAGCTGCCGCGGCGAGACGCCCCGGTCGATGGAGTCCTTCCAGAATTGCAATGCCTGGATGCCGCCTTCGCTGTTCATGCCGCTGGTCTTGCCGTCCTCATTCACAATCTCTCCGCCACCCTGCCAGAGGAACGGATACCAGGTGAAGTTCTGGTAATAGCCAGGAGCCGTCTCGAACAGCAGGCCAAAGCGCTCATCGTTGGTGAGCGTCTCCGCCACGCCGAGCAGGTCTTCCCAGGATTGGGGAACGTCGTCCGCGGTCAGGCCGGCGTCTTCCCAGGCGTCCAGTCCGTAGTAGAAGGCCATGGGCTCGACCTCCATGGGAAGCCCGTAGATCTTGTTGTCCACGGCGCGGGTGGCGATGACATCGGGATAGAAATCATCAATGGCTTCTTGCTCCATGAAGGGGGTGAGGTCCTGCAACACGTCGCCGTTGTAGTACCGGAGAAAGTCGCCCGGGCTGATGATGAAGATATCGGGACCTTCGTTGGCGGCGAAGGCGGTGGAGAGCTTCGATCCGCCGATGTAGTCGGAGCTCGGGATGTATTCCAGCTCGATCTGGACCTCGTTTTGTTCGTTCCACGACGCGACCATGTCTTCGAACCACGATGACTGGGTGGCGACATCGCCGCCGGGGGCGTAGAACTGCCAGAACTTCAGTGGGTCTTGCGCGGCGGTGCGACTGTAGAAATACGGCATCGCAAGTGCCGTGGCACCTGCGGCAACCGTCGTCTTCAGGACAGAACGCCGGTTAACTCCAGAGTTGGCCATGCGCTTCAGCGATCTAGTCTGGTCCATCGTGCGTTGCCTCCATGGCGCCGGCTCGAATGGGAATCCGGGCCAACATCAGTCGAAAGGGATGTGCCGCAATATGCCATATCCCACTCAGGTGTGAAATCGATTTCAACCGTACCAGCAGCCATCCCTGATGTCAACGTCATTGAACAGGACGAAAATCGGGTAGTATGAAGCCAAGGTTGTAATCGATTGCAGGGATGAGCCATGGCACGGATCAAGGATGTCGCGAATCGGGCAGGGGTGTCGTCGGCCACGGTGTCTCGCGTGCTCAACGGCGATGGTCGAGTGGCGACCGCGTCTCGTGAGCGCGTGCTGGCGGCCGTGCGGGAGCTCGGTTACAGCCCGAACCGCATTGCCCGTAACCTGCGACGGCAGCAGACTGAAACCATCGGCGTGGTTGTCTCCGACATCGAAAATCCTCACTTCACCCAGGCGGTCAGGCGGATCGAGAACGCGGCCTATGATCGCGGGTATCGCGTACTCCTGTGCAACACCGATGAGTCGCCGGAAAAGCAGCGCGCCTATCTGGAGATGCTGGCCGCCGAGCGCGTGCGCGGGGTGATCCTCGTTCCGGCGGATGCAACTGATTCCATGATCGGTCAGTTGGTGGGAATTGGCATTCCCGTCGTGGCGCTCGATCGGGGCGTTGATCATCCCCAGGCCGATGCGGTGATCGCCGACAACCATCATGCGGCCAAACGCGCGGTGAAGCACCTTCACGACATCGGGCGCCAGCGAATCGGATGCATTGCCGGCAGGCCGGAGATTCAGACCGGTAGGGAGCGGCTCGCGGGGTATCTCGATGGCGTGGATGAGATTCACGGCACCCCGCGATGGGCCGATGGCATGTTCCGGGTCGAAGGGGGCCGGGTTGCGACGAAGAGGCTGCTCGAAGATGCGGCGGATATCGACGGCCTGCTCGTCGCCAACAACCTGATGGCCATCGGCGCCTTGAGCACGCTGCGTGAGCTGGGGCGCAGTGTCGGGCAGGATATCGGTGTGGTGAGTTTTGACGACCCGGTGTGGGCGGCGTTTGTCGATCCACCGCTGACGGTGATGGCGCAGCCGGTGCGGCGGATGGCCGATCAGGCGATCGACCTGTTGTTCGAGCGGATCGAAGGGACCAGGGCACAGGCTCGCACGGTCGTGTTCAATTTCGAGCTGATCGTGCGGTCGTCCTGCGGGGTCGCCAGCACCAGCCTAGGTGAACGCTGAGCGGACGCGGACCGACACAAGGTCGATCCCTACGCGGGCGCGCCTCGACGGCAGCACCACCATGCGTCCGGATTCCGTATCAGAATTCGAAACTTGGCGATGACTGGCTCAACTTGGCATTCCTCGGAGTGACCGACCAAGCTGCATTCAGCTCATTCGCGAGGGTGGCGACCAGCCGCTCGATGTCCGTCGATGCCGATTCATGCATCGCCTCCGCGACGATCAGCACCGACGTCGTTGCGTCCCGTACCGCGGATTTGCCGCTTTGCCGATTGGTCCAGCGGCGGGCGTGCGCCTGCTCGCTCGCGTCGGCGAAGATGACCTCATGTGGCTCGGGATGCTCGATATCGCCGGAGAAGGTCAGATAGGCTTCGTCGCCGGATGCATGGCGAACCTCCAGCCACTCCGTCACCTGAGCAACATCGAACACGGCGACCGGGGTCGCGAACGCCACCGAGACCGCGTTGCAGAGATCGATCAGAGGGTGAATTCGCGGAAGCGAGCCTTCCTTCCGAAAGCGCCGTAGCAGCGACTCCGAGGCGCAGCGATACTGGGTCGGTTTGAGACCCATTTTCGAAAAGGCGCGTCGCCACGCCTGGATTTCGGGAAGCTCGGATTCGGTTGCACCCGCGAGTCGTTCCTTTGCGATGATGGTGAAAGGCTCCAGTCGGGAATCGACTGTGACATCGCTGGTGATTCCTTCGGCAAGGATCACGCCGGGGGCAAGCTCGGGATAGTCCCGCCATATCTCGGATGAATGCTGGAAATACATCAGCTGGCCTCACCGGTGCGGACGTCGTATTGCTCGCGACCAGTATGGCATCGATGCCCCAGAAAATACGCTGCGTCGTATCCTGGCCGGACGGAGCGACATATCCGATGCCCATTGGTTACGGCAACCTGTCGCGGCGGACTTCATGTTTAGTTTGGATTCTGGCAGGACCGATTCCGTGCAGCACCCGCCGACACAGTCACAGGGCCGGCACTACGGGTGCTGCGATTCGCTGTCGCGGTGAACGTTGCCTCACCCGGTCGAGAGTGTATCGCTGGTGGACGAGGAGCGCGACGCTACTGGCCGTCTCCGTGCAACACCCGCCGACACAGTCACAGGGTCGGCACTACGGGTGCTGCGATTCGCTGTCGCGGTGAACGCCGTCTCACCCGGTCGAAAATGTGTAGGTCGTCGACGAGGAGTACGTGTCTTCCGGATCCAGGCGGGTCGACGGGAAGTCCGGGTGATTTGGCGAATCGGGGAAGTGCTGCGTTTCCAGGCAGAAGGCGTCGCTCTGGCGGTACGTCTGGCCATCAGTGCCCGCGAACGCCCCATTCAGGAAGTTCCCCGAGTAGAACTGCACGCCTGGCTCCGTGGTGGCGACATCCATCGCGCGACCGGTCGCCGGGTCGACCACATGACCGGCGGGCGCGAGTGTGGTGTCGTCGCCTTCGGGTCGGTCGAGGACGAAGTTGTGGTCGTACCCGAGCCCGATGAGAATCTGTTCGGATGTCCCGTCCCGGATGTCCTGCCCGATGGGTTTGGCCCTGGTGAAGTCGAACGGCGTGCCGGTGACGGATTCGATCTCGCCTGTCGGGATCAGGGTCGCGTCGACCGGGGTGAAGGTGTTGGCGTTGAGCTCGAGCTCATGATCGTAGACAGAGCCACTACCCTCGCCCGCGAGGTTGAAATAGGAGTGATTCGTCAGGTTCACCACGGTGGGCGCGTCGGTGGTTGCAACGTAGTCGATCCGGATCGCATTGTCACCGGTCAGCGTGTAGGTCACGGTCACGTCGAGCGTGCCGGGATAGCCTTCTTCACCATCCGGGCTGGTGTAGCTCAGGTCAAGTGAGCTCTCGGTGACATTCGATGCGGCCCAAATCCGCTTGTCGAACCCACGCTCTCCGCCGTGCAGCGAATTGGGCTCGTTGTTGATGGGAAGCTCGTACGTTTCTCCGTCCAACGTGAACTGCCCATTGGCGATGCGGTTGCCGTAGCGCCCGATGATCGCGCCGAAGTAGGGACTCAACGCAACATAGTCCTCGACATTGTCGAAGCCGAGCACGACATTGGCGCTCGTACCGTCGCGATCTGGAACGTTGATCGACTGGATGATCCCGCCATAGGTCAGGACGGTGACAACCATGCCATTGGCGTTGACAAGGGTGTAGCGCTCGACAGCCTCGCCAAACGCTTCGCCGAACGGCTCGCCTTGTCCCGCAACGGGGGACAAGGCTGGTGACGCCACCGGCGAGGGTGTTGCCTGCCGGGCGGACGCCAGCCGGGCAGATGCGCCCAACAGTAGCGATGACACGAGCAGCGAACGACGAGTCACCGAGAAATTGCTCATTGTGGCCATGACCATGCCTCCATCTGTGATGTGCGGATGCCAGGATTGTATTCCAGGTCATCTCGCGCGGGATAGGTTGGTGGCACTGCAAGGGATGTGCCGCGGAGTGGTGGTACCTTGTTGGCTTGGGCCATCCAAATGGGTGTCATGCTGAGCAGCGGGCGCATGCCCGCGAGTCGAAGCTTCTCAATCACGGATGCTGTCTTGTATCGATCATTGAGCTGTGTTGCGATTGAGATGCTTCGACAGCGGCCATACGGCCTTGCTCAGCATGACACTGTCCTTGTGACAGGGTACTCAGTGGCGCGTCAGCCTTTATTCGTCATACTCGTGCGCGGGAGCAATTGTGGCCGCTGCGCGACCACTGGGCGGACACCGGACACAGGGTCCGGTGCTACGGCGGGAGGTCCGTCCCTACACCATCCCTGGTGTGTCATTGTGTGCTTGACGCGCCACTCAGTGGTGCGTCCATGTTGTCCTGTCCTACAAACGAGCCCGTCATGCTGAGCCGCGGACGCATGTCCGCGTGTCGAAGCATCCCCCGGCGAAGCCGTTGCGCGCAGCGCAAAAGCCCGCCATGGCCGCCATACGCCAGCTACGCTGCCGTGCGCTTCGCGCGGGGACCCATTCGCTACGCTCAGGGTGACGGGGGGTTGTGGTATGCGACACAACGACCTAGACAGACCACTCAGCATGACAATGGTTTTGTTGTCTGGAACGCTCGGCAGCGTGTGGTGCGCCTAACACGGGGATCGGTGCTAATTGCGCCCAGCGTCAGTCCGCCACGAGCGTTGTGGCGTGGCCACGGCCGGATTCGGTGAGAAGCAGTCGATCCTGCTCCCGGCGAACAAGACCACGGCTGCTGGCCCGGTCGATGATGTCGTTGGCGTGGTCCGGGGACCACCGCAGCGCGGCGCTGATATGCCCGAGGGTGCTTTCCGGACCGGCGGTTTCGGTCGATTCGTGATTCCACAAGTGCATCAGCAGCATGTCGACGGCGAAGCGTTTCACGTTGTTCCGATGCCGAAGCATATTCGCGACCAGGCCCTGTCTCGGCGCAAACAGCAACGCCAGCAGGAAGAAGGCGCCAAGCATCGCCACCATCGATCCGGAGACGGACGCATCGATGCGCAATGCCAGTTCGAAGCCAGTCCACGCCGCCAGCGAGCCGATCAGCACCGAAATCCCCATCATTGCGATCAGCCGATCGGTCAGCAGGTAGGCGGTCGCCGCTGGAACGATCACCAGCGCCACCACCAGGATCGCGCCGACCGCGGTAAACGCGCCGACCGTCGTGATCGACAGGACAAGCATCAGGGAGTAGTGCACGACAACAGGCGAGAATCCGAGCATCGTCGCAATGCCGGGATCGAAGGTTGTGATCTTGAGCTCCTTGTAGAACAGTCCAAGATAGACCAGGTTGATCGCCAGCAACGTCGACATGATCCAGACCGACTGCGGTCCGAAGTCACGACCATCGATGAACATCCGGTCGAAAAACGAAAACTCGATATTGCCGTAGAGAATCGCGTCGGTGTCGAGATGGACATCGGAGAAGAAGCGCGACACGAGCACGGTGCCAAGGGCGAACATGGCCGGAAAGACGATCCCCATGGCCGAGCTGCCATCGAGGTAACGGGATCGCTGCAGCGCCTCGACGGTGGTGACGGTCAGGATGGCGGCGCCGGTTGCGCCGAGCGCGCCGATCAGCAGGTTGGGGCCGTTGGCGAGGAAGTAGCCGGCCACGAGTCCCGGCAGGATCGCGTGACTGATCGCGTCGGTCATCAGCGACATGCGCCGCAGGACGAGGAATGTGCCGAGCAGGGAGCAGGCGGCGGCGCAGAGGATTCCGGTGACGAGAATCACCATCGTGGGGGACATCATGCGGCGCCTCGTTCCCGGGCTTCATGGGCTTCGTCGATCGAAATGTCGTCGGGTCCCATCAGGGTTCGACGGTTGCGTCGCTGGCGTACGTATTCCGGGAGGTAGCCATGCTTCGGCGCGAAAAAGAGCGAGATCAGCACGATCGCGGTCAGCGTGAGAATGATCATCGGGCCGGTCGGCAGGCGGTCGGCCTGGACGCTGATCACGGCTCCGATCACGCCCGCCATCGCGCCGAAGCAGCCGGCCAGCGCCAGCATGGTGAGGAGGCGGTCAGTCCACTGGCGGGCGGCGGCGCCGGGTCCGATCACCATGGACGCCATCAGCACGACGCCGACCGTCTGCAGGCCGATCATCACGGCGATCACGAGCAGTGACGTCAACAGGATATCCAGCGCGCGGGTGGGCAGCCCTATGCTTGCCGCGAAATCGGGATCGAAGGACAGCAGCTTGAATTCCTTGTAAAAGGCGATCAGGATCACAAAGGCGATGGCTCCGAGGATCGCGAAGGTGCGGACATTGCTGGCGACCAGCGCCGCCGCCTGCCCGAACAGGTAGCGATCGAGGCCGGCCTGGTTGGCGTTGTCCTGGTTCTGGATCAGGGTGAGCAGCATGATGCCGACGCCAAAGAAGGTGCTCAGGATCACGCCGAGGGCGGTGTCCTCGCTGATTGTCGTGTCCTTGACGATGCGCATGAACAGCATCGTGCCGATCCATCCCGCTATCCCGGCGCCGAGGAGCAGCACGATCGTTTCGCGGGTGCCGGTCAGCATGAAGGCGATCGCGATGCCGGGCAGGGCGGCGTGCGAGAGAGCGTCGCCCAGCAGCCCTTGCCGTCGAAGGACCGCGAACGATCCCAGCACGCCGCTGACGATACCGAGCAGCATCGAGCCGAGCGCGACGTTGCGCAGGGTGTAGTCGAAGATCAGGTCATGCAGGATGCTCATCGTGAGACACTGCCCTGTCTCGTCCACGCCGAGGGCAGGAGGGTGCCAGGTCCATACCTTACTCCGTCATTCCGAGCTTGCTGATGGACCGCATCCGCTCGGTCCATCGACACGCGGACATACGTCCGCGGCTCAGCATGACGGCATGTTGTGTTGGACACGACAGCCTGGACAGACCGATCAGGATGAAGGAGCGTGTTTCTGCGTCGTCTCTCCATCACATCCCATCCTTCCGCGCGGCCTGTGCGCCGAAGCGCACGAGATTCATGGCGCCGCCATAGGTTCTGGCAAGGTTCTCGGCGGTGAAGGTCTCGTCGAAGGGACCGCTCGCCATCTTGCGCACATTGAGCAGCACCAGCCAGTCGAAATACTCCGGCGCCGACTCGAGGTCGTGATGCACCACCACCACCGTCTTGCCCTGGGATCGAAGCGCCTGCAACAGAGAGACGATCGCGATCTCGGTTTGGGCGTCGACACCGGCGAACGGCTCGTCCATGAAGTAGAGCTGGGCGTCCTGCACCAGCGCCCGCGCCAGGAAGACGCGTTGCTGTTGACCGCCGGAGAGCTGACTGATCTGGCGGCTGGCGTAATCCTCCATGCCTACCTGCTCCAGCGCGTGCATGGCTCGTTCGCGTTCCTGCCTGCCGGGACGCCGGATCCAGCCGAGCTGCCCATAGGTGCCCATCGTCACGACATCGAGCGCGTTGGTGGGGAAGGTCCAGTCGGCGCTGCCGCGTTGCGGGACATAGCCGATCAGGCGGCGCTGGTCGGGCGAGGAGTGGCCGAAGATCTCGATCGTTCCCGCGGCAACCGGGAGGAGCCCGAGAATCGCCTTCAGCAACGTGCTTTTGCCCGCGCCGTTGGGGCCGATGATGGCGGTCAGCGTTCCGGGCGGAATGACGAGGTCGACATCCCACAACACAGGCGAATCGCGATAGGCGACGGTGAGATCATGGACGGCGACGGCGGCTGTTTCATCGGGCATCGGTTGTCGTTCAAGTGCGGCCATGCGGAGGTTGTTCCTGGTCCAGTTGCGGCTCAGTCTTCTTCGGACGGGGTTGCGGTGCCGGTCAGCGCGCCGGCGATGGTGTCGATGTTGTGAGTGAACATGCCGATGTAGGCGCCTTCGGGTGTGCCGGATTCGCCCATCGCATCGGAGTAGAGGTTTCCGCCGATCACGACATCCCAGCCCTGCGCGTGGCAGGCTTCCCGCACGGCTACGATCGTGGCGGGCGACACCGATGACTCGACGAAGATCGCCGGGATTTCGCGGGTGACGATCAGGTCGGTGAGATCCTGGATATCCCCGGCGCCTGCTTCGGTGGCGGTGCTGATGCCCTGGATGCCATGGACCTCGTAGCCATATTCCTCGCCGAAATAGCCAAACGCGTCGTGGGCGGTGACCAGCACGCGAAGGTCGGGCGGCACCGTTGCGGTTTGCTCGCGGATGTACGTGTCGAGCGCATCGAGCTCCTCCTGGTAGGCGGCGGTGTTGGCGGCAAAAACGTCGCCGTCGACGGGGGAGAAGTCAGTCAGCCCCTGACTGATGATATCGACAGCGATCTGCCACAACGGCACGCTGAACCAGATATGAGGATCGGGTTTGCCTTCGAATTCGGGTGGAGTACGGAGCTTGTCCGGCGGGGTTTCGTCGCCGACCCCGATCGTCGGGATGCCGAGGCGGGGGATCTTGTCGAGCAGCTCCGCCATGCGCCCTTCGAGATGCAGCCCGCCATAAAAGATGATGTCGGCCTCACCCAGCGCGTTGATGTCGTTGGCGCCGGGCTTGTACAGGTGCGGGTCGATGCCCGGTCCCATCAGGGCGGTCACATCCACCCGATCACCGCCGATATTGGTGACGGCGTCGGCGATCATGCCAATGGTGGCAGTGACCCTGATCGGGTCGTTGTCATTGCGGTTGTCCGCGCTTGCGGGTTGGAAGGTGATGGAACCTATCACGGCGGCGAGGGCGAGAACGTGGCGCCGCGACAGTGTGGTGTGCATTAAGCGATCGGTGTCACAGGGCATTGAGCGAGTGGTCTCCTCTACAGGCTGGTTGGTGTCCCGATGCTGGCCGGGATGCGAGTAGTCGTCACGGTCGGTCTGGCGCCACAGACAGATTAGCCTTGGCTAACTTAATAGTATACAACGTGGGCCAGGACGCAAGGGGAGGCGGATTGATGCTTTCGCCAGCCGCCATTGGTGCTGGCCGGAAATACCGTACACCTGCGTCTGCCGCTACGGGGCGATGCGTTTCAGTTGTCAACGGTACGATAGGCGCAACGGGCGAGGAGATGGCCTCACCGGTGAACACGATGGAGTGACATGGGCAGTACACGGTTTGCGCAAGGGGAGTTGGCGCGGTTGAGCTATGAGATGGGTGGCGTGCCGGATGGACCGCCGGTGGTCTTTCTGCATGCGACGCTCGGCGACCACCGGACGGTCGGCGACCTGCAAGGGGCGCTGGCCGGTACGAATCGGCTGATCCTGCCCGACGCGCGAGGACACGGCGCCAGCGCGGCGCTGACCGATCGCAGCTTTACCGTGACCGACATGGCCAATGATGCCTGGGTCGTGCTGGAAGCCGAACAGCTCGTCGCTGACAATGCTCCGCCGCTGGTCCTGATCGGTCATGGGCAGGGCGCGGTGACAGCGCTGGAGCTGGCGCGGCGGCGTCCGGACCGGGTGGCCGGGATGATCCTGATCGAGCCGGACGCGCCATCGCTGCTGGACGGCGACACCGATCCCGATGTGACCACCATCCGGGAGTCTGCCCGCGGACTCTACCGGTCGATCTCGGAGATGTCGTACAAGGGCCAGACACAGCAGGCAATGGATCGGTACATGGCGTTCCGGTGGGGTACCGGCTGGCAGGAAGATCTCACCCGGTCGCGACAGGCGGCGACCCGGCGGCATGCAGGCTCGTTAAGTGCCGCGCTCGACGCACTGGGTCGGTTCCAGATTTTGCCGGACGAGCTGAGGGAGATCCAGGTGCCGCTGCATGTGCTGACGGCGGGCTCATCGCCCCCGGTGATCGAAGCGATCGGACGGCGGCTGGTCGCGGTGGTGCCGGGATCACACTATCGCCAGATCGGCAAGATCACGCTGGCGGAGCCCTACGGCAGCGAGTTGATGTTCGACGTGCTGCTCCCACAGATACAGGCGATGGCGGCGGGGCGATCATAGGCAAATTCTGGCGTCGCCCGCATCCTCACGACATATCCCATAAGCTCAAATGTCATGCGTCCAGGAATGGGTTGACGACACAGTATCCAGTCGTGGACGCTAGTGATGTATGCACCTGATTGTGATTTGACCAGTGGGCACCGTGTGCAACTGGCATGCGTGGGGATAAAGGGATGAGTGCCACGGATCTGGCGCGGAAGCTGGGTACCGGTGACGCTGTGGTGATCGGGCTCGGCTCGATGATCGGCGCGGGTGTCTTCGCCGCATTCGGTCCGGCCGCCTCGGCGGCAGGCAGCGGGCTGCTCATCGGTCTGGCCATCGCGGCGGTGATCGCCTACTGCAATGCAACCGCCTCGGCGCAGCTCGCCGCCGTCTATCCCACCTCCGGTGGTACCTACATCTACGGTCGTGAACGACTCGGGCACTGGTGGGGGTTCACGGCAGGATGGGGATTCGTGATCGGCAAGACTGCGTCATGCACGGCGATGGCGCTGACCTTTGCCACCTACGCGGTGCCCGATCCGTGGTGGGTTCAGCGCCTTGTGGCGGTCGGCGCGGTGATGGCGCTCACGGCCCTGAACTATCAGGGCGTGACCAAGACGGCCGGGTTGGCTCGCATCCTGGTGACGATCACGCTGGTGTCGCTGGCAGTGGTGGTGCTGGCGATCCTCTTGGCGGGCGATCCCGACCTCGACAATCTCGACGGCGTGGCGAGCCTGAACTCCGGCGGTGTCTATGGGGTGTTGCAGGCAGCCGGATTATTGTTCTTCGCCTTCGCCGGGTACGCGCGGATCGCCACCATGGGCGAGGAGGTTCACAATCCCGCCACGACCATTCCTCGAGCGATTCCGATTGCGCTGTTCCTGACCGTAGCGATTTACGCGGTAATTGGAATTACGGCGCTGCTGGCCGCCGGGCCGGATGCGCTGGCTGACGCGACCGCGCCGCTGGTCACCGCGATGGATGTTGCCGGAGTGGGAGACATCGCGTTGGTTGTGCGGATTGGGGCGGTTGTGGCGAGTCTTGGCGCGCTGCTCGCGCTGATCGCCGGAATCGGTCGCACCAGTCTGGCGATGGCGCGAAATCACGACCTGCCATCCTGGCTGGCGGCGGTGCACCCCGTTCACCGGGTGCCGCATCACGCCGAGATCGCCCTCGCCGCGGTGGTCAGCGTGCTGGTGCTGACGGTCGACCTGCGGGGCGCGATCGGATTCTCATCGTTTGGGGTGCTGGTCTACTACAGCATCGCCAATGCCTCGGCGTTTACGCAAACAGGCGAGCAGCGCCGCTGGCCACGGGCGCTCAATCTGCTCGGGGTGACTGGGTGCGTGGCGCTGATCGCCACGCTTCCGGTCCAGTCGGTGATCGCCGGGGTGATGATGTTCGCGATCGGACTCGCCGGGCGGTATGTCGTGTTGCGTCGGCGGTGAGCTCACCACAGGGAGTGCGACTCATTGTGAGCGGCATTAGTGGACTGCATCACTCGCACCGGCACAAGGCAGATCTCTACGCTTTCGCCCAGGCGGCGTTTTTCGTCCGCTCGTCGAACTCGTTGACGAAATCGACAGCGAAGCCCACAATGCGCTCGATCCAGACTTTGCCGACGTCTTCCGACGCCTCTGTGCCATCGCCGGTGACCCCATTTGAGGCGAGCTCGTCACTGTCAAAATAGACGGTGCCTGGGACATCCTGACCGGGAATCTCGACCTTCGAGTAGCCGTTGACCTTCCAGCCGCCGAAGCCCTGCAGTTTACCGACCTCGCGAAGGCTCAGCACGACATCTTCCGGAAACATAGCCAGCATGGCGGAGGTTTCCGGCTCGCCGCCGTGTCCATACTGCCGCGGCACGTCGGGATACTGATCCTTCATCAGCGCATAGCCGAGGGACCACGGATAAATGCTGCCGATCAACATGCCGTGCCGTGCCTTCATGGTCCTGGCTACACGCTCCACGATGATCTCATTGCCGCCGTGATTGTTGACAAAGACGATGCGGCGAAAGCCGGACTGGACATATCCCTCGCAGATTTCTTCCAGCAGGTTCGCCAGCGTGTCGTGGGAGATGGAGATGGTTCCGGCGAAGTTCCGAAATACCGCCGAGCAGCCATAATTGACGGATGGCGCGACAAGTGAGTGGGTCTCGGCTGAAGCGCGATCAGCAACGAAGCGGGCAACCATGTTGTCGGAGTTGACCGGCAAGTGAGGACCGTGTTGCTCAACGGTCCCCAGCGGAATCAGCAGTACCGGGTGTTCCTGTGCCGCTATTTCGACTTCCTTGAAACTCATGCGCCCGAGATCATTGGTACGAAATGCCATTTAATGACGTCCCCCGATTGTGGTGTGAGAGCGAACGGTCGCTTAACTGACGTATCGAGAAGGGCTGAGTGCCCTAGCGCGATTCAGACCGGAACAAGGCCGGTCCCCGCGGGAGCATGGTGCGCCCGAGATCATTGATACGCAAGGTCATGTGAAGAACACCCTCCGATTGTGATACGAATCGCTGATTTGCGGCGCGAATTCAGCCGACACAAGGGCGGCGCTACAGGATGCGCGCCGTGCATTACCTAGCGGCTTCCGTGCAGCCGTGGATCGAGTGCGTCCCGGAGACCGTCTCCGAGCGTGTTGAGGGCGAGAATGGTGAGTCCGATCATCGCGGATGGCGCGATGAGCAGCTGTGGCTGGTCGATGAAAGGCCTCGCCGCGGAGATCATGTTGCCCCACGATGGTGTTGGTGGTTGTGCGCCGAGTCCGAGGAACGAAAGCCCGCTTTCCACAAGAATCGCGAACCCCAGGCTGAGAGAAAACTGGACAAAGATGGGGGCGGCCACATTTGGCAGGATTGCCTTCCGCATGATGTAGAAGCCGGGCGCTCCGACCACCCGCGCCGCCTCGACGAATTCCGCATTGCGAATCGTCAGGGTTGAGCCGTACACCACGCGTACGAATCGCGGGATGTAGACAAGCGCGATGGCGATGATGATGTTCCGAATGCTGTTTCCCAGGAACGCCACCATGGCGATGGCGAGGACAATGGTGGGAAAGCTCAACATCATGTCGACCGATCGCATGATGATGAAGTCGACCACACCCCGGTAGAAGCCGGCGCAGAGACCCAAAATCACACCGATGACGGCGGCGATCGTCACCGCGCCGACGGAAACCCCGAGGGACACGCGACCTGCGTAAATCAGCCGGCTGAGCTCGTCACGTCCGAAATCATCGGTGCCCAGCCAGTAGGTCGAGTTCGGGCCGAGCAGTGGCATGGCCAGCAGCGCGGTTGGGTCATGGGGCACCAGGATCGGTGCCGCCAGCGATATCAGTCCTACCAGGAAAAGGAAGACGATGGGGACCGAAATCCGCGGGCTGGACCGTATCAATTTCCCCACGCTCCTCATCCGCGACGGATTGGTCCCAACCATTGATGCTGATGACGAGTCGGGAGATTCCTGACCTGCGTCGCGGGAGGCGGGGAGTGACTGCATTGTTGCCTCCTTTAAGACATGCGGATGCGCGGATCGAGCACGCCATAAGTGATATCGACGATGACATTGATCAGGATGGTCAGTACCGCGATCACGAGCACCACGCCTTGCACGACGGGATAGTCGCGGGAGAGCACCCCTGAGATCAGCAGCGAGCTGAGTCCGGGCCAGTTGAAAATCTGCTCGACGATTACCATGCCGCCCAGCAGGGTCGATGCCTCAAGCCCAATGATGCTCACCACGGGGTTGATCGCGTTGCGCAAGGCATGATCGCGGATGACCTGGCGTTCCGCCACACCTTTCGCTCGTGCCGTGCGGACGTAATCCTGCCTGACGACTTCGAGCATGGAGGAGCGCATCATTCGCAGAATGACCGCCGCGTTGCTCAGCGTCAGCGTCAGGCTCGGCAGGATCAGCAGCTTCATGTGGCCGACAGGATCATCCGCCCAGGATACGAACACCGTTTGCGGAAGGATTTGGAAGTGGAGCGCGAATACAACCAGCAGTAGCGTGCCTACCACAAACCCCGGTAGCGACAGCCCGACCATCGCCAGTGTGCTCAGAAAGTAATCGGCGAAGCGGTTCGCCCTGACGGCCGCAATGGTGCCAAGTGGGACTGCGACAAGCACGGACAGCACAATCGAAATTGCGATGAGTTCCAGCGTCCTCCATATCCGCGCCTCGATGTCTCCGGACACCGACCTGCCACTGATGATCGACTTGCCGAGATCGCCCTGAGCCGCATTTCCGAGCCAGCTCGTATATTGCTCGAGCATCGGCTCGTTGAGACCGAGCTTATCCTGCATGGTTGCGACCTGATCGTCGGATGCGGTTTCGCCGAGAATGGCCCGGGCGGGATCGCCCGGGACCAGTCTCATCATGAGGAAGATTATTGTTGCGACGAGGAACACCTGAATGACCAGTGTCGCAAGTCGCCTCGCGACAAATACACTCATGCTAGTCTTCCAGCCAGACTTCCCGCAGGGTGATCTGGTTCCAGCTCGGGAGGTGGGTGTAGCCCTTCACCTTGGCCGCCATGGCCTCGCCCTGAGTTCTCCGGATCAGATATGACCACGGCAGGATTTCGAGTGTACGTGCTTCGACATCGTGGTAAATCTCATTGCGGAGCGCCTCATCCGTGCTGACACGGCCTTCATCGAGCAGCGCGTCGAGCTTCTCATCGGCGAAGTGGAACCAGGCTGCATAGGTTCCCTTGCTGTGGAGCATTTGCCAGAGGAAGTCCGGATCTCCATAGGAAATCGCGGTGCCCCAGACATGTACCGGGAAAGCGGCATCGGCGACCGACTGTCGGAACGTAAGCCACTCTTGCAGCTGGAGGTTGGTATTGATGTTGGCCTGTTCGAGCTCGGCCTGCGCCGCCTCGGCCGGGCGCGAGATCACCGAATAGGTGGACGTGCTGAGCATGTCGATTTCAAGCGGATTCATGCCGGCGTCGGTTAGCAGGCTCTTCGCCTGTTCATAGTCCGGCGCGTAGGTGCCTTCGAGGTCCGGTGAGTGGCCGATCATCCCTTCAGGAATCAGCCCGCCAGTGATTGGCGAGCCGTGGCCGGCGAAGGCGGTTTGGACCATCTTCTCCCGGTCCATGCCCAAAGCGAACGCCTTGCGGATATTTACGTCGCTCACCGGATCCCAGTCGTGCACGAAACCGAGCCAACCGAAGCCCGTCTCGCTGTCCGATGCAAAGGTGAGATTCGGGTCCTCTTCGATGATGTCCATTTGGGTGTACGGCACGTAATCGATGAAGTCGACGGAGCTGCCGCGGAGCGCGGTGACACGAGTCGGGTCATCGGCCATGGGCTGGTACACAATGGAATCGAGATAGGGGAGTCCCGAATGGAAATAGTTCGGGTTCTTGTTGAGGGTGATGGAGATACCGGGGAGACGTTCGACAAAGGTGAAAGGGCCGCTTCCCATCATCGTCGTCTTGGGATCGACGCCGCTTTCGATCCAGGACTGCGATACGATCAGGCTTTCGTTGTCGGCGAGAATGAACGGGAAGGCAGCGAACGGAACGCTGAAGGTGAGATTCACCGTGTTGCCGTCACCGGCGACGATGTCCGTCACGTTGTCGAAGTAGGGTGCGTTCGTAGCAGCCGTTTCAGGGTTCTGGATTCGCTTGAGGGAGAAGACCACATCGTCGACCGTCAAGTCTGAGCCGTCATGGAAGATCACACCCTCGCGAATCTTAAGCTGGAATGTTGTGTCGTCGACCCAGCCAAACTCCTCGGCAAGATCACCGACGAGCTGGTTGTCGGCGTTGTAGCACAGCAGGGTCGAGTACACCATGAGCTTCAGGTTGCCGGACGCGCCGCCGGTGCTGACATGGGGTTCGAAGTTCGAAGGGTCGGTGGAGAGACCGTAGCGAAGGGTGCCGCCCGGCTTCGGCTCGCCATCCTGAAGTCGTGTCGCCGGGAAGCTGATTCGTGGCATTGCCGAGGCTGCCGAGATGCCCGAGAGCCCAACTGCGCCGGCGGCGGCGGCAGACGACAGGGCTGTTCTGCGTGAGATGGTGGTGTTGCGTCGGTTTGCGGGTCGGTTTCGTTGTGTTCCGGACATGGTTTCCTCCGTGTTGACGAATCCAGGTGTGGATGGACATCGTGCATTTACGATAGCGAACTGTTTAGGCGCAGATACCTCCCTCTCTACTATATTGTGATTGGTTGCGACCTACAGCGACTAGTCAGATGCGTTGGGCCGGTCGCATCTGTTGCGATCAGAGCGGGCTGTCGAATGGTGTGGCCGCTTCGCCCCTACCGCCGCGGCTCATCCGCGACTGGCTCTGGTTAGTCTGCGGATGCCATCAGTTCCTGAGTTGGCTGCGCAGTCTGTAGTCTCCTGTTCGCAAGCGAGGGAAGCTGCTGGCGAATATCGTGAAGTCGTGCGAAGTCCAGCTCAGCGATCGCGAAGCCGGGACCATCGGGTGCGGCGGCGATCACGGTTCCCCACGGATCAACGATCATGCTGCGCCCGTAGGTTGTGCGGCCGAGCTTGTCCTTGCCTTGCTGGCCCGAGGCGAGCACGTACGCCTGGTTCTCGATAGCTCGGGCCCGAATGAGCACCTCCCAGTGGTCCTTCCCGGTGAACAGAGTGAAGGCGGCGGGCATGAAGAGGATTTCTGCGCCTTCATTGGCCAGTGCCCGGTACAGCTCCGGGAAGCGCAGATCGTAGCAGATGGTGAGACCCGCCGTGTGTCCCTCGATATCCGCGGTGACAATATCAGTGCCAGGTGCGATTGTGGCGGATTCAATCGCGTCGACCTGGCCGGGGATTTGGACGTCATACAAGTGGATTTTGCGATAGCGCGCCTGTTCCACTCCGTCGCGGTCGTAGAGCACACTCGTGTTGTAGGTATGATCCGAGCCAGGGATGTTCTCATGGATCGAGCCGGCGAGCAGCCAGATACCGTGGCGTTTGGCGGCATCAGCCAGACGGTCGGTGACCGGGCCAGGGATGTCAGACTTGATGGCGGCCACACCATCCTTTTCGCCGTGATAGTCGATAGCTTCGGGCAGCACGATCAGATCGGCGCCAGCGTTGGCGGTGTCTTCGGTCAGTTTCAGGACATTGGCAAGGTTCTCTTCGAGGTTTTCTTCGATGTGGAGTTGAACAACGGCGGCTTTCATGGCACAACTTTCCCTTCTCGCAAGCACCAGCGGTCTGCTGATATATCGTGAATATATCGAACATCCACATAAGGCGCGTGCATGATCAATGTCGATTTCACAGCATGATAGCAGTTCACGTCGATCCTGCAACCCGGTGCGAATCCGCGAGTCCTCTTTTAAGACGTTCCTGAATCGAGACGCTGTAGTTCCTGCTGGCGCTCGATCGATCGCTGGACGTGCTCCCTGGCGATGGTCGCCGCCAGCTCGGCTTTCCGTTCCGTAACCGCTTTTGCCAGCTTGCGATGCAGTGCGTCTACCAGCCCGATACCGAGCGTTCGCTGTGATCGATACCATAGCCGCAACGATTGGCGGTTCAGGCTGTCGCTGGCTTCCCGGAGGAATCGATTCTGCGTTGCCTGCGCCAGTGCCGCGTGGAAGGCAAAGTCGAGCTCGACCGAGTGATAGGTCTCGTTCATCGACGACGCTTTCGCTAGCAGCTCGAGAATACTGGTAAGCCGATCGACATCCACGGTCGTTGCGCGTTCGGCCGCGAGGCAGGCAATCTGCGACTCGAGGATTTTTCTGGTTTCGAAAAGCCGGGGAAGCTCTTCCAGCCCGATGTCCCGGACGACGGGCGCCTGGTGCGATGGCCAGAGCAGGAACCTTTCGTGCGCGAGCCGTTTGAGCGCTTCCCGAAGGGGAGTGCGACCGATTTCGAACCGATTACGCAGCCACGTTTCGTCGAGCGGGTGGGCAGCGGGGAGCTCGTGAGTGACGATGGCTTTCCGCACGGCACCGTACGCGACGGTGACCTTGGTGGTCGACCCTACTTGCTGGCGCTCACCGAGAATGAGGTTTTCGAGGCCATCGATCATGAACGGTAACGACGCGTCGCGCATTGACGTACTCGCGCTTGGGCCATCCATTTCCTGTCATCCCTTTCGTGCCTGGGTAGCTGCCTCAATATGAGAAAGGACTCTTTGCATTGTGCGCGATGTCGTCGTTTCGGCGGGTTAGGTCCCGAAGGCTGGAGATAGTACTACATGTACATGCTTCAACCATCGCCTGACAGAGGACCGAAGTTACCAGCGCTCAAGCAGAAACAGGGGAATCCCGCGAGGTTCCGATTATCATGCCGAGTGGCGCGTTACGCATCGTTTTCCATACCGTTTCACACGTTCGTCATGCCTTGAGGGCTGGGCCTTTTGTGTCTGAGTCAAGAATTTTGTTGACACGGCATCAAGATATCTATCGGCTCGCGGGCGTGGGCCAAGGCCAATAGGATGACGAATGGAAGGTTGACGGCATCGGCTCGGCATCACGATTTGCCTCTTGAGATACCTCTGCGGCGGGGTAGCGGCATTTGTTATCTTCATGCGATTGCTGGGGCGGGCACTGATCATCCACTTGAATGAAAGGTAGCCAAGTAGCCCCAACCGCACGACATCCCGGCATGCGTGCTCGTGACAGCAACGTTGGTGTTGAATCGGTCGGGTACCATACTGTGAGATGTCATCATGCTGTCCTCGCATCCCATCAGGATCGATTCGCAATGGACAGCGTGGGTGGATCAGGGGAACGCGACATGACCGATCGACGATTGAAATGGGCGAAGCGCTTCGCGGTGATCACGGCGGTGGGGATGTTTCTCGTGCTGCTGATGGGCGCGAACGTGACCGCGACCGATTCCGGCGAGGGATGTGGTCGTACCTGGCCACTCTGCAACGACGGCTTCCTGCCGGCGGATTCAATTGAATCGGTGATCGAGTACAGTCACCGGCTTGTGACCAGCATCGAGGGTGTCCTCGTGCTGGCCACGACGATCCTGGCCTGGCCATTCCGCAGGCGCTTCCCAAACTTCACGTTCCTGGTACCCGCGATGGCGGGGACGTTGGTGCTGCAGTCACTGATGGGCGCGGCCGCGGTGAAGTGGCCGACATCGGCAAAGGTGATGGCGACGCATTTCGGCATCTCGCTGATTTGCCTCGCCTCCGCCGTGTTGATCGCCCGCATCGTCACCGAAGCGCGGCAGGACGACAATCACCTGAGCATCCGTCGGGTTTCCGCACCGGCGGGATACCGCGTGCTGATGATCGTGACGGTGGTCTTCTCGATCATCGCGGCCTATTCCGGCGCATACGTCCGGCACACGGGCGCGGAGCTCGCCTGCACGAGCTGGCCCACCTGCAATGGCCAGGTGATCCCGGAATTTGGCGGGCTGGAAGGAATCCAGACGCTGCACCGGCTGGCGGCGATGGCGATCGGATTCCTGATCCTGGCGCTGGCTGCCTGGTCGTGGCGATTCCGGCTGGAGCGAGGCGACCTGCATACCATCTCGCTGCTTGCGCTGGCGCTGGTGATTGCGCAGGCGCTGGTGGGCGCGGTCGTGGTGTATTCCGGCTTGCAGCTGCTGGCGACGCTGACCCACGCGGGACTGATGGCGCTGCTGTTCGTGACCCTCAGCGATGGGGTCAGATGCGTGTTGCCACCACCAAAACGCCAGGCACAGGAAGATCGGGTTGCACAACCGGCACCCCGGATGGTCACCGGCGACTGACCGCACGGGCATGCTCGGCAGGGTCGCGGGTTTCCGTGAATACCCGCCCGCCTATGCGGCGGCGTCGATATCGACGTTGCAGCCGAACAGCCCATCCTCCAGTCCGGTGGTGAAGGCCTGCTGGCGCTGGTCGCCAGTGCCATGGGCGAGGGGGTCGTCGAATGGCGTCCCGGGCGAATCCGCCGAGAACAGGCTGATCTGGTAGGCATCATTGAGATCAGTCTCCGTGAGCCAGTCACGCGCCACCGCCTCCTGCGCATAGACTCCCGCCAGGCAATCCGCCTGCAATTCCAGCTCGATATCGTACAAGCCGTCGTCCAGCTCGGGATTCTGGGACGAATCAATACCCAGGATGAACTGGATGTTGTGTCCCCATTCATGCGACACGATGTGCGGCCACGCGTAATCACCGAACTGCCGCTCCATCACCGCCGCGAAATCAGGAAGGTAATAGATCTCCTGATCCAGCATGCAGTAAAAGACTTCCGCATAATCCTCTTCGGTCATTCGCCCGCAGCCGGTTGTGGTGGGGAGTGAGGGAATGGGGTTGATGCCGTCCGGTGGGCGGTACTCGACTCCCGCTTGGGCGAAGATCTCCGACCAGACCAGATTGATGCGGGCATGGCTGATGTCGGGAAATGTATCAGTTGGGGTGGCGTCCTGTACCAGCTGCGCCTGCAATGCATCAGTGAACGCGCTGTCCGCCCCAAAAAACCAGCGCCACCGGGCGCCATCGAACCAGTAGTGCTGGATTTCGACCTGGTCGACCACGGTACCGTTCACCATCGCCGGTTGACGCAGTCGCACTTCCGCCACATCGGCATAGGTGTGGCCGGTAACGCCCCAGGTCCAGGCGCCAAATTCGACCGAGAGGATGTCGGGATCGCCCGTTGGAATCGCCGCCAGTGGTGAGGCGTACCATGCGCCAAGCTCGGCTCGCGAGACGACCAGTCGAACGTCGGGTTGCAGGCTGTCGTGCAGCAGCAGCCAGTCACCGCCTTGCTCCAGGCGGCTCAACTCGATCGCCGCGCTCGTCACGGAGTCGATGCGGTCATCCTGTGCCAGCGCCTGTGTTCCGGGTGCGATCGCGCCGAGGGCCATGATCATGGCAACCAACAGCTGTAGCCGGAACCTTATGCAGTGTCCCATCTGGAAGATGACTCCTCATTCTGATGATTGGCATTGGCATACCATTGGTATGTCGTAGGAATAATACCCGGTTCTCCCGCATCTCACGGTTGTGGAGGGTAGCGCATCCGTTCGGCTTGACGGGAATCCGGCACATCCCTAAAATGAGACTCGGTATCATGTAGGAATGCCAGTGAACCACCGATACCGCGTTCCCGAGAATGTTCTGGCAAAAGGATTGATGACCACATGACAAAGCGTACGCTGGATTCGCATGGAAATTGGAGCAGGCGTGTTGTTGGTCGCGTCGTGACCGGCATTGCCGCCGGTGCGTGGCTATTGACGTCGCTGGCGCCAGTGACCGCCGCGCAGGAAGATGATCCCCTCAGTGTGGTGACATCCTTCAGCGTGCTGGCCGACATCGTCAGGAACGTCGGTGGCGACCAGGTCGAGGTGAGCTCGCTGGTACCGGTCGGCGGCGACGCCCACACCTTCGATCCTTCGCCCGACCAGATCGCGACGCTCGCTGAAGCCGATCTGGTGGTTGAGGTTGGCAACGATTTCGAACCGTGGCTCGATGACCTGGTCGAATCGTCCGGAACCTCGGCAACCCGCTTCGAAGCATTCCCGGAAGGACACGAGCACGAGGGCGAACACGCCAATGCCACACCATCCGACGAGCACGACCACGATCAGGAGGGTGACGACCATGATCACGCCGACCTCCACGCCTGGCTGAATGTCCACAACACCATCCACGCCGTCGGGCATCTCGCCGAGGTGCTGGCGGAGATCGATCCCGACCATGCCGGCGCCTACCAGGCAAACGCTGAATCGTACACCGCGGAGCTTGAATCGCTCGATGGCTACATCACCGAAGAGGCCGGCACGCTGCCCGAAGACCGGCGCCTGCTGATCACCACCCACAATTCCTTTGGCGCCTTTGCCGACGCCTACGGCTTTGAGGTGGTCGGTGTCCTGCTGGAATCGCATTCGACTGAAGGGGCGGACGCGTCGGCGTCGCACGTCGCGGAGCTCACTGACATCATCGATGCCAAGGGCATACCCGCGATCTTTCCGGACACACCGGGAGGCGCTGACATGCTCCGGCCGGTGGCGGACGAAGCGGGGATCGAGGTCGCGCCACAACTCTATGTCGATACGCTCGGCGAGGAGGGGTCCGGCGCCGAGACCTACATCGGCATGATGCGGCACAACATCGACACCATTATCGCGGCGCTCGGCAGATAGTGCCGACGTGATTGATTCCTGGCGAGGCGGGCCGTGCGCCGGTGCACGCCTGGATCATGCCATACTGGCGCCAGTGTCAATTGATCCCAGCCGCAAGGAGTTTCCGTGTCCAGCTCGCCCGCAACGTCCACCTGGCCAGACGTCATCGAGATCACTCCGGCGGCGGGACCCGTCTCCGGCAAACCGGTCATCCCCGGCTCGAAAAGCATCACGAACCGGGCGCTGCTGATCGCCGCGCTGGCTGATGGCGCCTCCACACTGACCGGTGCCTTGTTCAGCGATGACACGCGATACATGGCTGATGCGCTCGTCCAGCTCGGTATCCCTGTCACCACCGAGCCGGACAACCGCACGATGACGATTGGCGGCAAAGGCGGCAGCATCCCCGCGACATCGGCAGACCTCTTCATCGGCAACTCTGGCACCACCGCTCGTTTTCTCGCCGCCGCTGTGGCGCTCGGCACTGGCACCTACCGCATCGATGGCGTGCCCGCCATGCGCAAGCGCCCGATCGATCCCCTGCTGGGAGCGCTTCGCCAGCTTGGCGTCGACGCCGTCAGCGAGCTCGACACGGGTTGTCCGCCCATCCGCATCACATCCAGCGGATTGCCGGGCGGGATCGTCTTGATGCCCGGTCACCTCAGCAGCCAGTATTTCACCGCCATGATGCTCGCGGCGCCCGCCGCCCGTGACGGTATTACGATCAAGGTCGAAGGTGAGCTCATCTCGCGACCGTACATCGAGATCACCGCCGATGTGATGCGGGCGTTCGGCGTCGAGGCACAGATTGGCGATGCCGCCTCGCGCGCATTCACGATCCCTGGTGGGCAGCGCTACCAGGCGCGGGAGTATCACATCGAGCCCGACGCCTCGGCGGCATCCTATTTCTTCGCGGTCGCCGCGATCACCGGCGGCACGATCACCATCGAGGGATTGGGAACATCATCCCTGCAAGGGGATGTGCAATTCGTGCGGGTGCTGGAGCAGATGGGGTGCGCGGTCGAGATGGGGGAGACATCGACCATGGTGACTGGCCCTGTCGACGGCAAGCTGCGAGGTGGGACATTTGATTTCGGCGCAATCTCCGACACGTCGCAAACACTCGCCGGTATCGCGCCGTTTGTCGATGGTCCGGTGACCTTCCGCAATGTCGCCCACATCCGGGGGAAGGAGACGGACCGGGTGGGAAACGTCGTGAAGGAGCTGCGCAAGCTCGGACAGGAAGTCGAGGAGTTCGAGGACGGCATGACGATCAATCCTCGCCCGGTGACGCCGGCGATCGTCGACACCTGGGACGATCATCGGATGGCGATGGGGTTCGCGCTCACCGGATTGCGGGCGCCGGGGGTGAAGCTGGAGAATCCGCAATGCGTCACGAAGACGTTCCCGGATTTCTTCGAGGTGCTGGAGACATTGGTGAAATCGTCCTGACCAGGGCGTATTGCGACATGGTTGCGTTGCCTCGCCATTGCCGTAGCAGGAGCGGATTCCGCGTAGGGACAGCGCCTTGTGCCTGTCCGGGTCTCGTCGACAGGCATACCGTTGCGATGCGTGAGTGACCAGATGTCGTTTCGCCACGTGGGATCAATGGGCACGCGTTCGGCAAGCTCAGTGCTCTGTCACAGGTATCCTGACACATCGACTGATGGTGTCATTCCGAGCGAGCGCGAATGCACGCAGTTAATGGGTCGCATCCGCTCGACCCCGATGCGGCCGCTTATTGGGAATCTCGATCCAGGGTGCAACCAATACGCTCAAAATCGTGTATGAAGAGGGGCGGTTTTCGCACTCGATGACGTCCGGCGAGACCGAGATGCTTCGACTGCGGCCATGCGGCCTTGCTCAGCATGACATCTCCGTTTCGGTGTGCCCATGTGCCAACATGCCTGTGTCGAGGTACTCAGAGTGCCTTTCAAAACCGTGGCAGGTGATTGATGGGTACGCGGTACGATGGCTCAATCACCCCTGTCCAACAATCGTTGGGCGGTCGTCGCTTCACGACTTCCTGGCTCCACGATGGGT
>Ga0075527_10000027_pt1 | contig 34996 bp, 25 predicted proteins | sample NGEPer11B_FD_74784 | JGI IMG/M metagenome (GOLD analysis project Ga0075527, IMG submission 74784) | Arctic peat soil microbial communities from the Barrow Environmental Observatory site, Barrow, Alaska, USA - NGEE Permafrost305-11B | ecosystem: Environmental > Terrestrial > Soil > Wetlands >...
CGCATCCAGTTCTATGCCACGACCCTCAAGGAGGTGAACCTGCACGACCTTGCTCCCACCTAACCGAATGTGTTACCCATGTGTGTGTCCCACTGTTACCGATGTCCGTGTTCCGTACATGGGCATCGGTGACCTCAAGCGGCCGGAGGTAGACCCGCGCACCGATCTTGACGGGATTACGCATGGTCATCGGCGCCTCCCCTGGCGCCGCGTCCCCAATCCGGGTTGACCAGCTCCAGCATCAGCAGGTCCACACGTCCCTCGGGTCGGGCGACATGCTGGCGCAGGCGGACCGCCTGGACCATGCCAAGCTGTCTCGCGGCGTCGATCAGGATTGTGTCGTCGGCTGGGACATCGATACGCGTGGTCATGAGGCTGAGCTCATCCATCACCCACGGCGCCAGCAGGTGCAGCACGGCGGCGCTGATCCGCTGGCCACGCGCTCCCGACGAATCCGGTCCGCCGACCATGATCTTCAGCTCGCTCACCCGGTTGTCGTCACGCCTCACCAGCACGCCACCGATGACCGCTCCTGTTTCCAGCTCCACGATCATGAGCCGGATCGTGGGGTTGGCGCCCCACGGAATCGTCTCCTGTTCGGTCAGGAGCTCCCTGGCGGCTTCAGGTGAAATCGGAACCAGCCCCTCATACCACGCGCCAAAGTATTCGGCATCGTCCAGCGACGGGGCGCGCAATCCATAGCGCTCGTCCTGAAGATAGATGGCAATCGGCCACAATGGAGTGTCTTGCGTCATGTTCCTGATCTCCGCGCGATGGAGCGCTTCGGTCGATACGCACAACCCGCGATGGCGTTTTGCCACCCGCGACATCCGGCCGGAACTCGAGAGGGACAGTGCCTTGCGCCTGTCCGAGATCCGACCCGACGATCATGGCGCCTCGTGAGCCCTGGCCGCAAAACCTGACGCGCCCTTACCGCTGCGTTGGTTGACAGCCCGAGGTAGATGCCCCTACAGTGATTGCACCGACCATGACGAGGAATTCGCTCTCGTCGCAACAATACAAGAAAGGCACGACATGACAACTCTGTCCAGGGATTCCGCCAACGCCCGCGTCCTCCGTATCGGCGCCGATCGCCGCTCGGTGGTCAAGTCCATGCTCTTCGCCGGTGGCGCCATTGCGTTCGCCGGGTATGGCCACGCGCCGCAAGCCGTCGCGCAGGACAAGACCCGCATCGTGCAGTGGTACCACCAGTATGGTGAAGCCGGCACTGAGGAAGCCGTTCAGGGCTATGCCAAGCAGTTCACCGAGGACAACCCCGACATCGAGGTCGAGGTCGTGTGGCAGCTCGGCACCTATGGTGAGGCACTCAACGCCGCCCTGCTCACCGACGAAGCGCCTGACGTGTTTGAGCAGAACGTCCCCACCCTCGACCAGGTCCGGCAGGAGCAGATCGCGCCGCTCGATGACCTCTACACTGAGGAGGTCCGCGCCGGGTTCAACGAAGTGAGCCTGAACGCCGCCACCATCGAAGGCAAGATCTACTGGGTCAAGATGATCGACGATACCGGATGCATCTACTACCACAAGAGCGCCCTCGAAGAAGCCGGTGTCGAGCCGCCGGAGTCGCTCGACGCAGTGATCGAAGCCGCCACGACGCTCGACACCGGACGTCGCAAGGGACTCTTCGTCGGCAATGACGGCGGTCTCAGCGCGCTGCTCGGCCCGCTCCTGTGGTCGGCTGGCGGCGACTACCTCAATGCGGAAAACACGGCGCCTGCCTTCAACACCGAGCGCGCCGCCGCCGCCTACACCAAGCTGAAAGAGCTCAACGACACAGATGCCCTGCTGATCGGCGCGCCGACCGACTACTGGGACCCCTCCGCGTTCATCCAACAGCTCACCGCCATGCAATGGACCGGGCTTTGGGCGATGCCGCAAATCCTGGCCGAAGTCGGCGCCGAGAACATCGGCGTGTTGCCATGGCCGAAATCCGATGACGAAGGCACACCATCGACCTTCTGGGGCGGCTGGGGCGAGTGCGTCAGCGGCAAGACCGACAAGCTCGATGCCGCCAAGGCACTGGTCAAGTATCTGTGGATCGACAACACCGAGATCCAGCAGGACTGGAATCTCGGCTACGGTTTCCATGTGCCACCCCGCACCGCCGCCGCGGAATCGGCGGAGCCACTCCAGGAGCCACCCGCCTCGGAAGTCGTCACGTTCCTGCACGACTATGGCAACGTGACCGCGCCACTCTGGACCGGCGTGATGGGGTCAGCCTTGCTCGATGCCGTCACCAACATCGTCAGGGAAGGCGCGGATGCGGGCGAAGCATTGACCGCCGCCGAGGCGACGGTGCAGGAAGAGCTCGACCGCCTGCTGAGCGAGTAGTCACGTCACGTCGTTCGGCTCGACCGGTCATCGAGGGGCGGGCTTGTCCCGCCCCACCATCCAGCAAACTGGAGGGCAGAGAGGCTCTTGTGGCCTCCCTTCCAAGCACATCAACGACTGATCATTCTTCCACACGAATCATCGAGTTGATGCAGCCTTTGATGCCAATTGCGATGCATGGTTCCGGCTACGCTGGAACAAGCGGGAACCGGAGAAACACGCGAGCGCAATCACGGCATGAAGTCGTGTGACGGTTGAATCGGCGGAGGGATCTTCTTGCAAACGGAAGCGGAATCAGTCGACCGATCCAACATCTACGTCGCACGGGTCCCATGGTGGCGACAGACGAAATGGGAGGCGTCGTTCGCCTTCCTGATCTTCATCGCCCCGATGATCATCGGGTTGGCGATCTTCACCTTCCTTCCGATCTTCTGGGGCACGCTGATCAGCTTTTCCGAGGCGCGCAACACCCTCGACATTGGCAACTGGGTGGGATTCGACAACTATGTCGATATCCTGAGCAACCCGGAGTTCCGGGATTCGCTCTATACGATCATCGTGTTCGCCGCGTTCATCGTGCCGCTGACCTTCTTCCTCTCCCTCGGCATCGCCTTGCTGGTCAACAGCGTCGGCTTCGGGCGATCGTTTTTTCGCTCGGCCTTTTTCATTCCCACCGCCATCTCCTATGTCGTCGCGTCGATCATCTGGAAGATGGGCATCTTCAACGGTCTGCCCTATGGCTTCGCCAACATGGTGATCTACTGGTTTGGCAGTGACAAGATCATCGCCTGGATCGGCGAAACGGACCCACCCTACTACTGGCTGGTGCTGGTCACCTGCCGCCTGTGGCTCCAGGTCGGCTTTTACATGATCATCTTCCTGGCGGGATTGCAGGAAATCGACCAGTCGCTCTATGAAGCCGCCTATGTCGACGGCGCGAAACCGGGCTGGCGCACCTTCTGGACCATCACCTTCCCGATGCTGCGCAACACCTCGATTGCGGTGCTGTTGCTCAATTTCATTGCCGCCTTCCAGGCATTCGACGAGTTCATCAACATCCTGGGCGGCGTGGGATCATCCGGAAACCTGAGCCTGGCGCGCCCGCCGCTCGTCTATCTCTACCAGGTCGCCATCGGCCAGCAGGATTACGGTCGCGGTTCCGCCGGGGCGCTGATCCTGACCGCGCTCATCATCGCCATCACCGTCGTGCAGGGACGCATTTTCGGCTTTGGCCGGCGCAACTAGGAAGTGTCTTGACGATGCAAACGATCCAGGATGAACAATGGGGCACGCTCGAACGCCCCGCCGCCGCCAGGACCAATGCGCTGAAATGGACAACGCTTGCGATTCGCTACATCCTGCTGATTGCGCTGACGGTCGTGTTCATGTTCCCGTTCTACCTGATCGTCCGGAACGCCCTGATGACCCAACCGGAGATCACCGCCTTCGAATGGAACTGGTGGCCGGAGGAGGCGCAGTGGGGCAACTTCACGAACCTGTTCGAGAACAGCGAGATCGACATGGCGAAGGGGTTGCGAAACTCCGCGATCATCGCCGTCGTCAACCTGGTTTTCCAGACGCTGTTCGCCTCGATGGCGGGGTACGCCCTGGCGAGAATCCCGTTCCGGGGCAAGGGCATCTTTTTCGCGGCGATCCTGCTCACGCTGATGGTGCCGAGCGCCGTGACGTTCGTGCCGACCTACGTCGTCGTCGCCAAGCTCGATGGCGTCAATACCCTGTGGGGCATCGTCGTTCCCGGCTTGTTCAGCGCCTTCGCGACCTTCCTCTTCCGCCAGTTCTATCTCGACTTTCCGAGCGAGATCGAGGAGGCCGCGCGCCTCGATGGCAACAGCTACTTCGGCGTCTACTGGCGCATGCTGCTGCCCAACTCGCTTGGGATCATGGCGGCACTGGGCGTGCTGAGCTTCATCGGCAGCTGGAACGCCTTCCTGTGGCCGGTCATCATCGGCCAGTCGAACGACACGCAGACGGTGCAGGTGGTGTTGTCGTCGTTCCTGACGGCGCAGACGATCAACCTGCCGGCGCTGTTCGCGGGCGCGGCGGTCGGCGCGGCCCCGCTGGTGATCGTCTTCCTGCTGCTGCAGCGCTACATCGTCCAGGGCGTCCGCATGTCCGGTATCAAGGGGTAGAAGGTGTCATCTAAGCGCGACCAGCTTGATCTCACGGCTTCGCGAGTTCAGCAAACCATGCCTGGTCTCGCACATTGTCGAAATCAGAATCGGTGGGCAGGTGATTACGATGCGACTTGGTGCTGTCCAATGCAAGGCATCGGGTTAGTACTTCCTTACAGTTTTCGAACCTTCGTTGGCGTGAGTACACGCATGCCAAGTTGTAAAGCGCTGACGGTTTGGTGGATTCAGAGGCCCACTTTGTGTTGACTGCTTTCTCAAGGAATTGTTCGGCGGCTCTTAAGTCATCGTTGAACAGTGCGATCAAACCATAGTTTGCCCAGAAGCGCTCATCTCGAGGATACTGCTTGGCACGATTCTGAAAAGCCCGATAAGCCCTCGCTTGGTCATCGCGCGAGTCAACGTGTTGACTCAGAACGTTCCCCCACCTCTCTAGAAGCTCCGTAGTTTTCTTTCTCTCTGCAAGCCACTCTCCGCCTGGATCTGATTCTCCGTAATGTCTCCCGATCGTCTCGAGCGTAAGCCGCACCGCAGGAAACATATAGAGCGTTTCCTTGGAAAAGCGAGTGACATCCCCCTCCACACGAACATAAGGATTCGACCACCAACCTCTTCGATCACAGACAACCTCAGCGAACCAATGCGGATCACCATTCTCCGATAGCGACTCTTGATGGTAATCAATGATCTCCAATGTCCATTGGTGTGATTGTTGTATCGGGTTACTTGCTTCAGCAATAGTCTGACAGTTCGTTGGTTTCCCTGCCTGTATAGCAGCAATAGCTGAATAGACTGCTTGGTACTCCTGCTGTTCTGACGAAGTGGGCATACTCTCCATTGCCTCCATCATCATAGTCACGAGCTCCTTGGCTTCCTCTATTCCCAGCCGTCTCAGATCAAACATCCTCACATACACTTCAGACACGAGCAGTTGATCCCATCGTTGGGTGTGCTGATTGAGGTTATAGAGCGTGGGCAAATCAGCCGACCGAGCAATAGCTTCGTTAACGACATTCAGGAAGCGGGATGGTTCGTCGGAACAAATCTGAGCAATCAATTCTGAATTGTCTTTGCCGCCAAATAGCAACAATGCACCTGAGCCTGGGATGGAAAGTGCAGGCTCAGGTATGGCGTTCAAGCCTGCCAACTTCGCCAGGCACCGCTCACGTTCATCAGTCGCTGTCGTCACTGCATTTGGCGTATCTGTTTCCTCACACGCTTTCACCGCGAACGCAACAACGTCATTGTTGACCTTGCCGAGCTCCAAGAGCCTTCTCGCGAAGTAAAGTGTCTGCCGCCCCCGTGGAAGACCGTTGCCACCAGTTAGTGGGTCAATAGAAACTGTCGATAGGTGGACGAGCATTTCGAGACAGAGATTCGCTGCAAGGTAGGCATTGTTGGACAAATCGCGTCTCAACGGATCAAATTCTTGTGCTTCCTCAGATACAATCGCATCCTTCAGTACCTGTAGAAGCAAATTGGCTTCGGGATGGCACGCCAGTTTCGACGCATTCCGCTCCATGAACTGATCAGTCCATACAAATACAAACTGTCTTCCCATTCCGGAGTATATATTGTGCCAGCCAACCAGCTCGTGACTTGGTACTGAGGAATCAATGCAGATCAACCCGAGTTGGGCAATTGCAGCACCGCGCAAAGCGAAAACCTGAAAGTCAGTCGGGACATCATCGAGATCGGGCTTCGCCAACTCGGCAAGGACAGACCGCGCTTCGTCAGTTGCCTCAGCCAACCTCCACCAGACAAAGGCCAGTGCTTCCGCATGAAGTGCTTGAACTCTCGGATCATAGTCGTCCAAGGAACGAGGCAGCGTCTGGAGGAGTCGATTCGAATCATGATCGGTTAAGTCGCTCAGCAATGACAACGCTGCACCTGCGGTCGCACTGGACTCCACCCAGTCCATTGCCTTACTCACTTCGAGCGCTTCCAATAGTAAGCCGGGTTGGTCGGTTGCTACCCGATGTGCCGACCACAGTAACTGATTCATGACATCAGGGTACTCTTCAGCACGGATAGCATCCGAAAGGGCTTCGACAACCGTGGATGGTTGGTCGAGTGCAACCGGCTTCAACGCTCTTGCGGCCCTGTACCGAGCAAGCACCTCTGGCGAGCTCAAATCGTCGATGATGGAATCCAGTTCCGATGGTCCAAGGATGAGCGCCACTATCCCCTGCACGGCATCTATATCGCGCACGTACCGGTGATCTACAGTAGTCTCGTCAACACGAACCAAGTCACCGTATCGGTCAAGGAGGCGGAGGGCCACCTTAGCCGCATTTCGATTCTGAATGTCCAGGAATGGGGCAAGCGAACTATTCAGGAATTTGTCACGCTCCTTGCGCTCTGTCACGTTGTTGGGATTAAGCTTGGAAGCTCGCTGTAGTCGAAGACGTATCAATGCAGCCACTTGAGTCGGCACCAAGTTGGCCGTGGTTCCTAGCGCACGTTCAGCAACGGTGCGGTCAAATGACCAATCGCCAAGATATAGGCGGGCAACCCACTTCAATGCGGCCCGCGATCGAGCGGCCAGGTAGCCCAACGCCTCTGCCGCGTCTGCAGGAATGAGATTACTACTGCCTGTTCGAGCGAGACTTGTGAGAGATGCGAGGACGCGGAAGTCATCTGATCCACATTGCGCAAGGCCTGTACAGATAGCTCGTCGCCACCGGTTATCAAGTCCAAGCAGCTCAGTGGAGACTTGGCTGGGATTCTCATGTGCCCGTAGCATTGCCGCTACAGTTCCGGAATCTATCTCGGGATACAAATCCTCAAGGCCAATCACACCTGATTCAAGCCCTCTAAGCAAACATATAGCGAAGATACGATCAGAAACGACTGGTTCTGCAATCTGATGGCGCAGGGTGCTGACATAGAAAGCAATCAGACCTTCTAGCTTCAGTCCGTCAAGCACGATACCGCCGATACCAGGCTGAAGGCACCCTTCCAATAAGCCAACCAACTCACTGCGCGGCAGACCACCTTGCTCTCTGCACTTCCACATCTTCTCCGACAGTGCATCAAAGGCAACGCGCAATTCCTCATATCGAAGGTTGGTAGCACTTGCGACCCTTTCCAATCCTCGCTCAACACGCTGATCCAAGAGAGCGTCGACCACAACAGATGCACGTCGTCTGAGCGCCGCGATTGGCGATGCACGATGTTGATTGAGGTAGAGGTTCAACAGAAATGGCGTACGGAGCACTACGTAGAATGGTGTCGACAGGTTCTGGATTAGTGCATTATCGGGCTCGAGACCCAACTGCTTTGTGAGGGCATTGGCTAGTTCTTCGTCAGTGTAGCCCTCCAGCGCAAAACTATGGAGCCGCGCTGACAGCTCATGTGCAACTCCAGCAACAGCCTCGCCACTAATCCGAGTTGTGGATTGTTCAGCCCCACCCTCATCTTCAGTTTCTGTGTGATCCACGTCAATCACTTGGGGCCGCTCGTTGTTAGTTGTGGCGATAGAGGAGCTATTGGTTGGCTTGAAAATGTCGTTGGGGGAAAGTCTGTCACCGAGGCGATACAAATCCCAGGTGGCCTCTTGCGCCGTCACCACCAGTTTGAAACTCAGTTCTCGGCATCGGTCCACAAGCGATGCCAAGGTTTGTCGCACTTCAGCTTCTCCACCTGGCCTTACTTCCAGATCATCGATGATGACTGTCACCGGTTCCGAAAACCTGATTGCGGTGAGCCGATGGGCAAAGTCATGAGTGTGCCAGCCCGCCGGCGCGAACTCACGAAGCTTCCAGGCAAGGATTTCATCTAAGGTTTGCCAACGATGCAGATCACTACCAGTTATCAGCAGGCGTACTTGGCCCTGAAGTGCCGAAAGCGCCCAGTGTGCAGTTGACCAGCTCTTGCCTGAACCACTGGCACCTATTAGTACGAAAGCAGTTTCAGGTGCGGCAACGAATTGAGCTAATGCGTCGTGGAGTCGAACCCGGAGTACAAACTTTTCGGCATGCCAGCCAGCGGGAAGCGAACTGCGCACAGACTTTTCACAGGCTCCCGCAGGATCAACGCTAAGCAATGATCTCGAGCCAATGGATCGGCCAGACACCCCCGCCAACCACCTGGCGTCGTATGTGATCCCCGCATCTGGCCCAGCGCCCGCTGAATCAACCATGGCTCCCAACAAGTTGTTTGCAATGTCATTGACTGCCCGAGGATCGGGATAATCGTAGGCAATCTCACGCTCGATCTCTGCTATCAACGTTTCATCACGGATGGGGGCAGAATCCGCCAACTGTCTCAAAATCTCAAGAGCAATTCCTCGTAACTTTTTGATGTCAGTTTGGTCTTCCGACACCTCCTGCAGCAGCAGATTTTCTCTTGCCACATTGATTGCTGCGTTGAGTTTCCGTTGGTTGTTTGGCGATCCATCAGGGTCCTGAACGAATTCTGCAAGCCTGCCATTAGGAGCCACAAGCGCGGGTGTCACTAAGCGAACCTCCCATTCTCGTTGCTCTCGTTCGGAGTGAACTGCATTACAGATAAAATTGGGCAGGAGATTGCCGTCGAGAAGGGAACTGACAGTCCAAGATCTTTCCGTAGACTTTAATTGGATCCAGATGTCCCGATCGGTGGCATGTTGAGCGAGTGAGACTATTGGGGTCGGCACCTGGTCGTCCTCGGCGACTACAACAGGGTTCGCCGGCCTCGCTAAGAGATCGTTCCCCTTATAGAACCAAACCTTTTCGGTCTGGCCGGTCAGCAATGTTCGGATAGCGTACCGAAAGTGGTAGACACTGCCCTTGAAGTTGTTGAAGTCACCCTGAATCTCGCTATCCAAGTAGCACCTCTAAAATTCACTGAAAGAGGACCAAATAGTATGGAGACGCTATTTGATAATACGGGCAATCAGTGAGACATGCATACGCACTCCCCATCTGGGCTACATCGCCCAGAGCCTCCGCATAGCGGGCATCGAGGGATAAACATTGGTCTGTTGCCGCGTGATCGGTCAAGGCTACCAAAGTTCGCATTCACAGGGATGATTGGCAGTCCTCGGTTGCCGCGCTGTGCAATTCTGCCAGCCCCTCTGCCGTTCCAGGGCGATGCCACGCCGATGTCCCCATTCAACTGTTGCCTCGGGCATTATCAACCGAGAGCGTCACGACAGTCCTGCGTCGGCGGAATCTTGCCATCCCGGACAAGATGGTGTTGGCATCGAAGACCGCCCGGATCACTCCTCGCCCGCCACCCGGCGATCTTCCGTTGCCTTCGCCAGTGTCCGATCCAGCTCATTGTCAGGTATGTCAGCAAGTGCATCGCTAAACCGGGCCAACTTCTCGAACAGCGCCGCGCGGCGTGCCTCAGCTGATTCTTCCTGCGCCCTGAAACGCCGGTACTCGTCAACGGAGATGATCGCGACCACCGGCAGACCGCTCTTCTCCACAACAACCCTGGACTCGCCCCGAGCCACCCGATTGACGACCTGGCTTAACTGCGGCTTGGCATCGGTAAGCTTCATGGCTGTTTCTATCGGAACGTGGTCTGCCATATGCCCCTCCTACAGCGGATTTCATATTCGTTGCATGTGGTCGTGACAGCGTGAATCCCGCTGACACAGGGTCGGCACTACGGGATTCACGCAACCATTCCGCAATGCGCTCTACGTGCGATACACGATCCCGTCACACCCGAGGCGCTGCTTGATCACCTTGATCGCCTCCGGGTTCTGGTCGATCAGCACGAAGCGCCGGTTCAGCTCCAGCGACGCCGCGCCCAGCGTTCCGCTTCCGGCGAAACAGTCCAGCACCCGGTCGCCCGGCTCGGTGCTGGCCTGGATCATCCGTCGCACGATCCCCAGCGGCTTTTGCGTCGCGTAGCCGGTCTTCTCCTTGCCGGTGGGTGAGACGATCGTGTGCCACCAGACATCGGTCGGCAGCTTGCCCCGCTCCGCCTTTTCCTTCGTGACCAGTCCCGGCGCCATGTACGGCTCCCGGTCGACCTCCACATTGTTGAAATGGTATCGCTCCGGGTCTTTCACATAGACAAGGATGGTGTCGTGCTTGGCGGGCCACTTCCTCGTTGAGCGCGCTCCGTAATCATAGGCCCAGATGATCTCGTTCAGGAAGCACTCCCGCCCGAACATCGCGTCGAGCACGACCTTGGCGTAATGCGCCTCGCGGTAATCGAGATGCAGGTAGAGGGTGCCATCATCGGTCAGGAGCCGAAACAGCTCGCGCAGCCGCGGCTCGAGAAAGGCCCAGTAGTCGGCGAAGGTGTCATCGTAGCGCGACACCGATTGCAACACCGAGTCGTACGCCTGCCCCTTGAAGCCAACGCGCGACCCGTTGTCCGATCGCACGGTTTTCAGCGACGAGCGCTGCTGGGTGCGCCCGGTGTTGAATGGCGGGTCCGTGTAGATCATCTTGAACGAATCGGATGGCAGCCCCTGCAGGATGGGCAGGTTGTCACCCCGCCAGACGATGTTGCTCTCGCCGCTACGCATCCCGGCGCAGACCGACCGGCAGATCGAGCACTTCCTTGACGATGAAGCCGCGCTCGAGCGTCGCCGGATCTTTCAGCGAGCGGCGCAGCACATCGCCGCCTTCGACGATCCCGCGGCGGCGATGCACCTCCGAAGCCGGAGACGGACGGCGGCGTTGCCGCTGACGATCCGCATAGCTCTCCGGCAGCCCGGACGTTCCGTAACGCTCCTGGGCTCGTTGCTGGGCTTTTTCGATGTGTCGTGGACCCAGCTTGTCCTCGAGCCGCTCGCGTGCCTCCTGGTTGGGAGGCGGAACATTGACGATGACCGGTCCCTCGGGGGTGTGGGTCACCATCGGCTGAGGGGCGGGACGCTCAGGGTGCGTTTGGGTGCGTCCGCCACGTTCCGACAGGTCGGTCGGGCGAGCCGGACGCTTCTCGCCGGATTTTCGTCTGCCAATTGCGCCTCCGAAAAAACTCAGGATGAGGAATCCGAAAAAGAGGAGGCTGGCAATGTCGCCAATATCCATCGGGTCAGGCTTTCACGAGTTCCGGCGCGGTTGACCGCTGACAGGACGAGCGATCAACCGCGAATCAGCCAGGACGAGGGCTATTTCTGATCATCGTCCCCGGCGATCGAGCCGCGCATGCGGGTATCGGCCTGCACGTTCTCCATCTTGTAATAATCCATCACCCCGAGGCGACCGCTGCGGAAGGCTTCCGCCATGGCCAACGGCACTTCGGCCTCGGCTTCGACCACCTTGGCGCGCATTTCCTGCTCGGCGGCCATCGCCATCGCGCGGCGCTCTTCGGCCTTCGCCTGGGCAATCTTCTTGTCCGCCTCCGCCTGGTCTGTCTGCAGCTCGGCGCCGATGTTGCGCCCGACATCGACATCGGCGATATCGATCGACAGGATTTCGAACGCGGTACCCGCATCAAGGCCGCGCTCGAGGACATACTTGGAAATCTGGTCCGGGTTTTCCAGCACTGTCTTGTGCGACGCCGACGAACCGATGCTTGACACCGTGCCCTCACCGACGCGGGCGATAATCGTCTCTTCACCGGCGCCACCGACGAGGCGGTCGATGTTCGCCCGCACCGTCACTCGCGCCACCGCCTGAAGCTGGATACCATCTCTGGCCACCGCCGACACGCTTGGCGTCTGGATCACCTTCGGATTGACCGACACCTGCACCGCTTCGAGCACATCACGACCGGCGAGGTCGATCGCCGTCGCGCGCTTCCATGGCAGTTCGATGTTGGCTCGATCAGCGGAGATCAGCGCCTGCACCACCTTGCCCACATCGCCTCCGGCAAGATAGTGCGCTTCCATCTGTCCCACATCGAGATCGAGATCGGCCTTGATCGCGCTGATATACGGGCGGACGATATCGCTCGGGTTGACCTTTCGCAGTCGCATCCCGACCAGCGTGCCAAGCCCGACCCGAGCGCCCGAGAAGATCGCGGTGACCCACAACCCCACCGGAACGAAGTAGAAAAAGAGGATAACGACCAGGACCAGTACCACGATCCCGATCAGCAGACCGACATTGGATTCCATGCAGTTTCCCTGACGTGACGGACGTCATGCGTAATCATGACCCCACGTCGCCTGTCATTGCGGATGCAACGGACGTTCGATTCGTCATTTGAGGCATTCTGACACACCTGGCACATTGCCACATGCGTGCGGCGGCGATTACTGGCCAGGATCGCGCGGACTGTGCGGGTCGGAGCGCGGCTTGCGGGTGAGCGCCGTGTGACCATCGACATCCCGCTCCAGCACTTCGCCGCCACCAACCAGGCGGCTCAGGAACCCCGGTTGGGACCGCTTCTTGCCGCCCCTGGCGACTGTGGCGGAGAGCGTCATCCGTTGCGCGCCGCGGGCCGGCTTCGCGACCGACGGCACCAGTCGCGGCAACGCCCACGAGAACAACACGATCGCCAGCACCGTCAGCGCCAGCGTGATGAGCAGGGTCTGCAGCACGTCACTTGCTTCGGCGGTAAAACCCGGATCGCCGAAGGAGCGACGGGTCATGGCCAGCACAAGCCCACCAACCAGCGAAATCCCGCCGAGGATACCAGCCACGCCGAACCCCGGAATGACGAACACCTCGATCGCGATCAGGATCACCCCGACCACCACCAGCACGACATCCTCCCAGCCAGCCAACCCGGCGAGCTGATGTCCCCAGAAGAAGAAGCCAAGGCACGCCAGGCCGACCAGCGCCACCACGCCGAACCCGCCGACGAACCCATCAACAACGATCAGGGCCAGCCCGAGCAGGATCAAGAGCGAAGCGATGATCGGATCGGTGATCCAGGTCGTCGCCCGCTCCATCACCGTCTTGCTGGCGACCTCGGTTGTGGCGTCGTCGAGTCCCAGCTCGCTCAGCACCTCTTGCCGGTTTTCGGCCACACCTTCGGCGTAGCCGTGCTCCAGCGCCTGTTCCGTGCTGAGCGTGAGCAGGGAGGTGGAACTGTCGAGCCCCTCGACCTCCACCGACGGGTCGACCATCGCTTCGGCGATCTGTGGATCGCGCCCCTGTTGCTCGGCGGTGGAGCGGAAGGTCGACCGCACCGCCGAAATCGTTTTCTCGCTCGCGGTTTCGCCCGTTGCGCCACTGATTGGCGTCGCCGCGCCGAACACCGCGCCCGGTGTCATGTAGATCGTGTCGCTGGCAATGGTGATCAGCGCGCCAGCGGAAAACGCCTCGCGATTCACAAAGGCGGTCACCGGAATCCCGGTGTCGAGAATGGCGTCCCGCATCTCCAGCACCGTGTCGAGCCGACCACCGGGGGTGTTGATGTCGAGGATGATGGCGGAGGCATTGGCGTCTTCGGCTTCGTCGATCGCGCGTTCGAGGTAGTGCCCCATACCCGGCTCGATCGTGCCGTGAATCGGGATGATCATGACGTGGCTGTCGCCAGCTTGCGATTCCTGATCCTGTGCCCCGGCGACAGGCGACCACAGCGATGCCATCACCGCCAGGATCATCCCCAGCAGTATGAGCATGCGACCACCGAAACCAGTGAACGTCATCGTTCCTGGCTGAACTCCGGAGACAGGGGTGTTGTCATGCATGACGTGCCTCCTTTTGCAACGTTGACATATCGTAATTTTACCATTTTCATGGGAAGTTATCGGGCATTCATTTACAAGGTTGTAACTGACAGTCAAAACATTCCGGCAGGGCGCGGACCTTGTGTCCGCCCAAGCGCGATGGGTGATCGGGCGGCCAGATCCCAGGATCGCAAACGCGAAGAAATTCGCCCACAGAGAGGCGAGTCTACAAGACGGCGTTACGGTACCATCAGCCCGCCGTGTGCGCCACGAACAGCGTCTTGGTGTCGACCCACGACAGCACCGCGCCGGTGTCGTCAAAAACCACCTCGAATGCCTCATGCACCGCGTCACCGGCGTCGCGCATCATCCGCCGCAGCACCTCGCAATACCCGGCAGGTACCTGCATCCGGGTCGTCCAATCGTCGAACTCATGGCGCTTGCGGAACGACTCGATCGCATCGATCTCCAGCCCGTTCTTCTGCAGCAAGGCAACCCATTCCGCTTCAGCCAGTGAACGCACATGCGAGGGATCCCGCACCTCCTCATAGGCGTTGAAAAACGCGCCAACCTCACCATCCGGCACGGTACTGTCGACCAGCAAGAACCGGCCACCAGGACGCAACACTCGCGCGGCCTCCGCGACGAACCGATCCGGATCGGGGAAATGGTGCGGGGCGATCCTGCACGTCACGATATCGACCGATGCGCCATCCAGCGGCAGGTCCTGCGCATCGGCCACGAGCCGCTCGATATTCACCAGGCCCTGTTGCTGAAGGTACGGCACAGCGTGATCCAGCATCTGCGGGGTGAGGTCGGAGACGATCACCTTCCCCACATGAGGGCCGATCACCCGCGCAACATGCCCGCCACCAGTGGCGATGTCGAGCAGGACATCGGTCGCCTGGGGCGCGGCGAGCAGCAGCATCCGCGCCAGGTCATCCCCGCCTGCGTGCCATTTGCTACGCACGTAGGCGTCGCCGACCTTTCCGTATTGCGCGCGAACCTTGTCTTGGGCGTCGGTCATGTGGTGGTCTCCCGCCAGGTGATTGCTGAGGAAGTGGTCATAGCATCAGTCGATGCGGCATGCCGCGGGCGCGGCCAGGCGTGCCAGAGCAGCAACCCGAACCCGACCATGTTCACCGACGCCAGCAACCAGGGCAACCATGCTGGATAGGTGATTCCCCCGACCCATTCCGGGCGATGAAGACCGAACCCGGCCCAGATGTTGAGCAATGCCCCCAGCATGACCACCGACGCCGTCAGCCTCAAACTCGGCGCCAGCGCCGCCGCGATAAGGATGAACACCATCCCCGGCACGACATAGCGGGAATGGCTGCTGGTCAGCACCATGAACACCGCCAACGTGATGATCGCCATGGCGAGGATCATGCCGATCCGCGCGTCCGGCCAGCGCCACGCCACCACCAACGCATAGACGAGCAGCACCGCGAACATCGCGAACCCCACCTGCCGGTAGCTCAGCCCGAACGCAAGCGTGAGACGATCGTCGACTTCTCCCCCAGGCATCATCCATTTCCAGAGGTTGTAGGCGCCCATCGTGGTGCGATGGAAGCGATCCGCCGCGAATTCGACGCGCTCCACAATCGACCATCGCGTTCCCATGCGCAGGCCGGGCAGCCCGACATTGAACGGCGTGATCGCCAGCATCACCAGCGCCACCGAGGCGACACCGCCACTTACCGCACCGAGCATCACTGGCAGCCAGGACGTCCCGCGCTGGTGCCGCCGATGCACGAACACCACAATCGGCGCCAGCAGGATCAGGAACTGTGGTTTGACGAGCGTGGCGGCCGCCAGTACCGGCAATCCGGCGACCAGTCCCGCATCGCCCCACCGCACGATGGTGGCGATGGCGGCCACGACCAGCGTGATCGCCAGCGCGTTCCATTGGCCCCAGATGGCAGAGACGAAGATCAGGGCGGGGTTGAACACCATCGCCAGCAGCACGATCCTGGCCGCTCGGTCGCCCGCCTCGTTTCGCACCAGCGCCGCCACGATCATCGCCAATGCGAGATCGAGCAGGATACCCACGACCTTGATCGCGATCATCGCGGCGCCATAACCGGCGAACACCCCACCACCCAGCCATTGCCAGATGTGACCGAGCGCGTAGAGCACCCAAAGGTCGCCGGGCAGGTGGTCGGGCGGCACCGTCAGGTCGGCGGCATAAAACGACGACAACGGCTCGGCCAGCATCTGCCGGGTCCATTCCTGGAAGCCCTGGATGTCGTAGCCGAAGCCGTTGAAATTGACCAGCGCCAGGCGAACCGCCAGCCCGATCAGCAGCACGACCGGCGTGGGCCAGGTTGTCGGTAAAACAACACGTTGCATCGTGAATTCAGCCGCCTTCACGGAGTCCCCAGTCTTGCTCGAAGGCTACCATGCGGAGATTGCCACCGCAGAGTTCCGGCACATCCTGTAGCCACAGGGCGCCAAACAGCCTCTACGGCAGGAAGAACCGGTAGAACTCGGCGCCGTTTTCATACACCAGCCGCAATGCCTTGCCATCGGCAATGTCGGTGAACCGCAGCCAGGCCGGACTGTCCGCTCCACCAACCCGAAACCCGTCGCCCTCCGGCACAAGCGGAAAATCAACTCCGTCGTAACGAATGCGCCACAGCTGTCCCTTGCGAAGCACGACCCGGAACCCCGCGTCCCATGGGATGTGCGATCGGTAATGACCGGGGCAGGCCCGCCACTCCTCCGGGACGTCAAACGTGGTTGGGCCATCGTAGCCCGTGCCGGGGATCCAGCGGTCTCCCATCCAGCAGTCGACGATCTCACCCGCGTCGTTGCGACCGAACCGCGGCGGGAACCGGCTCAATTCTGCATCTTTCAGCACCATCACGTCCGGGTCGGACGAGAACGGCAGACGAGCCAGCGCGACCTGCCGTCCATCGATCTCCATCGTGAGTCCGTCACCGGCGCGGAAGATGGTCACCTGGTCGTCGCCAGCGCCATAGGTCCCGATGTAACTCTCCGCATTGGGAATGCGTTCCCCGGTCTCGATCTCTGGCTCAGGCGGAAGGTCAGCATTGCGAACCACCGCTTGCAACATCTCCAACGCATATTCGGCCACCGGGGTCGGCAGGAACGGCTCGGTCGCATTGCAGAAAACCACCACCCCAACACCGATCATCAGATCGCCCAGCATCGCCGACGTATACCCAACCATGTCGCCATCGTGCCCGATCAGGTTCTGCCGGTCATCGCGGGCGCGCTCGATCCCGTAGCCATACCAGGATTCGTCATCTCCCGCTTCGGCTTCGGTCATCCGCCGGAACTGTTCCCGGGTCAGCACCGCACCCTCCGGACCGGCGCCTTCATTGAGCAACGCCCGCAGCCAGGTCGCCAGGTCACCGCTCGTCATCGCCAGGCAGCCATCCGCCGACCCGGTTTCGAGCCACGTTGCCGGAACGAAGCCATGCTCGACCTGCCATGGACGATCGCCGAGGCGCGGCACGTAGCCCACCGCGAGCTGGTCCCGCATCGCGTTCGTAATGGCAGGGTGGGAATCACGGATGCCGAGCGGCTCAAAGATTCGCTCCCGCACCAGCGCCTGGTAGGACTTCCCGGTGAGGTGTTCCAGCATCAGCCCCAGCACCTTGTACCCCAGGTTGGAATAGCCAGGCTCCTCGCCCGGATCGATCGCCGGTTTCGTGAATCGCAAAGACCAGGCTTCGGATGCGGCGTCCGGTGAATGGTCCATGCCGTTGAAAATACCCGCCGTGTGCGTCAGCAGGTGATGCGTGGTGATGGGCGGGCGATCGCCACCCACCTCGAACCACGGCAGGTACTCGCGCACCGGCGCGCGCAGGTCGAGCTTTTGCTCGTCCACGAGTTGCATCAGCAAGGCGGCGGTGATGACCTTGTCGATCGAGCCGGTCTCGAACAGGGTGCCCGGTGTGATCGGCGTGCCCGCATCGACGTTGGCGGGACCGATCTCCAGCGTCGCCAGGGTCTCGGTTCGATCAGTGATCGCGATGGCGAAACCGGGCACGCCGGTCGCCTCGATCAGCCGTTCGCAATGTGCGCGAATCCGGTCGAGCGCATCGGGAAAGCGGGTGTTGGTTTTCAGGGCTTGGGAGGTCGTCACGAATCAGGATCCTTTGGCGCGAATCGCGGGAAATGGCCTCGGGTACAGAGGTCGGTCCCTACGTCATGTCGTGTACCAGCTCCCGCGCGATCTGGGTCGCGCGCTCCGTGTCGCCCGCGGACAAGGCGCCATCAATCACCATCTCGCGCAGATGATCCTTGACGTCGGCGATCCAGCGACCGGGCGGTCGGTCGAACAGCGCCATCAGGTCGTTGCCATCGAGCGGGCTCTGCAGCTCGGCCAGCGCCTGCTGCTCTTCGAGCCGGGCAATGTGCTCGCGCAACCCCTCCACCCGCGCCGCCGCCGCGCGCTGCTTGTGCGGCCTGGCCGAGGTCACATCGGCGGCGACGAGGTCGAGCAGGTCGGGCATCAGGTCCCCAACCTCCAGCGCCAGCCGGCGCACCGCGCTGTCGGTCCAGGTGACGCGGTCATACCCGGCTGGCCGGAGATGAAGCTCGACCATCCGGCAGACATCGCGGATCGTTTTCTTGTCGGCGTGCAGGCGGCGCAAAAGCGAGCCAGCCATATCGGCGCCGGCATGCTCATGTCCATGGAAATGGACCTCGCCCCGATTGTCGACGGTGCGGGTGACGGGTTTGGCGGCGTCGTGCAACAGCGCCGCCCAGCGAACGGTGGGACGCGGTGGCGATTGCATGACGACACGTTTGGTGTGATCCCAGAGATCCTTCTCCCGGTGGATACCGGGATGCCCATAGGCGGCGCTTTCCAGCGGCAGCAGCTCTGGCATGGCGGTGGTCAACAAGCCGGTGTCGAGCAGGACATCCAGCCCATGACCGGCCCACGAGGAACACAGCAGGCGCGTCATTTCATGGAAGATACGCTCGCCGCTGACCTGTTTGAGTGCCAGTGCGTGGGCAGCCATTCCCGCCAGCGTCTCCGCCTCGATCGCGAAGCCGAGCTGCCCCGCGAACCGCGCCGCCCGCAGCAGCCGCAGCGGATCCTCGGCAAAGCGCTCGCCGGCGTCGCCGACCGCGCGCAGGGTGCCAGTGGCGAGGTCAGCCCGGCCGTACCAGGGATCGATCACCTCGCCACTGATGGCGTTGACAGCGATCGCGTTGACCGTGAAGTCACGCCGGGCGAGATCGGCTTCGATCGAGACGCCAAACACAACCGTCGGATGACGGCTTCCGGGTTCGTAGGATTCGCCGCGGTAGGTGGTGAGCTCGACGATATCCGGCCGGGCGGCATCCTTGTCGGGCGGGCGGTTGTCGTTGGCAATCACGAGCCCGATCGTGCCGAACTTCTCGCCGACGTCGTAAACGCTGACACCTGGCAGTGTTTCACCGATGATGCGGATTTGGTCCGGTCGCAGCGAGGTGGCGAAATCGAGGTCGGTCGGCCCATGCTCGCCAAGCAGGACATCCCGCACGCCGCCACCGACGAGATAAAGCTCGCCGCCGAGGTCGCCAGTTGCCCGCGCCAGGGTGGAGACAAGAGCCTGCTGTGGCGCTGGCAACCGTTCGAGCACGCCAAAGGACGATGCATCGTGTTTCAACGAAGTGGAGGTCTGCTTCTTTGCTGCCATCGAACGATAATTGTCTCCCTGATCCGGTCAAATCCCGCCGGTATTGGCCGCTGGTTTGGTATCGTCAAACACCTGGACCGGGGCCGGCTTGTTGTCGTCCCCCAAGTGTAGCGGCTGATACGGGGTGGGGTGGTTGTCCAGCCAGCCTGGACCACGCATCCATTCCGATTCAGCGATTCAGGAGTCACGCATGACGGACCTGCTTGCACAAAGCCGCGCGTTGATCGAGCAATACGGATTATCCGTTTCCTCATCATCCGAATCATGCCCAGAGTGTGGAGCGATCGTGCCGGTGGTCCCGGACGGCCCTACCCATCCCTACTTCGGCGCGTCTCCCGGGTGCTGGGCGCTCTACACGGCGCTGCTCGGTCGGGAGTTCGCCCATTGGGACGCGGGCACGCACCGGCTCTCCGTCGACACCTATGCCGTCCAGCACCCGGGATCATCCTCGCGCCAGGCGGCGATCAACTCTGTCGGCGTGCACCTCACCGCGCTTTGCCTGGTATTCGACAGGGGAATTCCGGTCGAGGTTGTGATCCGCGCCATGGGCGATCTCAGCAAGGGGCGGGCATTCGCGTTCCACCCGCTCGCGCCGCCTGAGCTTCCCAATCCGATAACGATTGTTGGGCTGGTCGACGCCGAAACGCCCGAGGAGTACAACGCGCGAGTGCGGGAGTGGGCGCAGTCAACCTGGGAGCTATGGTCCGCGCGGCATGACCAGGTGCGGGCATGGGCGGATCTAGCCCTGAATCTCGCAAACATGTAGCCTCGGATGTTGTTTGCGAGCAGCGTCCACAACCGTTGACTTCATTAAAGGTGATGCTCATCGTCCCATCGCCAGGGTGCTCGCTGACCTCTTTTCGGCTCAGCCGGTGCGGAGCCGAACTCGCCGGTGACATCCTTCCAGGGCATGAGCTGCCTCCTTGCAAGAGTCCATTCATGCCCGCAACGTGGTACCGATATCCGTGTCCTTCTGTTACCCATGTGTCCGGTCTGTACAGCAGGGTCTGCCGCTACGGAGTGTGAGGCTGGTTACCCCAGACCGTTACGTGATGCCCATGACGCTCACCTTCCCACAACGGCACGGTGCAGGTGCGGCGCAGCAGGTTCTTCCAGAGCTGGGCGTGGGCGAAGGTCTCCTCGTCGCTGCTGAACACCTCGAATACCGAGCGGGACGCCACCAGCACCAGTTTTCTCTTGGCACGACTGAGCGCCACCGTCAGGCGACGCGGATCGAGCAGGAACTCGCCGTTCGCCAGGATGTACTCGCGGTCGCTCTCGGTGGCGCCGATCAGGATGGCGATGCGCTCCCCGCCCTGGAAGCGCTCGACCGTATCCACCGCCGAGATCGTCACCGCTCCGGAGTCCGGATCGATCCGGGTCAGCACCGGCAAGGCATCCCGCAGCTCCGCGCGTTGCGCCCGGTGCGGGACCACCACGCCGAGCCCATGCTCCGAATCGAGCCCGAACATGGCCGGATCGGCCAGCGTCTCCAGAATCGGCGTGAGCAGCTTTTGCTCGAATGCATTTCGTTTCAGGCTCTGGTGCTCATCGTGGACCACCACGGTGAGAGGATGTTTCGACGCCAGCACCGCCGCCACGAAATCGTCCGTCATGGGGAAGGTTTCGAGCAGCCCGGTCTTGCGCGAGTGATAGTTGATGCCGTCCTGTTGATAAATCTCCCGGCGCAGGAACTCGGCCATGTCGGCGTGCAGCCGGAAGCTCTCCTCGAACTGGATCATCGGTGGATCGAGTGTCAGCAATGCCAGGAAAAGCGACTCGTAGGTACGGTACTGCTGGAAAGACCGGCGCGGCTCGCTGGCCCAGTCATGCTTCACGATCGGTGGCATCTGGCGATGGTCGCCGACCACAATCACCTGTCCCGAAGGCGTCAGTGGCAACGCCGCCATTGCCGCTTCTGGCAGGTTCATCTGCGAGGCCTCGTCGAGCACCAGGCAATCGGCAAGGTGGCGCCCAAAGAGATCTTTCGCGCTCCAGCGGTCCTTGATGATGCCGTAGATCGCGCCGGGCGTGGCCGCCGCTACCCACCAGCGGCTGGATTGCAGCTGTTCGATCGCCTTCGGCTGGTCCGGCTGCCGATCCTCGTCCTTTGGCAGCGCGATCACCCCGTCAGGCACATCGCCACGTGGCCGTACCCGGAACATAGGCAGGTCGAGCAGTCGCGGATCGACGTACCGTGTCATGATGTCCGGATGGCTGTGCCAGAGCTCTCGCAGCCGTTCCCGCGCGTCGACCACGTTTTGCAGCAGCACATCCGTTGCCGCGTGCGTCTTGCAGGAGAGGAAAATGCGGAAGTCGCGACTTGCCGCCATCGCACCCTGAAGTCTCGCCAGCAGCGCGAAGGCGGTCGAGTAGCTCTTGCCCGTGCCGGGCGGTCCCTGCACCAGCAGCAATGGGGTGTCGCCGTGCTGGCTGATGAACTCCCGCTTGCTCGGCTCGAAATCGTGTTGCGCGCCGACCGCGTGGAGCGCGTCGAGGCCATCGAGGAACCGTTGCTGTGCGATGGCGGCCTTTTCCGGCCAGACCGGGTCAGGGCGTTCCCCTCCGGACAGCATGGTGTACAGCGTGTTTTCGCCTCCGGCCATCAGCCCTTCGGTGACTTTCGTCGACCAATAGCCATAGATATCATTGGGATTGGCGTCGAGGGTGTAGGTGGTCCCAGGCTCCAGCGGCCGGTTGTTGTCGCCAATCGTGCCAAACAGGAACCCGCGTGAGCCGCTGCCGCCCATGGGGCCGTTCATGCTGATCTCCGCCCATGCCCGCACCGCGCGACCCTCCACGCGATCTACCGTGATCCGTTCCAGTTCACCACGCATGCCGTACAGCATCTGCTTCGCGGTTGGCGTAAAGCGATATTGTTCCTTTTCAGGCAGCCGGCTATCGACGGTAAATCGGGGAAAAATCACCAGCCAGTCCCCCGCCTTGAGGGTGGTGAGGTTCAGCGCCTCGTTCAGGTCGCACGCGACATCGGCGCATTCGATCCGCAGCCGGAAACGCATGCCCTCATTGGTCCACCGGGATTCTTCCCGTTGCTCCTTCGGCAACGTCACGCGTTTTGCCGCTGGGTGCTCTTCACGCCAGGCAGCCCGGTAAGAATCATTCAGCATCCGGCGCTGCTCATTCTCGCGATTCTGCTCGGCAACGCCCGGTTCCTGGTCCTCCTCCAGGTAGCGCGCAATCAGCGTCTGGCCGGCCAGCACGCGCTGCTCCGGCGAGGCGAGCCGTTCCCGCTTCCAGGCGGAGAGGTCGACGTGCCGCTCGATCGTGACGGCGCGATAGGCTGCGAACGCGTCGTTCCCCTCATCGGGTAGAGGAAACTCACCCCAGGCGGCATAGGCATATTCCAGCGGGATTTGGCTGTTGAAACGGGCCCTGCTCGTGTACCAGCCGCGAATGCCGGGCACGTCACTGGTTGCATCCGAGGGCTTGTCAAACCGGCCCCAGAAGTCGAACATCCGCGTGCGGAAGAGATCGCGATACGGTGTGGCTTGGTTCCAGTCGAACTTTAAATACGCCGCCACGGCCTGAAGCGACTGGCAGATCATCGGGTAGTTCTTCCGCTCGCTGACCTCCTGTTCGAGATAGCTTGCGATCGGGGAATCGAAGGCGGCAAGCTGGGTCATGAAGTCGTACAGCGCTGTCGCGCCGAGGATGGTGTTGGCGTGACGGGCGAGCCCATCGAGCAGCAACCGCTGGGCGAAGCCATTGACGAAGATGAGATGGATCGGCGCCTTCGCCTCCCCATCCGCGTTTGGCGCGGCCACCTCGACCACGGCTCGCAACGTCTCCGTGAGCCAATCGACGAAAAGCTGTTCCTCCCGCCCGGGCGAATCGGGCAGTCCCTCGGCCATGCGAACCACGGTTCGACGGCGACCGGGATGTTCCTTGCCGTGCTCGTTGCCGACCACCAGCGCGCCGAGCATGTAGATGCGGTCGTGCAGGTAGTCATGCTGGGCGTCGATGTAGATGCGGACAAGGTTCGGGTTCTGCCCGGCGTCGCTGTACGGTAGCGAGCCATAGCCCGTGTTGGGGATGTAGCTGAGCGCTTCGACCGGTTGTTTTTGCCATTGCTGGTAGCGAAGCGCGCGATGGATCAGCTCATCCAGCCGCTCGCCCACCGGCCAGGTCGCGGCAAGCTTGCGGCACAGGTCCGCGTTTCCGCCGGTCGGAACCAGGTCGGTTCGCTCCCGCGGCTCACCGTCCACGTAGATCTGGCCCTTGCGGCGCAGGACCTTGAGGGAAGCGAGCCGCGCGACGGTGGTTACGCCGGCTCGCTGCAGGCACTGTTTGTCCTGCTCGGTGATGTGGGGCAACAGCGAGAGATCGCCGGTTTCGGCGCTGCGCTTCATGCAGAACTCGTTATAGAGACAGCCATCGCATTTGTAGGTAAGGTGAAATGGCACCTGGTCGAAATCGGTGTTGAGCACCCGTCGAGCCGTCGATTGCCGGCTGGTGACGAGATCGTGCACCGAGCCGAGATAAGCATCGGGGTCTGTCACCCGTTCCAGCAGGCCGGCGCTGGCACCGAAGGTCCGCTCGGCGTCGCGTTGTTGGGCCTCGTGCTCGGTGTGATCGCTGGTGTCCGTCATCTCGGCGGGGCCGCGATAGAGGATCGCCAGCTCGATCGGATCGTGCTCGATGCCATCCTCCGCCAGCAGGTCATCGAGCATCTCATGGTAGAAGGCGACCTGGAGACGGTGCTCGACCTTTGTCGCGGTGCTGCTTTTCATGTCGGCAATCAGGCAGTGCAGGCGACCGTCGCTGATTCGCTCAAGGCGCAAGACGTCGACATCACCCCGGATGCGCCAGCCGTCCAGCTCTGCCTGGAGTCGCGGCTGGAAGAGGAACAGTGCCTCGCCGGGGGCGACACCGCGGACCCGCTCGATCACGTTCGCGTTGTCGTGCGTGACGCCCGCGGACCGCCGTCGCTCGTCGGTGAAGCGGAACGCCGGGGAGCGCTGGCGCACAGCCTCCTCGACGGTCTCCTCGAAGGTCACGCCGGATTTGGTCAGGATCGGCGGAATCGCCTGCGGCGTGACATCGAAGTCGCGCATGAACCCCGATCCATCCTGACGCTCTTTCAGCCGCAAGCGAAGATAGCGCTCGCACTGGTCGAGCCGGATGAACTGGGAGATATCGGTGGGCGAGATCGACTGGGGCGTGGTCGCGTCGGTGGCAACGAATGCACGCTCGCTATCCATTATGGGTTCCTGACCGGATAAGCTGCTGGTTCCTTCCACAACAAGTGTAGTCCTACCCGTACTCCGATGCGGGGACAGGGTCCAATGCAAGGCGACGCAATGTCGCCCCACACCCCACGCAGACCTGCCCTTTGATGGCAGGCAGGTTGGTCTTGGCTACCGGTCATCGATAGTCGTGGCGTCCCTGGCACCATCGGGCGACCAGCACGACAGGCCATCGGACCATGGCACCTTGACCCCACCCGCGCATCCGGTAGCGCCGGGTCTTGTACCCGGTGGGGACTACGGAATCGCTCTAAAGCCCGCTAGGTCTCCAGCTCAGGATGGAGAGCTCGTTCGGCGTCGCCTGAATCGGCCACAGCTCGCCATCGCGGAGCTCGGTCAGCGCCCGCATGGCGTCGCGCAGCCGCGTCTCCGCCGCTGTCCCTTCCCCGATAAACAACCGACCCCGCACCATGTTGAACGCATCCTCAGGTGGCCCGAATGACGCGGGGAGACGTGGCGCCAAGGCGTCGATGCCTGGCTCGATACCCAATTCTCCCAGCACCGCGAGAAGCTCAGCCCTGACGGGCAACCGTATGCGCTCCTCTGCATATACGTACTTCCAGAATGGCGCGAACACGTGTTGCGCCGGATCGTTGAAGGTGATCAGCGCGACCCGATGCGTGGCGGCGCGATCCATCTTGCGCAGGAAGGGCTCGATATGGGGCACGCTATAGGTCACATGGGCGGCAAACACCAGCTCGGCGGGCGTCACCTCGGCATCCTCCCAATTCGACGCCACGATCTCGATATTGTGCACATCGAGCTCGGCCGCGGCTCGCGCCAGCACATCGCGCATCGCGGGAGAAGGCTCTACCGCGACCAGCTCCCTGACACATTGAGCCAGTGGCACCGTGATCCGGCCACCCCCGGCGCCGACGTCGATGACGCGCGTGTTGGCATCCACCCAGCGAGCGAGTGCCGCGCCTTCGGGTTGATGCTCGTCAATCGTGGGCTGGAAGTTCGACGCGTTGGGTTTCCAATGGTCGGGCAAGCGCTGGTCGGACCGCAGCCGCTCGGCCTGTTCCCGTTCTTCACGCCACAACCTGTCGTGGCGCTCGATGGCCGTTTCCTGTTGTGTCACCTGGTCGACCCTGCTTTCCGCTGTGGCGCAAAAAACGTGCTCACCATGCAGCATCGCACGGTGAGCAGTATCCGGGCCAGGATTCATTACCAGGCGAGTCTACAACGCGATCACGCCGCCCTGCTGGCGGTAGCCGCGATGTGCCCAACGACGTGGGCCGCATCTCTCCCGGCACCACCGATCACGACGACATCGAGGCGTTCGGGTACATGGGTGATGACGGTGTGGTTGAGCCTGCCGGTTGGTGTGATGATGGCGGTCATTATGAAGTCCCTTTGGCATCGTGGTGATGGGAGCGGCACCGGGCACGAGCCGAGTGCCACTCCGAAATCGCCGTTTACGCTGTCCCGACCGCGATGTTGACCGGGTTCGTGAGCTGGGCGGGACCGCTCCCGCCGGACCGTTCCCGGAGCATGTCATCAAGCACCTTCCGGATGGAAGCGGCCTGTTCCGGGGTCAGGCTTCCGGTAAGCTTCGTGCCGATCGGATTGCTGCTTGCCAGCCAATTCCACAGGTGCGCCGCTGACTCGAACTCCTGGGTCTCCGTGACGGTGTCCACCCGCACGGCATCCAGGCCCGCGTTGCTCATCGCCTGTTCAAGCTTCGCTGGATCGGACACCTGGAACGGCAGGGGCGGTGGATCCAACGGGATTCCCGCGAAATCCGGAACCACCCGCTTCGCGGCTGTCAGGAAGAAGCCGAGGAACTCCACCTTCGATGGCGACCCGAACGTGACCATCAGTACCCGTCCACCCGGTTTGGTGACGCGAGCCATCTCGCTGAGGCCGCGCGGCAGGTCGGGGAAGAGCATCACCCCGAACATCGATCCCGAGCAGTCGAAGGAATCATTGTCCAGGTCGAGGTCGTGGCCATCCATGACCCGACCTGAGAGGTTGGTGAGCCCGTGCGTGCTCGCATTGTCGTTCAGGTGCTCGATCATGCCCGGCGATATGTCCGTGCCCAGGACCTGGGCACCACGTCGCGCGGCGGCGAGGCTGAGGGCGCCACTGCCGGCCGCCACGTCCAGAAATCGCATTTCCGGTCGGAGATCGACGTGACGGAGTGCTTCGTTCGACAACCACATGTGCGTTGGTGTCACGAATTCGTCATAGCCTGCCGCAATGCTGTTCCATGCGTGCTGAATCGCGTCATTCCCCCGCGGCGTATTGCTTTGGGTCTCGCCAGACATAACCGTTCCTTCCTGTTCGTACCGAGCCGTTTGCCAAAGGCGTTGATGCGACGTGAGCGCGCGCACCGAGCCGCTATGTCGTAACCGCGGATATTTCCGTTTCTCCTGCTACCGGCATGACGCCGAGCTGCTGGAGCAGGCCGAGGTCGTCGGTGTTCGACCAGCACTCGACCACCTTGCCATTGGCGAACCGTTCGACGGTCATGCCGGCCAGCTCGCCGCGCATGCCGGTGGGCGGGATGCCCTGGAACTCGCCGGTGTGAGTCCCTCGAGCCAACCAGCGGGTCAACACCTTGTCGCCCTCGGCGAGCTGATCCTCGACCGTGATGACCAGGTCAGGAAAGGCGGTACGCATCATCCGGACAAATTGCTTGTATTCCTCCCGTCCCTGATCCTGAAGACCAGGGCCGCCGTGGGCGATGAAGTCGGCGGCGATGAGCTCGTCGGCAACATCAAGATCGCCCTGGCTATACACCTCGTCGAGAATCCGCCGATCGATTGCCTTGTTCTGCTCCGACATGACTTGTCCTTTTCGTTATGGCGCAAACCGGGCGTCACCTAACGCATGAGCAGGCTACAGGGCGTAGGTAGCTCGATCATTCCCCGGACAGGGTATTGGGGTGGGGTATTTCATGCCGTTTTCGGATCGGCGCGTGACTGGCGTGCATATGCGGGCGACCAACACGGGAAGGAATTCGCGGCCAACCTTCGTAACGCAGGTACCAGAACAGCATGATCGCGGTGGTCACCATGTAGAACGAGTGCAGCAGCCAGATTGGCCCCGGTGGCAGGGAATAGACGTAGACCGAGTGCACCATGTTGCCTGCGTTGGCGGTGGTGATGTTGCCGATGCTGTACGAGGCCAGCTCCTTTGTCCGGAACGCCTTGCTGAGCATGGGCATCTCGCCCAGCAGGAAGAAGATCGTTGACACCGACCCCGCGATGACTGGCAGATTCATGTCCATCTTTGCACCTCTCCTGGTGATGTCGCTACTTTCCATCAGCCAGAGGATGCGCCGCGAAGCGCGCTGGGACATTCCCCGGATGGGGAATCGCCATGGGGAGTTCGCGTGGAGATAGCGAAGTGACGCTCAGTCGAGCAGATCCAGGTCGCGAGCGATGGTCACGGCTTCCATGCGGCTGCGGACGCCGAGCTTGCCGTAGATGCTGCCGGTGTGTTTCTTCACGGTTTCGGGGGAGATGAAGAGCAACCCGGCGATCTCCCGGTTGGTGAGACCCGCCGCGATGTTCCGCAGCACCTCGACTTCGCGCTCGCTCAGCGGCTCGGGCAAGCGGGAGGTCTCCTGTCCGTCCAGCGATATTTGCCCGAAGCCCGACAAGAGCGTATCGACATAGTCTGGCATCACATTGCGGGCGCGCGTCTCCTGAAGGATTCTGGCCATCGGGAGCCCGAGATCGATAAACGTCCGCGCGTAGCCTTCCGGCTCGGCCAGCCGCAAGGCATGCTCAAGGGACGTCATCGCGCTTGTGCGGTCGTTACGCGCCCATCGGGCCAGTGACTGGAGCGCCAGTGCTTCGATCTGGATACCTGTCCGGCCCGCGGCATCCGCCGATTCGACCAGATCATCGAGCAACGACAACGCGCGGTCGCTGGATACCGCATCCCCCTTGAGGAGCAGGATATGGGCGACCGCCAGCTCGGTGTTTTCATGCTCCGGCTCTGGCGCGGACGCATCACCTGCAAGGAAGGTGTCTGACCACTCCACGGCGGTCCTGAGCTTGTCCTGGACGAGCAGGAGCCGGAGCCAGCAACGGTCGAACTGGCCACTCCACTCCGGAAACTGCGCGCTCTCGACCGTCGGGCGGACCTTTTCGAGCGTCTCCTCAGCGGCGGCGATGTCACCTTGCGCAAGCATCGTGCGAGCCGCGATGGTGCCACCGGCGATGATCGCCCGAGGATCGCCCCCGAGCTCGGCCCGCTCGCGTCCCTGTGTGATGTGGTCCGAGGCGGCGTCCAGGTCGTTCAGTTCGTAGAGAATTTCACCCAGCCGGATGTGCACCCAGCCGATGAGCGGAAGCGGATAGGCGCCCCACATTCGCCGATCGTTGATCACCGCCAGCGCCTTGCGCCAGTAGCCGGCTGCCTCGCGCAGCTTGCCCTGCCGCAGCTCCAGGTCGGCGAGCGCACCGAACGCGTGCACCGACTGGATGTAGCCTTCCGGATTGTCGGCATGTTCGAGCGCGAGCAGGTAGTGCTCATTTGCTTGCGTCCAGTGGCCATTGCGCCGGTAGGTGTCGCCAAGCGCGCCGTAGACGCCGTACCGGTATCTCTCGTCTGCCGGCGCCAGGGTATCCAGCGCGACCTCCGCGAATGACTCTGCCTGTGCGAGGTCGTTGCGAAAGCAGGCGACAAAGCACCGCATCGCCGTCACGCGCGCCATCACATCGGGCATCTCCTTCTCGGTCGAGCCGATCGCCAGTTCAAGGTCGTCAAGGCAGCGTACGCATGCATCGAACTGGCCAGTGACCACATTGACGACAGACCGAAAAAGGAAGAACAACGGTTCGCGACCGAACCATTCATCCGGAATGGAGCGCAGCCACTGAAGCAGGATGGTGACCTGCCCGCTGAACATTTTGACCTGCATGAATGTGTCGACCACCTCCACGACCAGCCGTATGTCGTTCGCCGCGAGCGCATGGTCGAAGGCGGGCTCCGGCATGTCGTGGTCCAGATACCACGCACCGGCGCGGCGATGCAGCTCGGCGACTTCATCGACGGGCGGCTCCGACTTGATTTGCTCTCGCAGGTAGTCGAGCAGCAGCCGATGATAGCGATACCATTCACGGTTGTCGTCGAGCGGCATCGTGAACAGGTGATCGCGCTCCATCTGTTCCAGCATGGCTTGGCCATTGGCGCTCACAGTGATGGCGTCGACGAGGGATCCGCACAGGCGTTCGGCGATACACGTTTGGAGCAGGAAGCGCCGCGTTTCGTCCGGCAGGTGGGCCAGCACTTCATCCCGCAGGAAGTCGGCGATGAACCGGTGGCGTCCGCTGATGGTGAGATCGGGAATGGACATGTCGCGACGCAGCGCCAGGGCGGCGAGTTGAAGCCCGGCCGCCCAGCCTTCCAGCTGGCTGTTGAGCGATGCGAGCTGCTGATCGGAAATGTCGAGGCCGATGGTGTCGTGGAGAAACGTCCCGCTCTCGTCGGGGGTGAACTCGAGCTCGCTGGCGCCAAGCTCGAGGATTTCCTGGCGGGCCCGGTAACGCGCGACCGGCAGCGACGGGGCACCGCGGCCGACGAGGACCAGATGCATGCTGGGCGGCAAATGGTCGACCAGGTAGGTCAGCGCCGCGACGACATCCGCGTTCTCGATGAGGTGACAATCGTCGATGACCAACGCCATCTCGGCGGCGGTGTCGCTGGCGTGGTTGACGAGCGCGGCCAGCACGGCACTGGGGTCCGGCATCATCCCGCTGAGCAACAATCCGGGCGGTGCGTCCCTGATCTCCGGCTGGCAGGTCTCCCACGCGGTGAACAGGTAGCGGAGAAATCGCTCGGGATCGTTGTCGTCAGGGTCTACGGTGAGCCAGGCGACCGGGAGATTGGTCTGATTGGCCCACCCGGCGAGCAGGGTGGTCTTGCCGTAGCCCGCCGGCGCCAGGACCAGCGCGAGCCTGGCGCCCGTCACGCCATTTTCGAGGGCATCGACAAGCCGATCGCGACGCAGCAGGTGACGCGCGGGTGGCGGTACCTTCAGTTTGGTGAGCAGCAACGATGATTGCATGCGGCACCTCCGGCTGTTGTGGACATCGTCGTAATGGCACCACTATAGCAGGAAGGTGGGTCTATGCTCCGGTGCGCGGTGTGACAGGCGGAGGAACGACCGCTATTCGCGCTGCTCGCGCTCGTGATGATTGCGCAGCTGGCCGCAGGCGGCGGCGATCTCGATTCCGCGCGAGTAGCGCACCGTGACCGGGACGTTGCCAGACTCCTCGACGATGCTCGCGAAGCGGTTGATGCTCTCGTGGTCGGGACGCTCGAACTCGAGCATGTCGACCGGGTTGAACGGGATCACGTTGACGTGGCAGAGACGTCCCCTGAGCAGCTTGCCCAGCTCCCGGGCGATCTCGTCGCTGCTGTTGATGCCCTTCATCAGCGCGTATTCGAAGGAGATGCGGCGCCCGGTCCTTTCGATGTAATCGTCACAGGCCGCCATCAGTACCGGCACCGGCCAGCGCTCGTTGATCGGCACCAGCTGGGATCGCAACTCGTCGTTGGGAGCGTGGAGGGATACCGCCAGGTTGACCTGATACGGCTCCACGGCCAGCGCCTCGATGCGGGGAACGATGCCCGAAGTTGAGATCGTGATGCGGCGCGCGCCGAAGTTCATGCCGCGCTCGTCGTTGATGATGCCGATGAAGGTCATGGTTGGCGTGTAGTTTTGCAGCGGCTCGCCCATTCCCATCATCACCAGGTTGGTGAGCGTGCGACCGAGCTCCTTCGCGCGGCGGGCGGCGTCGACGGTCTGCTGCACCATCTCCCCGGCGGTGAGGTTGCGGGTGAGCCCGCCGATCCCGGTCGCGCAGAAGGCGCACCCGACAGCGCAGCCGACCTGGCAGGAGACGCAGACGGTGGCACGCTCGGGATACAGCATCAGCACGGTTTCGACGAACTGGCCGTCGAAGGTCTGGTAAAGCAGCTTGTAGGTTTCGCCGTCGTCGGCGACGAGCGCCCGCACCAACTTCATGGTGGAGAACGGCAGCGATTCGCTGAGGGTGTCGCGGAGATCGACCGGGACGTTGCGCATGCCGTCGTAACCGGTGACCTGCTTGTCGTAGGTCCAGTCGAAGATCTGCTTCGCGCGGTAGTTCGGCGCGCCGAGGTCGACCAGCCGCGCTTCGAGCTGGTCGAAGGGCAGGTCGTAGATCGTCACCGGGCGTTCGCGACGCGTCGTGCGGGCAGCGGGTGTTGAGGTGATGGTCAGGTCAGTCATGGGCATTGGGATGGTGCGTTTCCGTTGCTGAGCGGGGATGGTCGCGGAATCGCGACCGTTCGTCGGTGATTATGTTACCACCTGTATCGTAAGAGGCTTGTTCTGACTGGAGGAGAGACGAGTAAGACCTGACCTACTCCACTGTTCTGGCCTTTAGTCGTACTGCACCGAGGCCCACCAACCTTGTGGTTCCGGCCACTCCATGATCTCTCTCCGCTTGGTTTCAGTATGATCTCCGATGATGAAAACATACTCGTCGGCCTCTGGGATCATTGGTGTGAAACCCATTCGACAATTGCCTTCAGCACTGAGCGATCCGTCACCTAGCACAGCAGTGACGGCATCGTGGCCTTTCGGTCGAATGGTGATCGTTGCTCCAGGAGCTATGTTGGCAAAGTCGCCTATACCTTGGCATGAGTTCCCAGACACCATAAAGTTGGCATCCGTCATGATCAGAACTTCACCATCAAGTTCGTGCATGGTATTAGAAATATCGGCTTGAAACTCAGTGGCCGAGGCATTCGTTGAGTCATCGGACTCAGGCGCTTCTGTTGTCTGATTGTCCTCAGTACCGATCGTGGGGTTCTGATTGTCCTCAGTACCGATCGTGGGGTTAAGTGAAGACTCATCATCCGAGCCAGTGCTCGAAAACGCAGCAATGGCTATGACCACGATCAAAGCGATCAGAATCACTGCACCTACGCGACTCAAACAGCCGCTCAAACAACCACGTTTCTTCGCTGGTGGCTCGAATTGTACCGAATCGGTACGCACTTCGCCTTCGGGCTTCGACTTCTTTCTCACGTACCCGTCTCCTCCAATTGGTCGCATTTGTCTCCTTCGAAATTAGGCGACGCGGAGGGACCTCTGGAGCAGTGAATCTCCTATACGTGCTTCCCAGGGTGGGAGCGACAGTGGGTGGTGCCAAGAGGTCCCCGGGCCAGACTGCTCTGCGGGTTCGCGGCACCAAGCAAACCTCGGCCATCTGTCCGCGCCGCCACGTCCATCATACACCCGCATTTTCATGCTGCGGTGGTGCCGCCGCGAGGAATGAGGGACTTCTCTGACAATAGACTTGGCCTCCGTCGTCCGTACGAACCTCAACGGGCGGACATCCTGCGGAGTCCGCGCTCTTACGGTTGGCATCGCGTTTTTAAGCCGCGGCGGTGGCGCGGCACATGATCACTCGGCACATTACTTGTCGTTATTCTTATTTCGGATTGCCGTTCTCCGGTCATTAACGAAAAGCTCAGTTGCGGCTGCCTTTCGCAGTTCGCGCTGATCGTCGTCTTCCATGTTGGTGATGAAAGGGCCCAGCGCTAGGATCTTGAGTTGTGTATCTTTGGCTAGCTCAGCCTCATCTCGGTGCCGGGAAGATTCACGCACTAAATACCACGCAGCAGCCACAAACGGTAACGACAACGCAGACTTAACTAACCACGTTTGCCCTGTGCTACCGTCATACCCTTCATAGATGAGAATGCCGACAACGGTCAACCCACCAAGAATAATGATCAATACTGCGGTAAGTCGCAGGCGGTCGGCTGTCTTCTTCTCGTTTTCTGCATATCGGCCATAGTCAGTCGTGGTACTAGCTTCAGCAGTTGCTTCAACTAGGTTTTTGGCTTGGGTTTCTAGCTGCTCAAGCCTGCCAAGAATTTCGTTGCCCGTAGTCTCCTGACCCTCAAGGCTAGAATTGCTCTCTTCGACTGCCTTGTCAATTGCCTGCTCAAACTCACCCTTTTGCTCCTCGATGTTGTCCGAATGGGCTCTTTGCCGCTGTGCCTCGGTCGTCGTGAAGGTGTTCTGCTGGGTTGTCATTACCGTGTCGACACGCTTGTCGAGTTCGGTGGCTTTAGCAAGTAATTGATCCAGTGTCTGCTTGGACTGGGATACCTGGTTGGTCAGTGATTGCAAAGATTCGTTGGCAGTGGCCTCTCGCCCCTCAATGTTCTTCGAAACAGCCTCCAACTGATTTTGGAGATCTTCCTTGACTACCTCAATTTCTTCTCTAAGTGATCCTAGAGTCGATTCAGACTCGCGTCCCACTTCCTGTATAGTAGTAATGAGTCCCTTGGCGTAGCGGTCCTTCGTCTGTGGCCAACCGCGCGTTTGCTCCAGCACCGAGCCTAGATTGTTGTATGCATTCTGTACATGTCCGGGATCACGGTTGCTCTTCCAGTTATCCAACTCCCGCTTGATATTGTTGCGAACCGCAGAATCAAGATTGGCGAGCATCGTCTCACTGACCAGCAGTGAGGGAGTGTCTTGCCAGTCCAGAACTACTTGTAGTGTGGCCCGAATTCGGTTGAGCTTGTCACTGAGATCAGGGTCGTCAATATCAATGTCGTCGAGCGCCTCAATCGTCGATTCTGTGATTTCCCAGACGGTGTGATTCGAATATGTTTCGTCCCAACTGACCATGCTGACGCTCACCGGTCCGCCTCCCGTCTCTATCCATAGCTGTCAAGATCCCATATAGCCAGTTTATATCAAGAGTGAAGTTCAGACAGTTCGTAGACTCGAGCTGTGTATACTTGAGACACAGTGACTGTTCAGACCTTGGTGCGTGGATGAGCGGGACGCGCACCGCCCCCGTCCCCCATCGATGACGGAATCAGCACGCCGAGGTCGGCGCCCGATCCGCTGAGCTGATTGCCCGCCCAGGCGATCAGGCGGCTGACATTGGTGATCGATGCTTCCCGCTTGTACCCGCGCATGGTGCGGTAGCGTTCCTTGACCCACCAGCCGATCGCCCGCTCGGTGGCGTTGTTGGTCCCATCCAGCACCGCGTCCTCGGGACCGGTCCA
>Ga0075527_10000028_pt1 | contig 34995 bp, 33 predicted proteins | sample NGEPer11B_FD_74784 | JGI IMG/M metagenome (GOLD analysis project Ga0075527, IMG submission 74784) | Arctic peat soil microbial communities from the Barrow Environmental Observatory site, Barrow, Alaska, USA - NGEE Permafrost305-11B | ecosystem: Environmental > Terrestrial > Soil > Wetlands >...
CTGCGAGCCCGTGCGGGGATCACCGTATCCGCATCCGATTATGTAACGCGTGCCGATATGATCGGACGGTAACCCCATATAACTTTTCAGGAGAATCGTGTCCGATCAGATGTTTGCCCTCTCCGAGGAGCACCAGGCCATCCGTGCAGCCGTCCGCGCCGTGTGTGATGCCAAAATCGCACCCTTTGCCGCTGACGTCGACGAGTTTGCACGCTACCCGCAGGAGGCGCAGGATGCGCTGGTTGCCGCCGATTTCCATGCCCCGCATGTGCCCGAGCAGTATGGTGGTGCCGGTGCCGACGCTCTGGCGACCGTGCTCGTCATCGAAGAAGTGGCCCGCGCGTGCGTCTCCAGTTCACTGATTCCCGCCGTCAACAAACTCGGCAGTCTGCCGATTATGCTGAGCGCCTCGGAGGAACTCAAGCAGGCCTACCTGCCTCGACTCGCGTCGGGCGAGGGTGGCTTCTCCTACTGCCTTTCCGAACCAGATGCTGGTAGCGATGCGGTCGGCATGAAGACGAAGGCAGTGCGCGACGGCGACGAGTACGTCCTCAACGGCGTGAAACGCTGGATCACCAATGCGGGCGTTTCACAGTTTTACACCGTCATGGCGGTGACGGACCCGGCCCAGCGCAGCAAGGGCATTTCGGCATTCGTCGTTGAGAAGTCTGATGAAGGCATGTCCTTCGGCGCGCCGGAGAAGAAGCTCGGCATCAAAGGTTCGCCGACCCGCGAGGTCTACTTCGACAACGTACGCATTCCGGCTTCGCGCATGATCGGCGCCGAAGGCACGGGCTTCGAAACCGCTATGAAAACCCTCGACCATACGCGAGTCACGATCGCCGCCCAGGCCGTCGGCGTCGCTCAGGGAGCCCTCGACTATGCACTCGGCTATGCCCAGGAGCGCAAGCAGTTCGGGAAGTCGATCTCCGATTTCCAGGGAATGCAGTTCATGATCGCCGACATGGGTATGAAGGTCGAGGCCGCACGCCAACTCACGTACGCCGCTGCAGGCAGGTCCGAACGCGGAGACAAGGACCTCACGTTCTTCGGTGCGGCCGCCAAGGCGTTCGCTTCGGATGTCGCTATGCAGGTCACGACCGACGCGGTGCAGGTCCTCGGTGGTTACGGCTACACGCGCGACTACCCGGTCGAGCGCATGATGCGTGACGCGAAGATCACGCAGATTTACGAAGGCACCAACCAGGTTCAGCGCATCGTCATGGCTCGCCAATTGTTCGCCGGGATCCAGTCCCGGCTCGGTTGAGGCGAACCCCGCAGAATCGAGCCTTAGCCCTTCGGCAAGCCATCCGTGGTGCACAGGCCCTTGATCTGCGACGTGCGATCGCGCTTGATGAGGTCGAACATTTGCGGTGCGCGTTCGGGATCCCACGTGACGGCGAAGTCGCGCAATGGGACGGTGCAGTTGAGCCCCTTGCCCGATACGGACGACGACAACTCGAAAGCAAATCGTGCTCCATCGAGCATGCTGACGTTTTCGCCAATGCGGAGCGATGTTGAGGCACCCTCGGCAGTGCGGAAATAGCGCAGCGGGTTGATGACGGTCCAGGGTGACTTCGTCTTCGACGCGATAGCGCCGAGCACTTCACGCTGACTCTGGACGCGCTGGATGTCCTGCGTCGCATAGGTATGTCGGGACCGCGAGTAGCCCAGTGCGATGGCGCCGTCGGCTTGCTGGCAACCCTGCTTGAGGTCGAGCCCGGCGTCTTTGTCCTTGACGTCCTCCTTGGGGCAGATCTCGATGCCGCCAATTGCGTCGACGAGCTTGACGAGTCCGCCAAACCCGATCTCGATGAAATTGTCGACCCGGATTCCGGTGTTCGACTCGATCGTCTCAACGAGCAGTTCGGGACCTCCATAGGCGAAGGCGGCATTGATCTTGGTCCGCCCGTAGCCCGGGATATCGACGAGGGAGTCGCGGGGAATCGACATGAGGAGCGTAGGCCCGCTGCCGACGTGCATCAGCATGATGGTGTCGGTTCGGCCACGCCCACCCGAGTCACCGCCGGTGGTCAACTCCTGTTGCTGCTCCTTGGTCAGGCCCTTACGGCTGTCGGAGCCCACGAGGAGATAGTTCGTGCCCAACTGGTTGGCCGGCCGTTCGCTGTCAGGTTCGGCGTCGATGCGCTCGATGCGGCTCCAGGCCCAGATGGGCACGGCGATGAGGAAGATCAGCCAGGCCGTCAGCAACAGGCCAACGAATCGGCCGAATTTCCGCTTCTTCCGTGGTTTTGGGGGAGTGCGTCCGCCGTCGGCCTTCCGGCCGGGGGGCGGCAGGTTCGGGGGCGGAAGGTCATCGGAGACCTTGGCCACCGGACGGGTCGCGGAATCGTCACCGTAGAGCCAGCCATAGGAACCGCCGGAGGGCTCGGGAGTGCGATTTGACATGGGCAAAACGCTACCCGATCGTGCGGGAACGGACTCGTCACCGCTCCGAAAGATCGGTGCGGTTTTCGGCGCGCCTTTTCTGCGATGTCTTGGTCATGCGGCAATACTGGGGACGACCTCAGCTCCTTCCCCAGGTGAGGAAACATGTCTCTCGATCGCTTGAGCGTTATGGGTGGCGCATACAACGACACCGATGCCGACTCTGCACGCGTCCGATTCCGCCGCGCATTGGCACTTACTCTGATGACATTCGTCATGCCCGGTTCAGCGCAGTTGGTCATGGGCAACAAACGTCTTGGCCGCATTGCCATCCGCGTGTGGCTGGGCGTCATCGCGGTTGTGGTTCTCACGCTTCTCATCGGTTTGGTCTCGCGCACCAGCCTCTTCTCGGTCATGACGAGCTCGTTCCTCATGTCGACTCTGCGGCTGTTAATGATGGCTGGAGCGATCTTTTGGGTCGGACTCCTGCTCGACGCGTGGCGTCTGGGCGCACCACTTGAACTTCGGCGCGGGCACCGCCTCACGATGACCGGACTCAACGCGGGACTGTGCTGCGTCACCGCCGGAGTCTTGTTCTTCGGCGCACACATTCTCAGTGTCCAAAACAACTTCATCGGCGCTGTGTTTGCGGCCGAAACCGTATCGCAGCCCCATGATGGCCGCTACAATGTGCTTCTCCTCGGCGGCGATTCGGGCAAGGACCGCGACGGTCTGCGGCCGGACTCGTTGACGGTCGCGAGCATCGATCAGGAGACGGGCAGGACCGTTCTCATTGGATTGCCGCGCAATCTGCAGGACATCCCGTTCCCCGAAGGTTCGGTTATGCAGAAGGAATGGCCGAACGGCTTTAATTGCGACACTTGCGAACTCAACGCGATCAATACGTGGGCCAACGACCACGCCGACCTCTTTGGCACAAAAAATCCGGGAATCGGCGCCACGAAGGGCGCTATCGAGGAAGTCACCGGGTTGAAGATCAACTACTACGCGTTGGTCAATATGCAAGGCTTTTCCAAACTCGTTGACGCAGTGGGTGGCGTCACCATCAACGTGAAGGAGCGGACGGCGATTGGCGGCATCGGTTCGCCGATTCGCGGCTACATCGAAGCGGGAGAACAACAACTCACCGGCGACCGGACCCTCTGGTATTCGCGCAGCCGGGTTCAGAATGACGACTTCTCACGGATGGGCCGCCAGAAATGTGTCATGAACGCGATGTTGCAGCAACTGAGTCCGCAAAAGGTCCTTCTCAATGTCGAGAAGATTGCCGACTCGAGTAAAGCGCTGTTGAGCACCGATATTCCGGCGCAGGATCTGGACGTGTTCATGGATCTTGCGCTCAAGGCGCGCGGCGAAAAGGTGTCCACCGTTTCGCTCGTGCCGCCGGTCATCTACACCGGAAATCCGGACTTCAAAAAGATCCGCCGTCTCGTCGGCGGCGCCATCGGCAAATCCGACGGCACGACGACAAAGTCGGGCGGTCTGATGGCGGCGGAACTGAAGCCAGTCAGGTCGCCTGCCGAAAGCGATAAGGATCCGCGCGAGGCGAACGCCGCCGACGACCTGTCGAAGGTCTGCTGACGAACTCTACTTCGAGGCTTCGTAGGCCTCGATGACCTCATCGGGGCTGCCGTCCATCTCCAGCACTCCCTTGTTGAGCCAAATAACGCGGTTGCATGTGTCGCGGATCGAGCTCATCGAGTGGCTGACCAGGAAGACGGTGCCAGCGCCGTCGCGAATACTTCTGATCCGTTCCTCGCTGCGCTGGCGGAAATTCTTGTCACCGACGGCCAGAGCCTCATCCACGATCAGGATTTCGTGATCACGGGACGTGGCCAGCGCGAATTTGAGTCGGGCCGTCATGCCCGAGGAGTAGGTCCGCATCGGCAGTTCGATGAAGTCGCGTAGTCCGGCAAAATCGACGATATCGTCAAACCTCTCGTCAATTTCGTTCCGCGTGAAACCCATGGCTAATCCGCCTAGCATGATATTTCGTTCGCCGGACAATTCCTTGAGCAAGGCCGCACCCACGCCGAGCAGGCTGGGCCGCGCAGAGGCGTATATGGCGCCACTGCTGGCTGGGGTCAGCCCGACGATCGCGCGCATGAGTGTCGACTTGCCCGAGCCGTTGCTGCCGATGACGCCGATGCTGTCGTTTTCGTATGCGGTGAACGAAACGCCCTTGAGGGCGTGCACCTTGCGCAGTTTGCGCGACCGTTCCAGGAGTTTGCGTGCGTCGGCGACGCCCGCGCGTTTGCCGGTGGCCAGAACCCGGTATTCGACGTGCACGTCGTCGACCATGACGACGGGTTTGCGGTCAGTCATTTCGCCCATAACGTTCTTCTGCAGCCCAGAAATAGAAGGCGCCGATGCCCAGGAGCAACGCCGACCACGCGCCGGCATACAGCCAATACATCGAGTTGACTTCGTACCCGGGGCCTTCGATGAGCAGTCCGCGCGCGATGCTCATGAATTCGTGCAACGGGATGAAGTCAAAGATTCGCAGAATCGTCTCATTGTTCGGTGCGATGCGCTCGATGCTGAAGAACACGCCGCTGGTGTAAAACGCGACTCTGGTCACGAATGGCAGCAACTGGCTGAGGTCACGGAAGTGGACGGTGAGCCGTGCCGTGATCAAAGCAACGCCGGCGTTGAATATGAAGTACAGCGCAATGAGTGGAACCAGAAGGATCCAGTGCCACTGCGGAGTCGCGCCCATGATGAGGTTGAGAACGAGCATGATGGCGACGCTGGGAAGGAACTGGAGGAAGTGTTGGGTCACTGCGGACAAGGGCAGCGACATCCGTGGGAAGCTCAGGCTCTGCACGAGCGCGTTGTTCGAAGTGATCGATTTTGCGCCGTTCGAGAACGTGGTCGAGAAGAACTCGAACATGAAGATCCCGATCACGATGAACTGGACGAAGTTCGGCGGCCGACTTGCGGCCATCAGGAAGCCGAAGATCACTCCGTAGACGACCGCGTTGAGAGTCGGCTTGAGGACAATCCAGCCCATACCAAGGCGATTTCGTTGGTTTTCGGACTCGATGCGGAACTTGGCAAGCGAGTAGATAAATTGTCGGCGCCGCCACACTTCGGCCATATAGACGCCAAACGGCGGGCGTGCCCCAACCCGTTTGAGGCCCTTCTGCGCCGCCATATCGGCAAGGCTCATCTATTGACAATCCTTACTGTCTAGGTCCGAAACTGAGCGAGCGCGAGGCCCCGCCATAGCATCGTTGAGTGTAGTGGATTGACCGACCGGGTGTCGGGTTGGCAAGCGTCGGTGCGTTGAGAATCACCACAGCTTCGCGCGCTCGTCAGCCGCGATGGATTCGCGTTGCTCGGCGGAGCCGCCGGAGACGAGCACGAGGGAGCCGCCGCCGCACGCGATCGCGATCAGCGCGCCCACATCGCCGAACAGATCGCCGGGCGCGAGGAGGAGTCGTCCTCCGCGAGCCGGGAACGCCTCGATCGCCTCACCGTGAGTTAACACCCTGCCGTTGACATTGACGGCAGCCGAATCACTCGTTGGCGGGTCCATTGGCACAAAGTGGTCGCTGTGGCCGAGCACCTCGGCATTGAAATCGATATGGTCTGCGGGTGGTTCCGTGAACCGCGCGCCGAGCGGACGAAGCGACAGCGCCACGCGAAGCGGTTCGGGGCCAAGTGGGTCCAGGTCAGGTCCCACGACAGCAATATCGGCGGGTACATCGGTGACGACGCATCCGACCTGCCATGCCGCCAGCAGCCATACGTAGGTCTCCCAGTGGCTCGGCAGGGCGATCCGAAGGCGCGTGCCCGCTTCTGCGTCCAGATCCTCGACCAGGAAATTGGAGGTTTTAGCCACCCAGTTCGCTGTTGTCGTAGCGCTCAGTTCGATGCGCTCGCCGGTGCCTAGGTCGTAATAGGTGATGAATGGCTGGGCCGGGTCGTCGATGCCGGCGACGAGCTTGGTGAGGGTGCTCATCGGTGGGCCGACCCGGCGGCACTCAGGACGGACGATGCATCACGGCGGCGGGTGATGGGTCCCTGCTTGCTTGCGAGTCCGTCGAGCAATTCGGCGGCCTCTGCCCCTCCGATTGACTCGGTGGACTCCGCGGGTTCGGTGACGACGCGGATGAGGAGCGCCGCGCTGGCTTTGATCGCCCGACCAATCCCGGGGGTGGAGACGATCGGCGCGAGTGAGAGTTCGGCGCTTCCCGGCGCGATGGCGATCACGTCGGCCTGCTCGAGTGCGGCAATAGCTTCGGGCGCAGCCGCCCAGTCTTCCACATTGACCAGTGCCAGTTGGCGGGGTGTGCCGATGCCCGAATTCGCCAGGAACTCGGCAATGTGAATCGCCCGCGAACCCTGCGAATTCGAGATGACGACGTGCTGCTCCACGCGGTCATTGGTCATAGGTATGACCGCGACGGCGATGTCCAGGCGGGTGGCCAAAGCCTGCGCGACCTGCGCCAGGGTGAAGCCGGCCTGGAGTAATTCGGTCCGCACGATGTGCAGGGCGAGATTTCGGTCGCTTGGCCGTAGCCACGATGGTTCGATGCCCAAGCGCCGGATTTCGTCTGACGTCGCGAACGTCGCGGCATCATCGGGTGCGCCACGCAACGTATTCAGGACGAGATCCAGGTCGGGTGAGACCTTGAGCCCGTGCAGCCAGAGGTCCCCGGCAGTGTTGACGATGATCGAGAGCCGGTCGTCCGTTCCCAGCAAACCGGCAACCTCCCCGACAAACGCGGCACCCGCAGTTCCGCCGGCCAAAATGGTGATGTGCATGGTCGCTATCTTCGCCTGCAACGCTGCCAAGGCGGACGGCGGACCGCGCCAAGGGTGGCGCGACCCACCGCGTCACCACAGGCGACACGCCGAGAAATTGCAGAATTCTCACAATTTCACTTGACTTATGCAGGTGACAGGTCTGTAATTTCACTTATGTCATTCGATTTGAGCGCGGAACTGCCACTGGAGAACGTTGAGGAACTCACGTGGCAGGAGCGTGGCCTTTGTGCTCAGACCGATCCCGAGGCCTTCTTCCCGGAGAAGGGTGGCTCGACACGTGAAGCGAAGCGTGTGTGCCTGACGTGTGAAGTGCGCGCCGAGTGCTTGGAATACGCACTGGCAAACGACGAGCGCTTTGGCATTTGGGGCGGTCTGTCCGAGCGCGAACGTCGCAAACTCAAAAAGCGCGCATAAAGTACTCTCGACCTCATGTTCGATGAGGCCGAGGAAGCACGTCCCTGGCTGGCCGATCCCCCGACCGTCACCGCCATCATCGTCGCCCACAACGGCGCGTCGTGGCTCCCCAAAGTTCTCTCCTCGCTTGGCGTCATGGAGTATGCGCCGACCGCATGGCATGCGGTCGATGTGAGTTCGATCGACGAAAGCGGTGAGTTGCTGCGCGAATCATTCGGCGCCGAACGATTGACATACGCATCTTCGGGCACCGGTTTCGGCGAAGCCGTCCGGCTCGCCCTTTTGGCCGCACCGACCTCTGAGTGGATCTGGTTGTTGCACGATGACTCTGCGGTCGAGGAAAGCACTTTGGCCGCGCTGCTCGATGAAGCGCTGCGGCGCGATGACGTCGCGATTGTCGGACCCAAAATCAGGGAATGGCCGTCACTACGCCGGATCCTCGAGGTAGGCATCACACTGACCGGCACCGGCGTCCGGGTGACAGGGCTCGAGCCCGGCGAGCCGGACGCGGGCCAACACGATCGCCCGCGGGACGTGTTGGCGGTCAACACCGCCGGAATGTTGATCAGGCGCGACGTTTGGGAAAAACTGGGCGGCTTCGACAGTTCGCTGCGGCTGTACTGCGATGACCTCGATCTGGGCTGGCGGGCCGCACGTGCCGGCTACCGGGTCCGCACCGCGCCGAGGGCCGTCATCTTCCACGCCGAAGCGTCGTCGAGAGGCAGTCGCCGGCGATCCGCCGGCGATGTGAATGACGCCGAGCGTCGACGCGCCGCGATTTTCACGTCGCTGGCCAATGTGAGCGGGCGCGCATTCTTGTGGCAATATCTCCGCTTGTTCGTCGGTTCGCTGCTGCGCGTGCTCGGCTTCCTGGTTGCCAAGGCACCCGAGGAGGCCGGCGACGAGCTTCTCGCACTGAAGTCGATTTATCTGCATCCTCGACAAATCCATTCCGCGCGCAAGGCCCGAGCGTCATCGACACGCACCAAACCCGGCGAGTTGCGCCGACTTCTCCCGTCGCCGTGGTTGCCCTACCAGCACGGATTCGACTCGATGCGTGATGTGTTCACCGCCATCATGCGTCCCGAAACCATTGAGACGGGGGGACGCCGGACTTCGAATCGTAGATCGTCGGCATTCGACGCCAGTCCCGACGGCGCTCAAGAACTGCCTGACGAGCCATCAATCCTGATGCGTCGCCCATGGCTGGTCACTGTGCTCCTGCTGTCTGTGTTGTCGCTCTTCGCGGCACGCGGACTGCTCGGCGGAGGACATCTCCAGGGCGGTGCACTCCTCGCGGCCCCGGACACGGCGGGCGGCTGGTGGGGGCTCTTCTTTGAACGTTGGCACGACGTCGGCATCGGCAGCGACGTCATGGCGCCGCCCTACGCGTTGGTGCTTGGCGTGGCTGCCACTCCTGTGTGGTTCGAGCCGGGCCTTGTCATTGGCGTGCTCATGCTCGGGGTCGTTCCGCTAGCCGGGATGACGGCGCATCGGCTTGGCCGCACGATTTGTGTGACGCGATCGGTCCGTATCGTCTGGTCGGTCACGTATGCGCTCACCATCGTCGCGACAGGTGCCGTGGCCCAAGGACGGATCGGCACAGTTGTCGCGCTGATCGTCGCGCCCGTCGTCGTCAATGCCACGCGGGTGCTCGTCGAAAAACCTGGCTGGCAGGCGGGTCTTCGGGTCGGACTGTGGCTCGCGCTGGTGACCGCTTTTGCACCGGTGGGCTATCTGCTCGCCCTTCCTCTGCTCGGCGCGGTAGCAATTGTGTATGGGCGGAAACAAGCACAAGCGGTGGCGATTGCCACAGCTTTGCCCGTGATCCTGTTCGGCGCGTGGATGTGGCAGCGCGTCGTCACTCCCACCAACTGGTGGTGGGAGGCAGGGCAGGCCAATGCGGGAGTTGGCGAACTCAGCACCTCCGTCTGGAACCTCGCTCTGGGTCGCGTCGGCGGCCCGGGGGCAGCTCCGGCATGGCTGAATGTCCCCATCATCGTCTTGGCGCTTGCCGCGCTGTTAGTAGGCCGGCGCCGGCGAGCGGTCGCCTGGGCCTGGGCGGTAGCGCTGGTGGGCCTCGCCGCGATGGTCGCGGGACATTCGCTGACATTCAGCCCCGCCCCGGGACCTGAGTCTGTGCCGGTGTGGAACGGCGTCGGCGCCGTCTTGTGGATCGGTGCCTTGTCGACGGCAGCCATGCTCGTCGCCGATGATCTGGTTGCAAAGCCGTTGACGCGCCGTTTCGCAAGGACGTGTGCAACGGGAGCCATCGTCCTCGCCCTTGTCACGCCTCTCGGTACGGGAGCCTGGTGGTTGATCCGTGGCCAGGGCGATCCGCTGACCCGGGGGAGCCTCAGCGAGGTGCCGGCATACCTCGCTGAACGCGAGAATCAGAAGACACTCGTCGTCGACGGCGACATCGGAAACGGCATCCGTTACGAAGTCGTTGTAGGCGACGGGCTGCGGCTCGGACAAGAGTCAGTGGTCCCGGCGCGGTCAGCTTCGGCAGGAGTCACGGCACTCGTTGCGTCACTGTTGTCCAACCCCTCGGCCAAGGATCTCGACACGCTGGCCAGCTACGGGATCAGCGCTATCTACGCGCCCGCCGAGGTCGACGCCGAACTCGCCCGCAGGCTCGACGCGGCCCCCGGACTCGCGCCTTCAGGCAGCGAAGACCCCGATTCGCGGGTATGGCTCCTTGAGGCCACGCCGGCGGAAGGCGACCATCATGGCGGGTATGCGCGCTGGGCGATCGCCGGAGTGCACGTACTCCTTGCCGTCATCGCAATCGTGCTGACCGCGCCGGTGAGACAGAGGCGGCGGCATCTGTGAGTTCATGGCGACGCCCATTGGCGCTCACAGCAGCGGCAGCGATGCTGCTCGTGGCCGCCGGCTATCTGGAGTCCGGGTCCCCTCAAACGCAACCACCCAAGCCGGTCACGGTGACCGAGTATGCGCGGGCGTGCCCAGTGCAGGTCAACCCGACCGCGTTGGCGGCGGGTCGGGTCGTCGCGCATCCGGACACCGTGACCAACGCGATCGAGCTGCCCGGCGAAGCCACCATCGAGGCGCTGGAGGAACCTGATACATGGGCGGCGACCACCGTGGAAAAGAGCGCGTTGCGCGCCGTGGAACTTCGCAACCGCGACAGTGAAGGCGCCGGGTTCGTCGCATTTGCCGCCGCGAACGGCACGGGAAAGACCGGCGGCGGATTCGCCGTCACCGAGTGCCCAGGTGTCAGTCCGGAATCGTGGTTCGTCGGCGCCGGTTCGAACACCCGACATCTCTCGACCCTCGTCTTGACGAACCTTGGAGATACCCCGGCCATCGCCGATGTCGAGATGTTCGGCGCCAACGGCACAGTCGAAGTCGTGGACGGTGAGGGCATCGTGCTCGACGCCCATACGACGAGGCGCATCGCGTTGGATGATGTCGCCGCCGGCGAAGCCGAACTCGCTGTGCGAGTCAACACGAAGCGTGGCGCCCTCACCGCGACAATGCGCGACACGTCGACGGCGGTATTCAAGGGTTCGGAGTGGATCGCACCGACGAACCCTCCAGCCCGCGTGCAAACGATCACCGGTCTGCCGTCGGGCGCTTCGGGCAGAGAGCTCATCGTGGTGAACCCGGGCAACGTGACGGCCGAGGTTGGCATCGAGGTCCTTGGCAAGGAAGGCATGATCGTTGCCGATCAGTTTGATGAAGTCAAGGTGCCGGCCGGCTCGCTGAAGACGTTCACGGTGCCCAGATCTGCCGGTTCGGAAGCAGTCAGCCTCCGGCTTCGTTCATCGCAGAACATCGCAGCTTCCGTCCGCGTGGCATCCTCGGACAAGGACTTCGCGTACGGCGTTGCCAGCGAGCAGGTTGCCGGCCCGGCCGTGATTCCACTGGCGATGAGCGGAACGCTTGAGGCAATGAAGCCAACCTTGCTGCTTGTGGCCGCTCGCCAGTCGTCGACGGTGCTGGTCGAGGCGTTTGATACGGACACGACACACCGAGGTTCGATCGAGATCGATGTTCCTGCCGGCCGTACGGTCGCATTCGACCTCGATAAGTTGGGTCGGTTCGATTCGTCGCTCGACGACCTCGCCTATTTGGTGGTGACACCCGCCCGGCCGATGTGGGGTGCCGTCGCCGTCGCCGAGGAGGCGACCGTCAGCATTCTTCCGCTCACGGAGGCGCCGCTGACCGTCCTCGCACCACACGTGCAGCCGGGGCGCTAGGCCTCCGGCCGCGGGTCGAGGTCAGCGGGATCGATATTCCAGAGGCGGCCAAACCGCTCGAGCATTGTCGTCCAGACCAGATTGGCCAAGTCTTCGTCGCCGGCTGCACGGTGCACTATCGGCTTGCGGAAGATGACGAGTCGGGTCGGCAACGAGTTGGAGACGACGGTGCTCAATGGGACTTCGTCTGTCCAGTCCTCGGGAAGCAATGGCGCTTCCTCCACCGCGATCTCGATCGCATCGAGGGCCTGTGCGTGCTTCGGTCGAAGACCGGTAAGGACCTCGGTCACCAGCCCGTCGAAGTCCTGCCGGGCGGTGCGGATGGCCGGGATACTCGATGGTGAGAGCGGCCCGGGCAACGACAACGGGCCACGAATACCGCGACCACGTCGGTCGCGCATTTGCCCCGTTCGGGGACCACAGACGATGCCGTTCAGATGATCCATTCGGTGAGCCTAACTTGAGATGGGCGCTATGCCCGATAATCTCGTGAGGTGAGTCTTGTCCGTCGTTGTTCGCGTACCGCGTGCTCCGAGGCTGCGGTCGCCACGCTGACGTATGTGTATGCCGATCAGACCGCTGTCCTCGGTCCGCTTTCGACCTATGCGGAACCACACAGTTATGACCTCTGCGAGTCGCATTCAAGCCGACTGTCGGCGCCGCGCGGTTGGAACGTGTTGCGCCTCGCACCCGATCCGTCCTTGCTCGGTCCGACGCAAGACGACCTGCTTGCACTGGCCGATGCGGTCCGCGAGGCCGGTCGGCCGCAACCCCCGGCCGAGGCTGCGTCCGGGGACCGTGGTGGTCCCTACCGTCATCTGCGGGCACTTCATTCGGTTTCGGAGGAGGAGCGACCATAGATCCCAGGCTTGCTGCGGTCGTGAAGGCATACGACGTTCGAGGCCGCTCACCCGAGGAACTCGATGCCACGCTGGCTCGCGCATTGGGAGTCGCCTTCGCGGAAGAAACCGGTATCAGCGGTGGCGACGGAAGCGTCGTCATCGGGCGAGACATGCGAGCGACATCCCCGGACATCGCCAATGGGTTCGCCCAGGGCGTGTTGTCGACGGGTGCCGATGTGGTTGACATCGGACTCGCGTCGACCGACCTGCTTTATTTCGCTGCCGGCGAGTGGAACATGCCGGGCGTCATGGTCACTGCGAGCCATAATCCGGCCGGTTACAACGGGCTGAAGATGTGCCGAGCAGGCGCGCGGCCCATTGGGAGCGATACCGGATTGAATCTCATCGCTGCTCGCGCGAGCGAACTCCTCTCCGTCGATGACTGGGTCGACGACTGGGTAGACGACTGGGTAGACGACTGGCCCGACGCCAAGCGCGACGCGAATTCGGGACATCGGACTGAGCGAAAAGCGCTTGAGGCATACGCGCGCCGGTTGCGCGAACTCGTACCGATTGCGCAGGGAAGCAACCTCAGTGTGGTCGCCGATGCCGGCAATGGCATGGCCGGACACACCGTTCCTGCCGTATTCTCCGGTCTCGATATCAAACTGATTCCCCTGTATTTCGAATTGGACGGGACCTTCCCCAACCATGAGGCGAATCCGCTCGACACGTCGACCTTGTCTGATCTTCAGGCCGCGGTCCTCGAACACGGCGCCGATATTGGTCTGGCCTTCGACGGTGATGCGGACCGTTGCTTCGTCGTCGATGAACTCGGCAATGTCATCACGCCGTCGGCCATCACGGCGTTGATCGCCGTGCGTTATCTCGCGAAACGTCCCGGATCGACGATCCTGCACAACGCGATCTGTTCACGGGCGGTGCGCGAAATAATTCTCGAGAACGGCGGCGTGCCGATCCGGACCCCCGTCGGTCATTCGCTCATCAAGGCCGAAATGGCGCGGACCGGTGCTGTCTTCGGCGGCGAACACTCCGGCCATTTTTATTTCAGTGAGTTTTTCCTTGCCGATTCCGGCATGCTCGCTGCACTCCACGTGTTGGCGGCCCTGGCCGAATCCGGCGGCACCGTTTCGGCACTCATGGAACCCTTTGAACGCTATGTCGCCTCCGGCGAAATCAACAGCACGGTGCGTGATGCCGGTGCTGTGACTGCAGCCGTGGAGGCCGTATTCGCCGAGGACCCTTCGGTGTCGCTCGATCATCTGGACGGGTTGACCGTCACGAGCAACGACTGGTGGTTCAATCTCAGGGCCTCTAACACCGAACCGCTGTTGCGGCTTAATGTCGAGGGAGCCGACGAGGCCACCATGTCGGCGATCCGCGACAATGTGCTGAAACTGATCACACAGGAGAATCATGAATCTTGACCCATCGCTTCTGGAAATCCTGGTATGCCCGCAGTGCCGGGCGACCCTCTTCGTCGACTCGTCCGCAAACGAGCTCGTATGCAACGCCTGCTCCCTGGCCTACCCGGTCCGCGGTGATATCCCGGTGATGCTCGTCGACGAAGCTCGTCCGACTGGCCCTTCCTGATGTATACGAACTGATGTCGGCCGAAGGCGGAACCAAGGCCGTCGTCGCGGCGTTGCTGGCCAACGTCGGCATCGCGGTCATGAAGTTCGCTGCATGGGCACTTACCGGCGCGGCCTCGATGCTCGCCGAAGCCGTCCACTCCCTGGCGGACGCCGGCAACCAGGCCCTGCTGCTTGTCGGCGGCAAGCGGTCCCAGCGCGAGGCGACCGAAGAGCACCCGTTCGGCTTCGGCCGCGAACGATATATTTACGCGTTCATCGTCGCGATCGTGCTGTTCTCTCTTGGTGGCTTGTTTGCGCTGTACGAGGCCTATCACAAATGGCATGAAATTCATGACGGTGATGGCGGCGGCCTGCTCGACAGCAATTTCACATGGGTGCCACTCGTCGTACTCGGTGCGGCGATCGTCATGGAGTCGCTGTCGTTCCGGACCGCGATCGTCGAGGCCAACAAGGTGAGGGGCGACCACGGCTGGATTGCCTTCATCCGAAGGGCCAAGGCCCCTGAACTCCCGGTGATCCTGCTCGAGGACTTCGCGGCCCTGGTCGGTCTCACCGTCGCCTTGGTGAGTGTCTCGCTCGCTCTCCTCACGCAAAACGAATACTTCGACGTCGTGGGTGCCGCGACGATCGGCGTCCTGCTCGTCGTCGTCGCCATCACGTTGGCGATCGAAGTCAAAAGCCTGCTGATCGGCGAAGCGGCCTCCAAGGAATCGATCGCCAGGATCCGATCGGCCGTAGAGGGCACCGCCGGGGTCAGCCAGATCATCCACATGAAGACGCTGCACATCGCGCCCGAGGAACTGCTGGTCGCGCTCAAAATCGGCGTCGAGCGACACGTGCCCGCGGAGGAGTCTTCGGCGATCATCGACGCCATAGAGGTCAACATCCGCGAGCGCGAGCCGATGGCCACGCAGATCTATGTCGAACCCGATATTTACCGGCCCGATTATGTGCCGGCCGAGCGGTCCGAGCCGCCTTCGGCGTCTTCGCACTAGTCGCCGAAGGCGGCTGCCGGAATCGGACAATTCGGGTTCTCCCGGTAAGATGTCTGCTATGGATTTCAAAGTTGCCGACCTGTCCCTGGCCGAATTCGGACGCGCGGAGATCACGCTCGCCGAGAACGAGATGCCGGGGCTCATGGCGATGCGTGATCGTTACCGCGACAGCGCGCCGCTCAAGGGCGCCCGCATCGCCGGTTCGTTGCACATGACGATTCAGACCGCAGTGCTCATTGAGACGCTCGTCGACCTCGGTGCCGAGGTTCGTTGGGCCAGCTGCAACATCTTCTCGACTCAGGATCACGCTGCTGCCGCCGTTGCGGTTGGCCGTGACGGAACGGTCGATGCGCCGGCTGGCGTCCCGGTGTTCGCCTGGAAGGGCGAGTCGCTGGCCGAATACTGGCACTGTGCCGAACAGATCATGAGTTGGCCCGAGGGCCAGGATCCCAACATGATCCTCGACGACGGCGGTGACGCCACGATGCTCGTCCACCTCGGCGTCGAGTTCGAGAAGGCCGGCAAGGCGCCGTCGCCCGACAGCACCGACAATGTCGAATTCAAGGAAATCCTCAAGGTCCTCAATCGCACCCTCACCGAGAACCCGCAGCGCTGGACGCGCATTGCGGCCGGCATCAAGGGCGTCACAGAAGAAACCACGACCGGTGTCCTGCGGTTGTACGACCGCTTCAAGGACGGCTCGTTGTTGTTCCCGGCGATCAATGTCAATGACTCGGTCACCAAGAGCAAGTTTGACAACAAGTACGGCTGCCGCCACTCGTTGATCGACGGTATCAACCGCGCGACAGACGTACTCATCGGCGGCAAGGTTGCCGTGGTCTGCGGCTACGGTGACGTCGGCAAGGGCTGCGCCGAATCCCTCCGTGGGCAGGGAGCACGCGTCATCATCACCGAGATTGATCCGATCTGTGCGCTACAGGCGGCGATGGACGGCTACCAGGTCGCGGCCCTCGACAGTGTGGTTGACCGGGCGGACATCATCATCACCGCGACGGGCAACACGGACGTCGTCACCGTCGAGCACTTCTCGAAGATGAAGCACCAGGTCATCGTCGGCAACATCGGCCACTTCGATAACGAAATCGATATGGCCGGACTGGAGGCCGTGTCCGGCATCCAGCGCAACACGGTCAAGCCGCAGGTCGACGTATGGACGTTCGACGACGGTCATGCGGTCATCGTCCTCAGCGAAGGCCGTTTGCTCAACCTCGGCAACGCGACCGGCCACCCATCCTTCGTGATGTCCAATTCGTTCACCAACCAGGTGCTCGCACAGATCGAACTGTTCACCAAACTTGATTCGTATCCGCTAGGCGTGCATGTGCTTCCCAAGCACCTCGACGAGGAGGTGGCGCGGTTGCATCTTGACGCGCTCGGTGTCGAGCTCACCGAATTGTCGAAGGAACAGGCGGAGTACCTCGGCATTGACGTCGCCGGTCCCTACAAGTCAGACCAGTACCGCTACTAGGACCTGCAGTGGGATATCGCCGCACGAAACGGGACCGGGTCCTCGTAGTTGACGATGACGCATCGTTGGCCGAGATGCTCTCGATCGTGCTCGAGGCAGAAGGTCTGACAACCAAGGTGTGCCGCGCAGGCGACCGGGTGCTCGGCGATTTCGCCGAGTTCAAACCCGATGTCGTGCTGCTCGACCTGATGCTGCCCGGCATGGACGGCATGGCGGTATGCCGAAAAATCCGTGAGAAGTCTGCGGTGCCGATAATAATGCTGACCGCCAAGTCCGACACGAGCGATGTCGTGCGCGGCCTGGAAGTGGGTGCCGACGACTACATCACGAAACCCTTCAAGAATCAGGAACTCGTGGCACGTGTCAAGGCACGACTGCGGCGAACCGACCAACTCGCCGAGACCCTCGTGTTCGGCGACATCGTGCTCGATCCGGTCGGCCATACGGTCACCCGCAAGGGCGAGTTGCTCGACCTGACGCCTCTCGAGTTCGATCTTCTCGCTTGCCTGCTGGGCACCCCCGAGCAGGTATTCAGCCGCGAAACGCTGCTGAGGAAGGTCTGGGGCTACCACCACCCGGGCGATACCAAACTGGTCAACGTTCATATGACGCGCTTGCGCTCAAAGATCGAGGACGATGCCGAAAATCCGGAGGTCATCAAGACGGTGAGGGGGGTCGGCTATCAGGCCGTGACCCCCGAATGAAGTCCCTCGCCGGTTTCTGGCGGCGCTCAATCCAGGCGCGGGTCGTCACCAGCACGATCCTGTTGAGTGCCATGGTGATTGCGCTCACCGGATGGGCATTGCTGCAGGACGTGGCCGACGGTCTTGCCGACGGTCGCCGGCAGGTAGCGGTGGCGGAGGCCCGGTCTGGTTTCGAACTCGCCCAGCAACAACTGGACGTGGCCGTCGAAAGCGATGTCTCGGCACAGTCGCAGGCCCTCACCGAGATGATCGACACGCTCACCGGCAGCGGGGGAGCATTCAGGTCCCATCAACTCGTGCTTGAGGGCCCACTGGTCGAAGGGTCGACACAGATCCCCGTTCGTTCGTCGGCCGCGATTGCCCCTGGTTCGTTGCCAACGTCGTTGTCAGACAAGGTCACCAGCCAGCGCGGGATGTATTGGTCCTATTCGAGCCTGGGACTGCTCAGCGAGCAGGACCGGAAGTCCGGAATCGTGGTGGGCAGCCAGCTGCAGGTGCCGAGCAATGGCGACACGTATGCCTTGTACTACCTGTTTTCGATGGAGGACCAGCAACATACTCTCGACCTCGTGCGCAATGCCCTGGCACTCGGCGGTCTTGCCATGGTGCTCATGGTGGGCGGCGTCGCCTGGCTCGTCTCGAGGCAGGTTATCAATCCGGTGCGTCTCGCACGCCGTATCGCCGAGCGGTATGCCGCCGGTAACCTCGAGCAGCGCATGCACGTCAGCGGCGAAGACGACATCGCCAGGTTGAGCACGGGCTTCAATCAGATGGCCGCAAGCATGCAAAGGCAGATTCGTCGACTCGAGAATCTGTCGCGGCTTCAGCAACGATTCGTGTCCGACGTGTCGCACGAACTGCGGACGCCGTTGACCACGGTGCGGATGGCCAGCGAAGTGCTCCACGCGAACCGGGCAGCCTTCGATCCCCACACCAGACGTTCGGCCGAACTCCTACAAGCCGAACTCGACCGATTCGAGGAACTGTTGTCGGATCTGCTGGAAATCAGCAAGCTCGATGCAGGCGCCGTACAACTCGATCTGGACACGGTGGATCTGGTCAACGTCGCCCGCCGCGCCATCACGGATCCGGCCGTCGAGCGAAGTGAAGCCGAACTCGTCATCGTCAACCGCGACGGCCCGGCCTTCGTCCAGGCCGACGTGCGTCGCATCGATCGCATCGTGCGCAATCTTGTCGGAAATGCGATCAAGTACAGCGGTTCGAAGCGTATCGAGGTGTACGTGGCGCATAATTCGGATTGCGCCTCGCTCGCGGTCCGTGACTTTGGGATCGGGCTTGGGAAGGACGAAACGAGCCTCGTATTCAACCGGTTCTGGCGCGCCGATCCTGCGCGAGCGCAGGGCGGCACCGGGCTCGGGCTCGCGATCGCGCGCGAAGACGCCGAGTTGCATGGCGGCACGCTGCGTGCGTACGCGGTCAAGGGGGAGGGAACCCAGTTCCTGTTGACACTCCCGTTGGCACCGGGCGATTCGGTGAACCGGCCAGCGGTCATGCCCGGCGTCGAGGTGACAGTATGAGGATCCTGTTTACGGCGACGGTTCTGGGCGCGCTGCTCGCCGGTTGCGCCGGCATTCCCGACAGTGGTGGCGTGCACCGAGTCGAAACGACCGGCATCGACAGCCAAAGCACGGTGCGCTATGCGCCGGCGGGACCGGTCAAGGATGCCAATCCGAAACAAATCGTCAGCGGTTTCCTCGACGCGATGCTCGCCTATCCGGTCACGACAGGGGTTGCCTCGTCCTTCCTTACCCCCGAAGGCGCCAAGAACTGGCAATCCTCGGCCGGGGTGCAGATCTACGTCAAGCCGGACGTCGGCACTACCACGGCGGTCCTGGGTTCGGGCTCCGACGACACCGACAGCAGTCGGGTACGACTGTCGGTGCATACCGAAGCCGCCCTCGATGTGCAGGGCCGCTATCGGAGAGTCGGCGAGGACGACAGTTTCAGCTTGATGCTCACCAAGGTGAAGGGGCAATGGCGGATCAACAATCCGCCCAAGGGTTTCCTCATCGACCGCAAGTTCTTCGAGGACTACTACCGTCCGTTTTCGCTCTATTTCTTCGACCGGCCAGGCGAACGTCTGGTCGCCGAGCCCATCTACCTGCCCATCGGCGAGCAACTGGCGACCTCAATGATGACGAGCCTGCTCAGGGGGCCTGGCGAAACTCCCAGCGGGTTTGTCCGCACCTACATCCCAGCGGGAACCCAGTTGCAAACCTCGGTGCCGTTGCGGCGGGACGGCCTCGCCGAAGTCGAATTCAAACAGGACCTGATTTCGCTGCCCGAAGCCGAGCAGGAGCGATTGTCGGCACAGATTGTGTGGACTCTGCGGCAGGCCGAAGGCGTTTCGGGTGTGCGAATCCTCGGAGCGGAGAGCGAAATCAAACCCCAAGGCGGTGGCCCGCAGACCCTCGACGACTGGTCGTCGTTCGGGCCGCCATCGTCCCCGGGGACGTTCTTCGCGATTCAGAAGAACAAGATCGTACGAATGTCGGGCCGAAGCGTCGGGTCGCTGGCCGGAGACTGGGGCGACGACGCACGCGGTGCCCGGTCGATCGCGGTGCACCGGTCCGAGGAACGCCTGGTCATAGTGTCGAACGATGGCGAAACGCTCGAGATCGGCGGATTGTCGCGAGACGCCAAAACGGTGATCGCGCGGTATTCGGGCAATGACTTTTCCAACCCCGTTTTTGATGATCGGGGACAGGTGTGGTGCTTCGATCGTCAGGACGGCAAGACTCGACTGCGCCTCTTTGCCGACAAGCGCTTCGTGCAAGTCCCCATCGGCGGCCTCGCCGATATCGAGATCGAGTCGTTTGCCTTGGCACCGGGCGAATCTCGTTATGCCGTGATCGGACGTTCGGGAAAGGAGACCGGAATCTATGTCGGCGAAGTCCTCGCCGGCGACAAGGACCAGGTGGTGCGGCTCGGCTCTTCGCGACAGTTGGAATTGCAGGCTGCCGGTCTCAGCGCCCCACGGTCAGTCGTCTGGGAGAACACCGGATCCGTGGCCTTCCTCGCCACCAAATCACCGGTGGGGGATCAGATCTTTCGGGCCCGGATCGACGGCTCGGGTCTTCTCGGCGGCTCGACAAGTGTGGGTCCGCTGCTGCCCGACATCCAGGCGACCAGTCTCGCGCTGTCCGGCGGCGAGGAGCCCGTCCAGTACGTCGGCGACAACCAAGGTCGGCTGTGGTGGCAGTCCGGCACCGGCAGGTGGCAACAACTCGTCGACTTGGGTCTCGCGGCCCCTGCCTACACGGGTTGAATCCACAGACGCACCGGGATCGGAGTTGTCCACCGTCCTTGATGGACGACATGGTGTTCGGCCGCGAGCCGATCCACGATGACGTATGGGACGACGCGAATGGGGTGTGGCGGCAGCGGACCTGATCCTTGGCGCCGTCTGCGCAGGTTGTGGACGCCCGGCGCTGACACTATGCGACGAGTGTGAGCCCTACCTCGCAGCAGCGGCATTCGTCGCCTGGCCACAACCGACACCGGCCGAACTCCTGTCGCCGACGTCGGTGACCCCGGTGGCAGCCGGCCGATATGTTGGCCCGCTCCGGTCTGCACTGGCCTGTTTCAAGGAAGAGGGACAGTTCGGGCTGCTGCCGGTGCTAAGCAGAATGCTCATGGCATCGGTGCGTTTTGCCGAGTTCAATGGCCCGCTGTTGGTCGTGCCGGTGCCGTCGTCGCCCGGTGCGAAGCGGCGCCGTGGATACGACGCCATTGATCAGTTGGCGCGGTCCAGTGCGAAGTTGTTGCGCAAGGACGGTGTGGATTGTCGGGCCCGCCAGGTACTTCGACACCGACGACCCGTGGCGGACCAATCGGGACTGTCGGCCGTCGATCGGTGGAGGAACCTTCATGGCGCCCTTGAAGCCCGTGAGAGACGGGTCCTGTCCGGGCGATCGGTGTTGGTCGTCGACGACATTCTGACGACGGGGGCGACGGCATCAGACGCGGTTCGCGCACTGACGATGGTGGGCTACCGTCCGCTCGGAATCGCAGTCATCGCCGCCACCGCAAGGGATCCGGGACGTCCGCGCGCGGAGTGAAGAAAAGGAGCGCGGAGTGAAGAAAAGAGTTTGCATAGATCGCTGGAGAAATCGCAGGCGGGGGGATACCGTCAAGCATATGCATCGGTGAATGCGAAGTGTGCTTCTTAGGAGGTTTCATGGAAATTGTGGTTAAGGGCCGGAACAGCGAAATTTCCGAGCGGTTCCGGCAACATATTAACGAAAAACTCCTCCGCATCGAGAAGTACGACCAGCGCAACAAGATCCTTCGCGTCGAAGTCGAAGTCACCCACGAAAAGAATCCACGCCAACATGACCGCGCAGCCCGCGTCGAAATGACACTGAGGTCGCGCGGTCCGGCTGTCCGCGCCGAGGCGGCGTCGACCGACCAGCATTCTGCCTTGGACGCCGTGGTCGACAAATTGGAGGCGCGGCTGCGCCGGTCCGTTGATCGATCGCGGATCCACCACGGCAACAGGAGCCCGGTTTCGGTTGCCGCAGCAACGGCAATGGTCGTCGAGGCTGAAAACGCTGGAATGGGCGACGAGAACGACATCCCCGTCCGCAAGGAAGGTCCGCTTGAGGTGGTGGGCGATGGCCCGCTCGTCGTCAGGGAGAAGACCCACAACGCGGAGGCCATGACACTCGATCAGGCGCTCTACGAGATGGAGCTGGTCGGCCATGACTTCTACCTGTTCGTGGAGAAGGACAGCATGCAGCCGAGCGTCGTCTACCGCCGCAAAGGCTATGACTACGGTGTCATCCATCTTGACGTGAGCGCGACCTGACCACAGTTTCGGGAACAAAGTGTCAATGCGTCGTGGCATGATCGACGGCGTGGCTAATTCCGAAGATAAGATTCGCGTGCTCCTGGTCGACGACCAGGAACTGTTCCGGCGTGGCATTTCGATGGTGTTGGGGTTGGAACCCGATATCGACATTGTCGAGGCAACTGACGGCGACGATGCTCTCGCCAAGGTCGCAGCCGCCCCGCCTGACGTCGCGTTGCTCGACGTCCGCATGCCTGGTCTGTCCGGCGTCGAACTGTGTGCCGCCGTGCGCGCCGAGTCGCCGTCCACCGGAGTAATCATGCTCACCTCGAGTGAAGAAGAGTCTGACCTCTATTCCTCGATCAAGAACGGCGCCTCGGGATACTTGCTGAAGGACTCGTCGATCGAGCAACTCGGTGAGGCTATCCGTCTGGTCGCCGGTGGTCAGTCTCTGATCAGTCCGGCCATGGCGACGAAGTTGCTCGAAGAGTTTGTCGAAATCTCCAAACCGAAAGACGAGAAGCCGACGCTGACTCCGCGTGAAATGGAGGTGCTGCGCCAAGTGGCGCGCGGCCTGAGCAATCACGAGATTGGCGAAGAACTGTTCATCAGCGAACATACGGTGAAGAACCACATCCGCAACATTTTGGAGAAGCTTCAGATGAAGTCGCGATTGGAGGCTGTCATGTACGCCGTCCGCAGTAAAATGCTCGACCTGCCGTGATCCAATTGACGACGCTGCAGTCCCGGCGGATCGCACTGCGAGCACAGGGATTCACGAAGCGCCGTCCCGAACTGGTCTCGACGCGCCATCTGAACCAGATAGTTTCGCGCGTCGGTTTCTTCCAGATCGACTCGGTCAACGTGCTCGTGCGGGCGCACTACATGCCGTTGTTCTCACGGCTCGGTCCCTATGACCGTGACCTGCTGGATCACGCCTATGGCCGCGCGCCACGCCGTCTTTTCGAATATTGGGCGCATGAGGCAGCTCTCGTCGACGTGTCGTTGCGTTCGGCGTTGCGTTTCCGGATGGAGTCGGGCGCACGGATGTGGGGCTCCATGATGCGGGTCGCCGTCGAGCACCCTGTGATCGTCGACTGGGTCAGGTCCGAGGTTCGCGACCGCGGCCCGCTCACGGCCCGGCAAATCGAACTTGACGTGCCGAAGGTCAGGGATCAATGGGGTTGGAACTGGTCGATCGTCAAAGCCGCGCTGGAATACCTCTTCTACAAAGGTGAGGTCACCTCGGCCCGTCGCAACTCGCAGTTCGAGCGGCTGTACGACCTGCCTGAACGCGTGATCCCGGCACACCACTTCGCAGTGCCAGCATTGGAAACGGACGAGGCCCACCGGCACTTGGTTCGGTTCGCCTCCCGGGCTCACGGCATTGCGACGGAGCGTTGTCTGCGCGACTACTTTCGGCTGCAACCTGGGCCCACGAAGCAGGCGGTCGCCGAACTCGTCGATGCGGGTGAACTGGTGCCGGCCAACGTCAGTGGCTGGAAGAGGCCAGCATTTCTGCATCCCGAGGCGACGATTCCCCGAAAGGTAGCAGCTCGCGCCCTGTTGAGTCCCTTCGACCCGCTGGTCTTCGAACGCACCCGCACCGAGCAATTGTTTGGTTTCCGATACCGCATCGAAATCTATGTGCCCGAGACCAAGCGCGTCCACGGCTACTACGTCCTGCCGTTCCTACTCGGCGACCGTCTCGTCGCCCGCGTCGATCTCAAAGCAGACCGCGAAGGCGGACGTTTGCTGGTGCGGAGCGCCTGGGCAGAGCCCGGGGCGCCAACCCATACCGCTGCCGAACTGGCCGTCGAACTTGGCGAACTCGCACGCTGGCTCGAACTCTCCGAGATCGTGCCACCCGAGCGGGGTGACCTCGCCGCCGACCTGAGCAGCGCCCTGCAGGCCACTTCGACATGGCAATGAGGGGCCCTTGGGCAGGACTACTAGGATGAATGAGGCCAATACATCGCCGCTGTGCGGTGGTTTCTAATCAGGAGTTTTAGCCCGTGCCAAAAGTCGTCGACAAGATCCTTCGCATCGGAGAAGGAAAAATCCTTCGTCAACTCGAAGCCATCGCCAAGCAGGTCAATCTGCTCGAGGACGAATACCGTGCGCTGAGCGACGCCGAACTCCAGGGCATGACCGCCGAGTTCCGCGAGCGACTGGCCGAAGGCGAGTCACTCGATGATCTGATGCCGGAGGCCTTCGCGACGGTGCGCGAAGCTGCGAGTCGCGTCCTGGGACAACGACACTTCCACGTTCAGTTGATGGGCGGCGCAGCCTTGCATCTGGGCAACATTGCCGAGATGAAGACCGGCGAGGGCAAGACTCTCGTTGCCACGCTGCCTTGTTATCTGAATGCACTGAGCGACAAGGGTGTCCACGTCGTCACAGTCAACGACTACCTTGCGAAATACCACGCTGAATGGATGGGCCGCGTTTACCATTTTCTTGGCCTCAGCGTCGGCATGATCCTGCCCTCCATGAGCCCGGCTGAGCGGCGCAAGGCCTACGCCGCGGACGTCACCTACGGCACCAACAATGAGTTCGGTTTCGACTATCTCCGCGACAACATGGCCGACGACATCGCCTCGTGCGTGCAGCGACATCACAACTTTGTCATCGTCGACGAGGTCGACTCGATCCTGATCGACGAGGCTCGAACACCGCTCATCATTTCTGGACCCACCGAGGACGAAGTCAAGTGGTACGGCGAATTCGCCACGCTCGTCGCGGCCATGACGCCCGACGATGACTATGAATTTGACGAGAAGAAGCGCACCGTGTCGGTCCTCGAAGGCGGCATCGACAAGGTCGAGGACTACCTCGGCATCGACAATCTGTATGACTCCGTCAACACGCCCCTGATCAGTTTCCTCAACAACGCCATCAAGGCGAAGGAACTCTTCAAAAGCGACAAGGACTATGTCGTCATCGAGGGAGAGGTGCTCATCGTCGACGAGCACACCGGTCGACTGCTCGAGGGTCGTCGCTACAACGAAGGACTCCACCAGGCGATCGAAGCCAAGGAAGGCGTCCGCGTCCGCGAGGAATACCAAACGCTCGCGACGATAACGCTGCAGAACTACTTCCGTCTCTACGACAAGCTGTCGGGAATGACGGGTACGGCGTTGACCGAAGCCTCCGAATTCGACAAGATCTACAAACTCGGCGTCGTGCCGATTCCGACCAATCGTCCCCTCGTCCGCGACGATGAGGGTGATCTGATCTACCGTACCGAGCAAGCCAAATTCGACGCGGTGGCCGAGGACATCGCCGAACGCCACGCCGCGGGCCAGCCGATCCTGGTAGGCACAACCAGCGTCGAAAAGAGTGAGCGTCTCTCCCGGGACTTGAAGAAGCGGGGGATCCCGCACGAAGTACTCAACGCAAAACAGCACGAGCGTGAAGCGCCGATCGTCGCCATGGCAGGCCACAAGGGTGCCGTCACGGTGGCGACCAACATGGCCGGACGTGGCACCGACATCATGCTCGGGGGCAACGTCGAGTTCCTGGCCGACCAGGCACTTCGCAAAAGGGGCCTCGACCCTGTCGAGACGCCCGAGGATTATGAAGAGGCTTGGGCTGAGGCGCTCAAAGCCGCAGATGCGCAGGTCGCCGCCGAACGCGACGAAGTGACCGCAGTCGGCGGGCTCGCCGTGATTGGAACCGAGCGGCACGAATCGCGCCGTATCGACAATCAGTTGCGGGGCCGTTCGGGCCGTCAGGGCGACCCGGGCGTCACGCGTTTCTACCTGTCGTTGGAAGACGACCTGATGCGACTGTTCAAGTCCGACTGGGTCGATTGGGTCCTCACGACGATGAAGATCCCGGACGACGTCCCGATCGAGAACAAACGTGTCACAGGCGCTATTGCTTCGGCACAGGCACAGGTCGAAGCGCAGAACTTCGACACGCGCAAGAACATCTTGAAGTACGACGATGTGATGAGTCGTCAGCGCGAGGTCATCTACCGGGAGCGCCGACGGGTCCTCGAAGGCGAGGACCTTCGCGACTGGATTCGCACGATGATTGCGAGCGTCACCGATGCCTATGTCGCCGGCGGAACTGAAGGTGTGCCCCAGGCATGGGATATGGACCAGTTGTGGACAGCGTTCAAGACGCTGTATCCGATTTCGCTGTCCATTGATGGCCTCGAAGAGCAGCACGGCGGACGCAGCGGACTCACCAGAGACCTGCTGCAGGAAGCGATTTCCGCCGATGCGCTGGCCGCATACGACCGCCGCGAGGAAGAACTCGGCGCCGAGATTATGCGCGAACTCGAGCGACGCGTGGTCTTGAGCGTCATCGATCGTAAGTGGCGTGAGCACCTCTACGAGATGGACTACTTGCGTGAGGGCATCGGCTTGCGTGCCTATTCGCAGCGCGATCCGCTGGTGGAATACCAGCGCGAGGGCTTCGACCTCTTTGCGGCCATGATGGACAGCATCCAGGAAGAGTCGATTGGTTTCCTGTTCAACCTCGACGTGCAGATCGATGCCGAAGATGCCGAAGATGCCGAAGCCGAACAACCCCACATCCATGCGAAGGGCCTTGACCGGGAGAAGCAGACCAAGCTGAGTTATTCCGCTCCGAGTGACGATGGCAGCGGTGAGACGTCGGTCCGTAACGGTGATGAGGATGTCCCCGCGGAGCAGGTGCTTCAGCACCAGCGAAAGCAGAAGTCGAGGTCACGGCAGAAGACGAAGGCACAAAAGGCATCGCGCAAACGCAACCGCTGAGCGAGTAGACCGGCTCCGCGCCACGTTCCCGTCCTTTCATCTGCGGGTTCAGCCCCAAGTGAGCGCGGTACAGCGCCATTGCTGTCCGCCCCTCAGCGTCTGCTGAAGGTCGAGCCGGACGGCCAATGCGCGCGAACGGCCCGACTGGACCATGCGGGCGGCGATTTCTGCGCTCAGCTCGTCGATCATCGCCACGTGGACCGACCCGACCCGGGCTGCGGACCTGCTGTGCAGCACTTGTGTCGAGCGCGCCTGGACGGACAGCCGTTGGACAAGTTGGTCGTAGACATCGGCTGACATCCACGCCGCCATTTGGGCCACCGGGCGATCGCCGGCCATCACCTCGACGAGGGCCTGCACGAAAGTGGATGCCTTCTCGCGCAAGGGGGTGGGTTGCGCAAGCGCACGTGGCGCCAGCCGAGGCATGGGCACGAGCGGAAGGGCCCATTGGTCGGGCGAAGCGTGAACCGATGACGTGGGCGGTTCGGCAATGGTACGGACCAGCAGTGCGGTGGCGGTTTTCATGGGGACTCCTCAGGTTGTGGCGCGTGAAGCACCATGTCGGGAAAAATCAGATCGGGATCGTGTCCGATCACGTCATGGTTGGCCTCGTACCAGCGGGCAGATGCCGCGAAAATCTGGGCTCCAGATGCCTGTGCTGGCAGGAAATCGGCGGCAATCGACCACAGGCTGTCTCCTGTTCGGACTTCGACGACATCGGCACCGGCGGTCTCAAAAGGAAGCGCGGACGGGCCCGACCGGCCCGATGGGCGGTCGGGGAGTCGAAGGCCGCTCAGCGTCGGTTCGCCGCCGTAATCCGCGACCCGCTGGCCGCTGGGCTGGCTCACCTGCTGGGAATCCGCGGTTGCTGGCGCAAAGACGAGGGCGCCGACCATCCCGGTGACAAGCGCATGCCGAATCAACGTCGGTGTGAGCACCATCGCTGGTCGACGCGCCCATTGGCAGCGCCGGGCGGCAAGCAGCAGAGCGAGCGAACTGAGTACCCACACGCTAAGGGCGACCTGGATCAGAGCGATCAGATCAAGGAGCGACGATGAAAAGTCTTGCGGCCCGGTCAGAAAGTCAATCCGCGGGCCAAGCAGGGCAAGGCTCACGACAGAGACCGAGGCGAGTAGCCAACCCAGCGGTGAAACCTTCATGATTCATTATGCCTTTGATCTACGTTTGAATACGTTTGATAACATATAAATACATTTGACAACTCTAGTCAACTGTATTTGCACAGGGCGCGGTAGCCTGCCGACTATGCGGTGGGAGAAGCTGTTCGCCGAGATTGAAGCGCACGCCGGCGATCTGGCGCGTGTCGAGCGTGATGCCGAAATACAGGACCGGACCGAAGGCGAATGGGCGGCAACATCATGGCGCGACCGACTTGCGCCCGGACCCATCAGCCTCCGTGTCGCTGGACTGGGCAGACTTGACGGCAATCTGACGCGGATCACCGGCGCGTGGCTGCTGCTACAAACCGATCACTACGAAGTAATCGTCAATCCCGCCTGGGTGACGGCGGTGAGTCCTTCTGCAACGGGAGCGAAACAATTATCGGTGCTCGAGCAGCGGATGACCTGGGTGCACGCCATCCGAATGCTGCAGCGCGAAGGATCCCGCATCCACGTCGTCCGGGTCGATGGGTCCTCGGTGAACGGAACCGTCCGGTTGGCCGGGAAGGACTTTGTCGAAATTCAGACCGATCAACGCACCGCCGAAATGGTTCCCTATGCGATGCTTGCCGCCATCAGTTGTCGCGACGTACCGTAGTTTCTTCGACCGCGATTACTTCCTCGGTGCGTGCGTACTGGCGGGCGATGTAGTCCTCGAGCTCAGATGCTTCGACCCGCCATTGTCCCCGGCCACCAATCTGGATGCCGCGAAGGTCGCCGCTGCGGACCAGCGAGTAAACCTGGCGCACCGTCACGTTGAGTACCTCGGCGACATCGGGCAGGGTGAGGAAGCGGGGGCTATCTGGTGCCATGGGCACAGTCTGCCAGCAACCTCATCGCCGGGGCCGCCACCGACCCGCGGTCTGTGGAAAACCCTTGCGGGTCTGGACGGATTGGCAGATGTGTAGATGAATGTACCTATGTCCGACGACATGGCGGGGGCCAACATGGCAAATCAGAACATCACTCGAGCGCACCGACTGCGGTTTCGGCGCTGGCGCGATCCACGGCTGCTGCTCGGCATTTTCCTGGTGACCACCTCGGTGCTTGTCGGCTCGCTGATTTTCGCCGAGCGTGACAACACGGTTGAATACTGGTCTCTGCGTTCGGACGTCAAAGCCGGTGAGCGTGTCGAGCGCAGTTCGTTGCAGCCCATGTCCGTACGACTGGGATCGGGAGCGAAGGAACGATACTTGCGGGTCACCGAGGCGTTGCCGGCTCGGCTTGGCGATCTGGTGTGGACCCACGATGCGTCACGCGGTGAGCTCGTCACTCACGGCGCCTTGTCGCCCGCAGCCATGGCCGGTGCGGAGCTGCCGCTCAACGTGGCCGCCGGCTCATTCCCCGCCGATCTTCATAGCGGCGACCTGGTCGATGTTTGGGTCGGACCTGAGCCGGGTGAGATGGCCGAACCTGGAGCGGAGCGCGTGATGGCCGGCGTAACCGTGTTGTCGACGGGCGATGCCTCCGGCTCGGTTGGTGGTTCCCTTGCCTCGACCATCCTGGTAGGCATCGGACAGGACGAACTCCGGTCGGAGGTAGTTGCCGCGGTCTCCGCCGGGCATGTCACCGTGGTGCGGGTGCCGTGATCACGGTTGTGACGGCGGCCGCCGGCGAGGCATGGGAGTCGGCGGCGGTGCAGAATATGGAGGCGACGCCAGATCTCCACCTGGGCCGCCGGTGCGTGGACGTGCCCGATTTACTCGTGATGGCAGCCGCGAACAACGCCCAGATTGCGCTCGTCTCGCTCGCCCTGCCCGGCCTCGATGCGGACACCATTTACCGTCTCGGCCAGCATCAGATTCGTGTCGTGGCGGTTGTCGAATCCACTGCTGCGCATCGGGCACATGCTTTGGGGATCGGGTCGACCATCGGTCCGCACGATCTTGACGGCCTTGCCACGTTTCTCGCGGGGCTGTCCATGCCGAACGCGGTAGGTCCCGAGACTGTCGCGGCCACCGCCGACGAGGCGGGAACGGTCCTGGCCGTATGGGGGCCGGCCGGTGCCCCTGGCCGAAGCACCGTCGCGCTCAATCTGGCGTGCGAATTTGCTGCGCTCGGCCACCAGACCCTGCTGATCGATGCGGACCCGTATGGCGGTGCGATCGCCCAGATGCTCGGCGTACTGGATGAGGTGAGCGGTCTCCTTGCTGCGTCGCGGGCAGCGAACGCCGGCACCCTGGAGTCGGTGGCCGAGTTTGCGTACCGGGTGGGCGACAACCTCGCATTGCTGACCGGCTTGCCGCGTGCCGCGCTTTGGGCGCAGTTGCGCGGTGGTGCCATCGACTCGCTGTTTGCCCGGGCTCGGGCAGAATCCCAGGTGGTGGTTGTCGACTGCGGGTTCAGCCTCGAATCGGCAGAGATTCTTGATTCGGGGGCGCCGCGACGCAATCAGCTGACCCTCCAGGCGGCCGAAAATGCCGATCGCTTGGTGGTGGTTGGCACGGCAGATCCGGTTGGGTTGACTCGTCTTGCCCGCGGTATCCATGAGCTGAGGGAAGCCGTGCCGGGTGCACTGTTCGATGTTGTGATCAACCGGCATCGGCCGGAAATGGGATGGTCAACGGACCAGGTTTCCGACACGTTGCACCGGCTCACCCGCATGGCGCCGATAGCCTTTCTGCCCAACGACCAACGCGCGACGGATCGGGCACTGATGACGGGTCGAAGCCTGCTTGAAGCGGCGCCGGACGCTCCCGTCGTGCGAGCTATTCGCAAACTCGCGTCGAAACTGGAAAGCAATCTTGTTCAGCCGGCTCAGTGAAGGCATGAGGCCGCGTCTGACGGTGGTAAATTGTCGCCAACGTCGAGATCCGGAGATTCGCAATGCAACGCATGAGTCCGCTGGACGCAAGGTTTCTTGCGCAGGACAGCGCAACCGCTCCGCGGCAGATTGCTTCTCTCGCGATTCTCGAACCCGGCGAGTCGCCGTTGACGTATGACCGGCTCGTCCAGGTCATCAACGACCGCATCGACATCGTGCCTCGCTACCGCCAAGTCCCGCTCAAACCCCCCGGGCGCATCGGGGCGCCGATGTGGGCCGATGACACCAATTTCGATATTTCACTGCACGTACGGCGTTCGGCACTGCCTAAGCCCGGGTCGATGGAGGCACTCCGCGAACTCGTCGGACGGCTGATCGCCCGCAGGCTCGACCATGACCGGCCCTTGTGGGAGCTCTATTTCGTCGAAGGGCTGAGCGGCGGTCGTGCCGCACTCGTCTTCAAGGCGCATCAGGCCCTGGTGGATGGTTCCGAAACTATCGACTTGGCGCAGGTATTGCTTGAAGAAACAGCATACGACCGTGACATTCCGCACGAAGACTGGAACCCGCGCCTGGAGCCGGGCATGGCAGGCCTTGTCCTCGAATCAATCAGCAAGAATTTGCGTCGTCCAGCTGATGCGCTCCGCGTCGCGGAGATCAACCTGGGTCGGGTTGCCCGCGTCATTCCTGGTGTCGGGAATCGAAGTCCCGCGAATCAGGGAATCCTTGCCACCGAACTCTCTCAACACCGCCGATTTGCTTCTATCGCGACGAAGCTCGACGACTACCGCTTGGTGCGCGACGAGCACGGCGGCACGGTCAACGACGTGATCCTTGCCGCGATCGCCGGCGGCCTCCGCGGCTGGATGCTCACCCGTGCCGAGCCGGTTACGGCCAAGACCCGCTTCCGCGCGATGGTCCCTATGTCGGTTGTCGATGACGATGGCCTGCCCACCTCGCTTGGCTCAAAGGTTCGCGGTTACCTGCTCTCGCTGCCCGTCGGTGAATCGAACCCGATCGTGCGTTCGCATCAGGTGTCGTATGCGCTCAAGGACCACCGCGAGACGGGCTCTGCCGTGGCGGCGAACAAACTCGCGAACCTTCCCGGTTTCGCGACATCGACCTTCCACGCCGTCGGTGCGCGCGTTGCCGAGGCCGAGAGCAGTCGCGGTCATCAGATCGTGATCACCAACGTCCCTGGTCCGCAGGAACCGGTATACATGGCGGGGTAGCGCGTCAGCGAGGTCTACCCCTGCATTCCGTTGAGCGACGGGCGTGCCGTGTCGATCGGCGTGATGTCATACGACGGGCAAGTATTCTTTGGCATCGTGGCTGACCGGGACGCGATGCCCGACGCAGATGTCTTGGCCCAGTGCATCCAGGAATCGTTGGAAGAAATGGTCGAAACGGTCGGGGGACGCCGCTCACGGGCGCCACGCGGTCGTGGGACGCCGTCGAAGCAGTGACTCGGATCTATTTGGCAGCTTCGGCCGGTGACCTCGAATTGCTCGCCGCAGGCGAATCGGTGTCGGTCGTGGCTTTCGGTGCCACTCCGGCACTGGCGATGACGCTGGCATCGGCAATGGACGGCGATCTTGAAGACGTGGAGTTCGCAGCGCTTTCGCTGGCGTCGGACGCCAGCCAGGAGAAGGGCACACACCGCATCGTCATTGCGGCGGACGTCGGCGGCGATGTCGTCGCTGCCGGCGGCGAGTTGGGCAAACTGGTCTTGTCCTCAGCGGTGGGGCTCGATCAGGTGGCGTCCTTCCACCTTGGGTTGGACGGCGACGAGGATCTGGCGTGGTATGCGACGCAGGAACTCGGCGCAGTGCTCACCGCGATCGGGAGCACCGCGCCACATCCGTACTAGCTGAGTTCCTTCATCCCGAGGGCAACCTCGCTGCTGAGAGACTTGAGAATCGCCTTGGCGATTTCGGATTCGATCTTCTTGCCGATGAAGGGGATCGACACCTTGACGTCGCCATTGAGCACGAATTCTGCGCTGCCTCCGGCGCCTGAGATGGTCGCGACACCAATCATGTGCGCAGGCTGACCGTGGATCGTCATTTTGACGTCTGCCTTGCGGCTGCCGCCTGCACCCGGTGTACCCCAGACTTCCTCTTGCAACACCTTGACCGTGTCGCCGGTGAGCTTTTGGATGAAGGCGGGCATGTCCGAGGTGATTTTGCGGTTGATGGTGACGGTCGCGCCGGCACCGTTTTCGACGACCTTCACGTCATGCTCGAGGTCGCCGAGCTCTTCGCAGGCTCTGTTGCGAAAGTCCTGGCTGGAGATCAGGCCAAACACCTGCTCGACCGTCGCACCGTCGTATGTGAACGTTTCGTTGAGTTTCATAGCGACATCATGCCAGCAGGCTGACCGAATGTCGCCCCCCTTTCTGGCAGTGACTCACTCCTCGAAATTGCTCAGTTCCTGTGGCTGAGCGGAGGCACCGGCACCGAGTCCCTTGAGTTCGGACAGCCGGGCCTCGACCTCGGCTGCGGTACTGGAGGCTTCGAGTTCTTCGAACTGCGAGTCGAGCGACGATTCCGCGAGTTCGGCCTGGCCGGCGGCCTTGGCTTCGACCCGTCGAACCTTGTCCTCGAAGCGCGAGACCTCACTGGTCGGATCAAGAACGTTGATCGATTTGACCGCGTCGTGGACCTTTGTCTGCGCCTCGGCGGTCTTGGAGCGTGCAACGAGCTGGTCGCGCTTGGTCTGCAACTCACCGAGCTTGCCCTTCATGCCCACGAGCCCGGTCTTGAGTTTCTCGACCACCTCTGACTGCGAAGCGATCATTGGCGCTGCGGCCTTGGCCTCGTTCTCGAAGCTGATCTGCTTCGACAGGGCTACCTTCGCCAGTTGGTCGAACTTGTCGGCATCGCCTGAGTTGCCACCACTCCGAAGCGCATCGGCCTTCTTCGACGAGGCGAGCGCCTTGTTGCCCCATTCCTGTGTGGCGGCGATGTCATCGGAATGATCGGCTTCGGCAAGACGCAAATTGCCGATCGTCTGCGCAACGGCGTCTTCGGCCTCGGCGATGCTGTCGGTGTAGTCGCGGACCAACTGGTCGAGCATCATCTCGGGATCTTCGGCGCGATCGAGGAGCGAATTGATGTTGGCGCGCGTCAATTGAGTGACGCGCCCAAGGATGGACTGTTTCTGGGCCATGGTGGTCCCCTTCTGTTGAGTACTGCTTCTGTTGAGTACTGCCGTGATGCCATTAAACCCGCAACGCCATGAGTTCAGAAACGGCCGCCGGCTGCGGGCAACACTTCACCGGTTCGAGCCCGCGTCGCAGCCGCAGTATTCACCATCGGGACGGACCGGTTATCCACAGAATTGCCGCTGACTCTGGCCATTTCGCAAAAAGTGCGCAACGATCCAAGGAGGTTCTGACATTCGGGGGAGTGAGAAACAGATGGCCGGAACATCGTTGCCCCTTACCAACACGCTCGCCGAGCGAGTGCGCGATGCTGTGCGCGATCAGCGGATCGATCCGAGCACCAATGCGTCTGCTGTTCAACGCATTGCCGCTCAAGTAGTGCAGGACCACGAAGGGCGCAGTCTCACCGGCGCCGTCGACGCACTCGACGATCCCGAGATTCTCGTCGGCAGGTTGGTGGCGGACGTCGCCGGTTTTGGGCCATTGCAGCAATACCTCGATGACCCGACCGTCGAGGAGATCTGGATCAATGAACCCTCGCGGATCTTCATCGCTCGCGATGGCCGGCACGAACTCACCACGTCGATCCTCAGCGTTGATCAGGTGAGCGAGTTGGTCGAACGGATGCTCGGCTCGAGTGGTCGGCGACTTGACGTCAGCTCTCCCTTCGTTGATGCGTTGCTGCCGGGCGGCCATAGGCTCCACGTCGTGCTCGATGGGATTTCGCGCGGATTTGCCGCCGTCAATATCCGCAAGTTCGTTGCGCGCGCACATTCACTGGAAGACCTTGTCGAACTTGGTTCCGTCAGTGTGCAAGCGGCCGATTTCCTTCACGCAGCCGTGGTCGCG
>Ga0075527_10000029_pt1 | contig 34983 bp, 25 predicted proteins | sample NGEPer11B_FD_74784 | JGI IMG/M metagenome (GOLD analysis project Ga0075527, IMG submission 74784) | Arctic peat soil microbial communities from the Barrow Environmental Observatory site, Barrow, Alaska, USA - NGEE Permafrost305-11B | ecosystem: Environmental > Terrestrial > Soil > Wetlands >...
GAGTGCCGGTGCGAGGTAGACCCCAGTGTATGAGGCAGGAGATTCCGCAATTGCCTCTGGCGTTCCTTCCGCGACGATGGTCCCGCCGCCGCTTCCGCCTTCGGGACCGAGATCGATGATCCAGTCAGCCGACTTGATCACGTCGAGGTTGTGCTCGATCACCAACACGGTGTTGCCACCATCAGTCAGTCGTTGCAACACGCCGAGAAGACGCTCGATGTCCTGGAAGTGCAGCCCGGTGGTTGGTTCGTCCAGGATATACATCGTCTTGCCAGTCGCCCGACGCGACAATTCGCTGGCCAGCTTCACGCGCTGAGCTTCACCACCGGAAAGTTGCGTGGCCGGCTGACCCAACTTGACGTACCCGAGCCCCACATCGTTCAGTGTCTCAAGCTTCCTGCGAACACCGGGAATGTTCTCAAAGAAGTCCACGGCTTCAGCGACCGTCATGTCGAGCACGTCAGAAATGGATTTTCCCTTGTACAGAATCTCCAAGGCTTCCCGGTTGTATCGTTTGCTCTTGCACACTTCGCAGGGAACGAAGACATCCGGCAGGAAATTCATCTCGATCTGGATAATGCCTTCCCCCTTGCAGGATTCGCATCGACCGCCCTTGACATTGAACGAGAATCTCCCGGGCTTGTATCCACGAGTTTTCGCCTCTGGCATGGATGCAAAAAGCTCGCGTATTGGCGTGAAGACACCTGTATAGGTTGCGGGGTTCGATCTGGGCGTGCGACCGATGGGCCCTTGATCGATATCGATCACCTTGTCCAGGTGCTCGATGCCCTCCAGTGAGTCATGCGAACCTGGCTTGGTCCTGGCGCCGTGTAGCTCCTGCGCCAGGCGCCGGTACAATGTGTCGGTGATGAGCGAGCTTTTGCCGGAACCTGACACACCGGTGACGCAGATGAACTTGCCGAGCGGCAGATCGACCGTGACATCCTGAAGGTTGTTCGCGCGCGCGCCAATGAGCCTCAGCGACTTGCCATTACCATCGCGCCGCCGATCCGGTATCGGTATGGCGCGTCGCCCGCTCAGGTACTGACCGGTGAGGGATGCTTCCGTCCGCTCGATGACATCGACCGGTCCTTCCGCGACAAGCTCACCACCATGTTCACCAGCACCTGGTCCGATGTCGACGATCCAGTCGGCCGCTCGCATTGTGTCTTCATCGTGTTCGACGACCAGCAGCGTGTTTCCAAGGTCTCGTAATCGTTCGAGCGTTCGAATGAGCCGGTTGTTGTCACGCTGATGGAGCCCGATACTGGGTTCATCGAGGATGTACAAGACTCCCATCAGGCTCGAGCCAATTTGAGTGGCGAGCCGGATGCGCTGAGCTTCACCACCGGAAAGCGTGTTCGCCGCGCGATTGAGCGAAAGATAATCGAGCCCGACATCTACCAGGAACCCAAGCCGCTCTCGAATCTCCTTGAGAATCTGCCGGGCGATGATGAATTCCCGATTCGAGAGCGGAGCTGTCTGGTTGCCTGATGGATCCTCGGCAAGCTCGGTGAACCACGCTTGCGCGATCCGAATCGGCAACTGCGTGAGATCGACGATCGACTGGCTGTTGACGAGCACCGCAAGAATCTCGGGCTTGAGGCGTGCGCCGTTACATACGGGGCACGGCCGTGCAGTCATGTAACGCTCGATTTCTTCGCGCATATAGTCTGACTGCGTTTGTGCATAGCGGCGGCGCAGGTTCGGGATCACGCCCTCGAACGGGATTTCGTATGATCGTTTCCGGCCCCGCTTCGACGCGTACTGAACGGTGACATTCTTCCCATTGCTTCCATGGAGGATTGCCGACACTGCCTCGTCCCGCAATTCCCTGACGGGGACGTCGAGCGAGAAATCGAAATGATCGGCCACTGCCTTGAACAGGGCAGAGTACCAACTGGAGTTCTCAAACCCACTTCGCATCCAGGGCACCACCGCGCCATCGGCGAGGCTGAGGTTTCGATTCGGGATCACCAGGTCGGGATCGAACTCCATTTTAGTTCCCAGACCGGTGCATTCGGGGCAGGCGCCGTGCGGTGAGTTGAAGGAGAAATTTCTCGGTTCAATCTCGCCGATGCTGATACCGCAGTCTTCACAGGCGAACTTTTCCGAAAAGGTGAGCTCGTCACCGTCGACAATCTGGACCTTGGCGATTCCTTCCGACATCCGGAGTGCCGACTCGAATGAGTCGATCAGCCGCACGCGATCCGGATGTCCTTCGACATCGATCTCGTCTGGATTTTCGTGATGTATCACGACGCGATCGACGATCACCTCGATGGTGTGCTTTTTGGTCTTGGCGAGCTTGATCTCTTCATCGAGATCGCGGACTGCTCCGTCAACACGGACGCGCACAAACCCCTGACGACGAATCTCGTCAAAGACACCGAGATGCTCGCCCTTGCGGTCCCGAATGACCGGGCCAAGGATCATGATCCTGGTGCCGTCAGGTTGGGTCAGAAGCTGATCGGCCATTTGTGGCACGGACTGCTGAGCGATCGGTTTGCCGCAGTTTGGGCAATGCGGATGGCCTATTCGCGCGAAGAGCAGGCGAAGGTAGTCATAGATTTCCGTGACTGTCCCGACGGTCGAACGCGGATTGCGAGAGGTGCCCTTCTGGTCGATGGAGATCGCCGGCGACAAGCCGTCGATGTGATCGATATCCGGCTTTTCCATTTGGCCGAGAAACTGTCGAGCATAGGCGGAGAGCGATTCGACGTACCGCCGCTGTCCCTCCGCGAAGATCGTGTCGAAGGCAAGCGAGGACTTTCCTGATCCCGATAGCCCGGTGATGACTACAAGCTTGTCACGAGGGATATCAACATCGATATTCTTGAGATTGTGTTCCCGTGCTCCGCGGACACTTATGGAGTCGAGATTCTTTGCCATGTGGATTTTGGTCCTCACTGGGGAGCGATGCAGACATTGATCGTGATGCGCACGAGCTGCCAACCGATAGACGTGGACGAGGGCGCAAATCGAAGTGCTTGGGCTGTGTACAAACACTCGAACAAACGATCTACATCGAACAATAATACCACGACGGGCAAGCAGCCAAATGACCTTGACGCGCCTTCGACTGGACGACCCGAAGCTTGCATTTATGGCCGAATACACCGGATACTGTCAAGAGTGTCTATGACCGGGAGGGTATCGACTCCTGCCCTGTAGAGCGAAATGGCAATTGCGGTGGAAGGCCATTATCAGGGAGGACGATACGGTCGCCCGGGAGACGATTGGTCGAGTCGATGCGTTCGAGGAGGCCAGTCCGGGCTCGCCCGATAACGCGAATCGAGAGCAACGATCCTTTGGTCGTTGAAGCGAGGTGGTACCGCGGGATTTCCCGTCCTGGCAGCAGGACGGGTGTTTTTTATGCATTGCATTCAACCCGCGACATGGCGGCAAGAGAGGTAGGCAGGACACATGGATACGCAGGGAACGTTTCCGGCAGTGATGCGGGCTGGGGACCTCGCCAAGAGCTACGACCCACACGCGATCGAACACGATTTGTACGACTGGTGGGACAGTCAGGGGTACTTCGAGCCCGTAGATGAAAACGGCAAGGAGCCTTTTGTGGTCGTGATGCCGCCGCCCAATCTCACTGGGGTGCTTCACGTGGGTCACGCTCTTTTCGTTGCGCTCGAAGACATCATGATCCGCTGGAATCGAATGCAGGGCCGACCGGCCTTGTGGATTCCTGGCGCCGACCATGCCGGGATTGCGGGGCAGCTGGTAGTCGAGCGCATGCTCGCGGCCGAAGGTCTCAAACGGCACGATCTCGGTCGGGAGAAATTCCTTGAGCGAGTCTGGGCCTACATGGATGCGCTTCGTCCACGAGTTCGAGATCAAATGAAGGTACTCGGCGCCTCGGCGGATTGGACCAGGTTCGCCTTCACCATGGATCCCGGACCGGCGAAAGCGGTCCGCCATGTGTTCAAACACCTTTACGACAAGGGGCTCATCTACCGTGGCGAACGAATAATCTCCTGGTGCCCGAATGATCGCACCGCGCTTTCCGACCTCGAAGTGGTGCACCGGGACCAGGAGTCCAATTTGTGGAGCATCGCGTATCCGGTGGTTGGGACCGAGGAGCGGATTGTGGTCGCAACGACGCGTCCTGAGACGATGCTCGGTGATACGGGTGTGGCTGTGCATCCGGATGACGACCGCTACAGGCATTTGATCGGGCAGCAGGTGCGGCTCCCCCTTGCCAACCGGCTGATCCCGATCGTGGCAGACAGTCACGTCGAAATGGAATTCGGCACCGGGGCGGTCAAGGTCACGCCAGCGCATGATCCTAACGATTTCGAGATCGCCCAACGGACCGACTTGCCGGCATTGCTCATCATGAACGAGGATGGAACGCTCAACGCCGAGGCGGGCGACTTTGAGGGCATGACGATGGCCGAAGCTCGCACAGCGGTCGTCACACGGCTCGAACAGGATGGATTACTTGTCGGCATCGCGCCGCACCAGCACAGCGTTGGGCATTGTGACCGTTGCGACGCTGTGGTCGAGCCGTTGTTGAGCAAGCAATGGTTTGTCGAGATGGCTCCGCTTGCGCGGCCGGCGCTGGACGCCGCCAACAACGGGGATCTCACCTTCGTGCCCGAACGGTACAAGGGCGTCTACGTCAACTGGATGGAAAACATCCATGATTGGTGTATCTCACGTCAGCTTTGGTGGGGCCACCAGATCCCGATCTGGTATTGCGACGACTGCGGCGAGACTCACATGAGCGTGGAAGACACGCTCGAGTCATGTCCTGCCTGTGATGGTACTGTCCATCAGGACATTGACGTGCTCGATACCTGGTTCTCCTCCGGCCTGTGGCCGTTCTCCACACTTGGCTGGCCTGAGCAGACAGAAGATCTGAAGCGGTTCTATCCGGGCGATGTCCAGGAAACCGGATACGAGCTTATCTTCATCTGGGTGTCGCGGATGATCTTCTTCGGCATTGAGATGATGGGCGAAGTGCCATTCCACACCGTCTATCTCCATGGCATTGTCCGCGATGAAGATGGCCAGAAGATGAGCAAAACCAAGGGGAACGGCATCGATCCACTCGATGTCACAGAGCAATACGGCGCTGACGCACTTCGATTCACGTTGGTGACCCAGTCATCTCCAGGCAACGACAGTCGCCTGAGCCTTCAGAGAGTGGAGGCGAGCCGCAATTTCGGAAACAAGCTGTGGAATGTGACGCGGTTCGTGCTGCGGAGCATCGACCCAGGGGACATCGAGGTTGACGAGACCGGGCCGATCCGGCCGACAGACAATCTCGAGCTCATGGACCGGTGGATTCTGAGCCGGCTGGACGCCGTGAACGAAAATGTCACCAGGTTGCTGACACGTCATCTTTATGGCGAGGCCGGTCGTCAGGTGAGTGATTTTCTTTGGTCGGAGGTGGCGGACTGGTACATCGAGGCGGCGAAGGTCAGGCTTCGTGAAGGCGGTAACCCATCTCGGATCGTGGGACAGGTGTTGGCCCATACACTCGAGCGAAGTCTTCGACTCTTGCATCCTTTCATGCCGTTCATCACTGAGACACTTTGGCAAAGACTTCCACATACCGGAGACTCGATAATGGTGGCATCGTGGCCGCGGGCCGCTGATGGTGATGAAGAAGCGGAAGTCCACGTCAACGCAATGATGGAGCTGGTGAGAGGAATTCGGAACGCTCGTGCGGAGGCAGGAGTGGAACCTGGCAAATGGATTGCCGCTCGAGTCTTCGCGGCAGACCGCGCCGACGCTTTTGTCGAAATGTCGGCTGAGATCAGCGCACTCGGACGGATCGACGCTGAAAGACTCACAATTGAGCCCGGGCGGCCAGGGGATACCGGAAAGTCGATCACCGTCGTCGCCGGCGACGTTATCGGATTGCTGCCGCTGGAAGGCATGGTCGACCTTGAGCTGGAACGCACCCGCATAGCCGAAGAAATCGCCGCGGCTGAAGAAGAGCTGCGTCGCGCCGAAGGCCAGCTCTCAAACGATTCCTTTGTCAGCCGTGCCCCAGCACACGTGGTCCAGGCGCAGCGCGATCGAAAGCAGCGATCGATTGAACAGCTTGAGGTATTGCAAAAGCGCCAGTCGGACGCAGGCGAATCGTAGACTACGAGGTATCGTGCCGAAGTTGTCACGAACACCTGGTAACCGGTACTGGTGAAGGGGCAATCATGCCAATACAACTTCTCTCCCCAGACACCATTGGCAAGATCGCTGCTGGCGAAGTTGTCGAGCGGCCCGTATCGGTGGTGAAGGAGCTTATTGAGAATTCCATTGATGCCGGAGCCACCCGAATCGACGTCGAAATAGCGGGTGGTGGCTCCGAACGGATTCGCGTGAGCGATAACGGGTCAGGCATCAGCTTTCCCGATCTCGAGTTGGCGCTCCAGCGCCACGCGACATCGAAGTTGAATCGATTCGACGACCTGGAAGCGTTGACCACACTTGGATTCCGGGGTGAGGCATTACCGAGCATTGCGGCGGTATCCCAATTCGAGATTCGGACTGCTATCGCGGTTGATCGTACCGGATCGGTCCTTCAGTCGTCATATGGTGCGGTACCGGAAATCCGAAGGGCGGCAAGTCCGGCTGGAACCACAGTCACAGTTCAGGATTTGTTTGGAAACGTGCCCGCCCGGCGCAAGTTTCTCCGGCAACCTGGTACAGAATCGACATATATCAACCGACTGATCAGTGCCTATGCGAGTCATCGCAGCGACATTGCCTGGTCGTTCATGTCAGATGGACGGAGATCGCTGGCCACCCAAGGGAGAGCTGATGATGTCGAGGCGGCGGTGGGCATCTATGGCACCGAGCTGATCGATGCGGTGTTGTCGCTGTCGTCCGCATCCGAGAGGGCGAACGTGGAGGGCATTGACGTGTCTGGCTGGATCACAGCGCCTCGCGTTTCACGATCGCACAGGCAGAACCTGTTCTTCTTTGTGAACGGTCGGCTGATTCAGCACCGCACGCTGATATATGCGCTGGAGGAGACCTATCACAGCCTGCTGATGGTGGGAAGGCATCCGATGGGGATGGTGCGGGTCGCACTGAATCCCGCGGATGTCGACGTCAACGTGCATCCCACCAAGGCCGAGGTGAGATTCGCCAACGAGCGCGTGGTAGCGCGTGCCGTCCAGCGGGCCGCCCACGAGGCGCTCGCGGCGCAAGGCCAGGATGTGCTGCCCGAAGTAACATTCGACCGCCCCGCCGGTCCGCCGTCCGTTTCCCAAACCTTTTTCGGCGGCGACACCTCCCTTGGTGGGAGAACCGACGGGGTGGCTCGGGAATCGGTGACGACAGAGGATGGAAATAGCACTGGCGCCGTCGACAATGCTGATTCGCGGCGGTCGGAAAGTATCGCGCATCGCTCCGGCATTCCGGTCTTGCGGGTATTGGGACAAGTCGGGGCCAGCTATATCATCGCCGAAGGTCCCGGTGGAATGTTCATGATCGACCAGCATGCGGCCCATGAACGAATCATGTATGAAAAGATTCTCATTCAGGTTGAGACCAGGCACGTCGACAGGCAGCCATTGCTCGATCCACTTGTGATTGACCTGGCCGCGCATGAGCTCGCGATCGTCGAGCGATCTCTTGCTGAGCTACGTGACATTGGTTTCGATCTGGATATATTCGGTGAGCAGTCGGTGATTATCAGGGGCATCCCGGCAGTGATCCAGCGGGTGGATATCAGCGAACGGTTCCACTTCATCCTGCAGGAGCTCGCCGATGGTGGGGCCGGTGATTCCTGGCTGGATTCTGTCGCGATCAGTGCGGCGTGTCACACCGCGATCCGCGCGGGGCAGGCGCTGTCGCTGGATGAAATGCGAGAGCTCGTCGCTCAGCTCGAGCGAACGCAGCAACCTCGGGCTTGTGGTCATGGCCGTCCCACTATGCTGCATATGTCTCAAAATGAGCTGGAAAAGCAATTCTCGCGGAAGTAAGCGCGCGAAAAATCAGGATCGGTACAGGCCACGCCTCCCGTTGACCCACACCTTGAGCACGTCTTCGAGATTTTGGAGGGTGTCACGGATCGGGTTCACCTTGCTCTGATCACCGTATCTCCATGTCACCGGTATGATCTTGACTGACAATCCGAGCACGCGAGCAATATAGAGCAGCTCCACATCGAAGGCGGTGACTCTTGGTTGGTCAACTACTTCGTCGGACGCGTAAAGCCTGACCTTTGATAGTATCTGGTCCCTGGCCGCGCGTGTCATGAACTTGAAGCCGCATTGTGAATCCTGAATAGACGGGAGCAACGTCAATCGAACGATGCCATTGAACACCCGACCCATCGCATGCCGGTACCAGGGTTCTCCGAGGCGGCTCGACCCGCTACCTTCCCTGGATGCAATCACCACGTCAGACCCAATTTGTAGAGCGCTCAGCGTAGGACTGAGCGTGGACAGAGGGGTGGCGAGGTCTGCGTCCATGAAGCCGACAAACGCACCTGTGGCCTGTCTCAACCCGCTGAGCACCGCGCGGGCCTTGCCACCGTGTGCCAGCCGCACGATCCTTACACGACCATCCTGTTTCGATTTCGCGTCTACCAGGTCAGCCGTGTTGTCGGTGCTGCCGTCGTCGACGGTGATGATGTCACCGGCAATGCCGGTATCATCGAGGTAGGCCAAAAGGTCTTCGAGCGTCTGCACAATGCGCTGAGATTCGTTGTATACAGGGATGACGATCGATAGCGACGAAGTAAGTGTCGAACCGGTATCCTGATCGATCCGAGATCCCAAAAGCTCTAACCCTCTCACAGTGATCGCCGTCACGAATGGTCGACCGCTTGAAGTCTAGCATGAGAAGATCGTGGGAAAGTTGCGTCAGGTATGGCTCAAGTAGGCGAAATGTCAACGTTTCTCTACCTCTATCGATCGTGCTCGTCCTGCCGCGAGGCGGAAACATTTCTGCGGGAGCATGATGTTGTGTTCATTACACGAGAGTATTTCAAGGATCGATTTGCGGAGTCCGAGCTTTGGGAGGTATTGCGGACGGCGGGCATGCAGCCTTCGGCGCTGGTGTCGAGGCGAAGCAAGGTCTTTCGGGATCAGGGGCTTGGCGAGATAGACGTGAGTGAGGAGGAATGGGTGAGCCGAATGCTTGATGAGCCGACGCTCATACGCCGACCGATTCTTGTCAGAGGCGATCAGGTTGTGGTGGGATTCAAACGGCAAACGTATGAATCGCTTTTTATGGCTTCCGGGACGGCTTGCGAATGAGCGTTGCTGGAGTGAGGACCAATTTCCTATGAGTCTTGCATTTGGAGCGCATGTGTCGGCCGCGGGCGGCGTTGACAAGGCATTTGCGCGTGGCGATGAATTCAAAATGGACGCAATCCAGATTTTTACCAAAAGCGAGCGGCAGTGGCGCGCGAAACCACTCGAAGATGACGTGATTGAGCGGTTCTATCAGGAGCGAAAACGGACCGGAATCAACAAGATCGTGGTTCATGGCTCGTATCTCATCAACCTTGCTTCCCAGAAAGACGATCTGCGAGCGAAGTCGATCGACGCATTTAAGGAGGAGCTCACTCGTTGCGAGACGCTCAACATCACCTCACTGGTGACTCATCCTGGTGCACATACCGGGAGCGGGGTCGAGGTTGGCATCGGGCGTATAGCGGATTCCTTGAATCGGATTCATGACGATCTGCCTGACCTGAAGGTCCAGACACTTTTGGAGACCACCGCTGGCCAGGGCACCACACTTGGTCGAAATTTCGAGGAGCTGGCGGCGATCATCGAAGGCGTCGAGGCGAAGGAACGCGTGATGGTCTGCCTGGATACCTGTCACATCTTCGCGGCCGGTTATGACTTCCGAACCGAGGATGGCTACGCTTCGGTGATGCGGCAATTTGAGGAGATTATCGGTCTTGATCGGCTCAAGGCGATTCACCTGAATGATTCCAAGAACCCGCTCGGAAGTTTCAGAGATCGTCATGATCACATCGGGGAAGGTGAGATTGGTCATGACGGGTTCCAGCACTTGGTGAACGACAGCCGGCTCGATGGCATTCCGGGATTGTTGGAAACCGAGAAGGGAGATAATAACGAGGAAGATGGTCGCAACCTGGCCACCCTGCGAGGCATGGTCGCATAGCAGGATCGGATATCAGGTCAAACGACATCGCCCGTCACAGGACGGGCGTCGTCGTCTGAGTTTCTGGTGTTGTTGAGCGCTAGTAGAGCTCTGATGCCGCGTCCTTGAAGCGATCGTAACGGGTCGGCGCGTTCGTCTGCTGATTGTCTGGCCCAACACCCGAATCCCACCAGATTGGCGCCTGGGCGCCGATCGCGGCGAGCTCTGTCTTTGTGTACACCAGGCCATCGCGTTCCATCACCGAGAGCTCGTATTCCTGGCTCATGGTGATGGCGTCGACCGGACAGACCTGGGAGCAAAGACCGCAGAACATGCAGCGGCCGGCTTTGAGGACGAACTCGCCCAGCTCGCGATCACCTTCGTCGGAAGGAACAACGTTCATTTCGAGACAGCTCGTCGGGCAAATCCTGGCGCAAAGACCACATGCCACACAAAGCGGCTCGCCGGTGGCTGGGTCCGAGCGGAGTGACGGGAGCCCGCGGAACCGCGGAGCCATCGGGCGTTTTTCTTCAGGATATTCGATTGTTGCGGTTGGCGCCGCAAGTCGCTTCAGCGTGGTGCCAAATCCCTTGACTTCATCAAACATGTCTGTCAATCCTCAGGTTCAACATGGTTGCGTTCGGACCTACTCCAGATTTCGTCTTTCAGGCCGGATTCGATACCACCGGATGCAGCCCGGTGGTCGTATCCAGCACGGTTGTGCCCGGCTTGCCCGCACCGTTTGTGGGCGTGACGATCCCGCTTCGTTCAAGATGGGCGTATGACATCCCGGTGTAACCCGGAACGAGCGTCGAAATTTCCCGCATGATGTGAGACGGATGCGCGTAACCAAAATGATAGCCAAATCGCTCGCCGATTGCACTGATCATATCGATGGTCGAGCACGATTCGCCGTACGCGGGTACGGCGGCGCGGACACGCTGAACTGTGCGATCGAATGACGTGAAGGTACCGTCCTTTTCGAGGTTTGCCGCGAGGGGCAGCACGACGTTGGCGATCGATGCGAGAGGCGACTCAAACGAATCTGCCACCACCAGGAACTCCAGCTTTTGCAGCGCCTCAAACAGTTTCGGATTAGGGAAGAAGGATCGCGTTCGCGGTCCACCTTCGATCCACATGGCCTTGACCGTGCCTGATTCAATTGCCTCCACCAGGCCGTTCATTCCGATTCCAGGCACGGTGGGCAGATCCCGTTTCTGAACATAGCCGTTGGATGTCGCCACGCTTCCCAGCCACCTCGTTTCCCAGGCGGTTGCGAGTTTCATGCGGCCCTGTTCGTCCGAAACCGGGACACCGCCCGGCAACATGTCAGGAACGGCTCCCATGTCGGTGGCGCCCTGATAATTGGCACTCCCTCGCGGTGAAGCAATGCCGCCACCGGCCCGGCCCAGATTGCCAGTAAGCAGAGAGAGGTTCGTGCAGGCGCCAGCAATCGCCGCTGCATCCGGGTAATCCTGGGCGGCGTGCACGTCGTAGTTGTGGGCGACAGTATGGGCTACGGCACCTGGCGCTTCGCCCGGCGCGGCCGCCCGGTCGCTTTCATCCAGGTGACTCGTCACGAACATCCGCGCCGTTCGAATGATGTCGTCCCGCAGTACGCCGGAGTCAGTCCCAACCTGGGCGAGATCGATTTTCTTCAAGCGCCTGACAAGCTCATCGATGCCGGCGCCCGAGCTGTCCGAGCTTTGGAGGTTGAGTGCCAGCACAGCGGCAGAGATCGCGTCAATCAATTGTGCTGTGGTACCCGGAACTGGCTTGAGCCAGATCGCCGCTCGATCGCACAGCGGATAGTGCTCTGTCGAAACAACCGCGATTCGGGCTTCGCGATAATGCCGGGCGTGATTGATCCAGTATGAAAAGATTGGCGCCGCTTCGAAAATGGATGGTCCGACGACGAGGATGTTCTTCACATCGGTGAAGTATTCCTGCATATTGTTGGTATTGGACACCGGGATCCCGAGCGTTTTGCGAACTGAGGTCTCTACGGCCAGCTGCGCCGGAGACATCACTCGGTCAACATTGTTTGATTGCATGACTGCCCGAGAAAATTGCTGTAGTACGTAAGCCTCTTCGTTGGTGTTTTCACCCGAGGCAAGTGCGGCAAAGGCCGGACCCTGGTAGTGGGCCAGGTTTTCCGCGACCTCTTCGATCGCTTCATCCCATGACACTTCGTATACGGCACCGTCGTTGTCGCGCAGGCGCGGATGGTGAACGCGGTCAGGACCCTGGATGATCTCGTGTCCCCATTTGCCAGGTTCGCAGGTGTACCCATGGTTGACGCCGCGCTCCCAAAGATGGGAGGTGCGGCGGACGAGACCCTTGTGCGATTCGATGTTGAGCGTGCAACCGACATCACAGAATCCACAGATGGTTTCGGTGGTGTCCAGCTCCCACGGATGGTGACCGAAGTGACGATCGGTCAGCGCGCCCACCGGACACACCGCGATGCACATGCCGCAGTTGGTGCAGGAATTCTCTTCGAGGCTACGACCGAACGCCGTGGCAATTGTCGCTTCGAGTGCGCGATTCATCGATTCAATCGCGACGACGCCGACCACTTCATCACACACCCGGGTGCAGCGATTGCACATGATGCAGCGATCCCACTTGTAGTCGATCGTCTCGCTAAAGTGTTCATAGGGCTGCGAAAATTTGGGGCGCCTGTACGGGTTCGCGTTGATATTGTGGAGGTACGTGTTGTCTTGCAGGTAGCACTCGCCGGATTTGTCACAGGTGGGGCAGTCGAGTGCATGGTCAATCAAATACATCTGCAGGATGTATTGCCGAGCCTGGGTCGATGCAGGTGAGTGGGTGAGGACTTCGGTCCCCTCCAGAAACATGGCTGAACAGGATTCAACCAGACCGCCCCGTCGCCCAAGAATTTCTACCGTGCAGATACGGCACGATCCCCAGGGTCGCAACAGCGGTTGGTAGCAAAGATTGGGGACTTCGATCCCGACCGCTCGCGACGCTTCGAGAACGGTTGTGCCGGCTTCAACCGTTACTTCTTGCCCGTTGATGGTTCCGGTCACCAATTGCGTTTGGGTTGCTGCCACCATGGTTCGTGTGCTGCCTCCGTGTGCCGGTGCCACAATCAAAGTTGATAATCCGGGATGCCACTGCGCATGGTGGAGTTGAAGAACGCTCCAGTTCCATGACATCCAGATTGTCCCGGCGGGTGGTTCGCGCCACTCTCCGGGAGCAAATCGTGCGTAATGGCGCACCAATTCGCACTCGCCACGATGGTAGCACAAATGTCCGGGCGGACTTTCGCAGGCGGTTGCAATCACCGCGCACTGCGTCGAAAACAAGCTATCCTTGGAAGTAGCGGAATGAGATGGCTTAGTCTCGAAGGCGCCACAACGCGCACCGTCAAAGGTGTAGCCGCCGAGGGTAATATTGCTTCGCGGGTCCGGGAGGTCATGAGTGCCAGCGCAAGGAACAGACACGACATATCGTACGGTAATTGGTCTCGAGGTTCATGCGCAAATCCTCACCGACTCCAAGATGTATTGCCGGTGCTCGGCGAGCTACGCGGACGCCCGGCCAAACACGCACGTGTGTCCGGTCTGCCTGGGTCTTCCCGGCGCTTTGCCGGTCATTAACCGGGCAGCGATCGAGACGGTGGTACGAACCGGGCTTGCCTTGAATTGTGACATTGCCGCCGATTCGAAGCTGGATCGCAAGAACTACGTTTATCCCGATCTCCCCAAGGGATACCAGATTTCCCAATACGATCTGCCACTGTGCGGGAAAGGCGCCCTGACGTTTGATGTCGGTGGTGAGGTGCGGACCGCGGGAGTCACGCGTGTACACATTGAAGAAGACACCGGAAGGCTGGTTCACGACCAGGCCTCGGACGGCTCGAGCAGTCTTGTTGATCTCAATCGCTCAGGCGCGCCCTTGATGGAGATCGTCGGGGAGCCTGATCTGCGAACTCCGGAGGAGGCCAGGGAATACCTCACCGCGCTTCGCCTAATTCTCCGATACATTGGCGCATCCAGTGGCAATATGGAGGAAGGGGCGTTCCGTTGTGATGCCAATATCTCCATTCGCGCTGTCGACGAATCGTTTGTTGGCCCCAAGGTTGAAATCAAGAATATGAACTCGTTCAGGGCCGTAGAACGCGCGCTTCAATACGAAGAGATTCGTCAGCGAGAAGCGGCAAAGGGTGGGGAGGAGCTCTTTCAGGAGACGCGAGGCTGGCTGGAAGCAGACAGTGTCACTGTGCCGCAGCGCACAAAGGAGCAGGCTCACGACTATCGGTATTTCTCCGAGCCAGATTTGCCGCCGCTGCGTTTGAAGGTGGCTGATATCGAACGGATTCGCGAATCGCTGCCCGAGCTTCCGGCTCAACGGCGCCGCAGGCTTTCCGACCAATTTGGGATTCCATTAGCCGATGCGGCCACGCTTGCCAGTGAGCGTGCAATTGCGGATGTCTACGAGGATGCGGTTCGTGACAAGAACCAGCGGTTCGCGAAGGTGACGGCCAACTGGATGGTGAACGATGTTCTGGGGCTGGCTCGTGCCAGGGGACTCAGTCAGGATGCATTGCCGTTTGGCGCATCGCAAATCCGCAATCTTGTCGAGTGCGTGGAGGACGGAAAGCTGACCGCGAGGGTGGCAAAGGAACTGATGCCCCGGATCGAAGGCGACGAGCTCCCGATCACCGTTGCGGAACGTCTGAACCTGCTTTCAATCGATGACGACGAAGCTGTTGTGGCCGCTGCCCTCGAGGCGGTGGAAGCCAACCCGGACGTTGTCGCTGATTACCTCGGCGGCAAAAAGGCCGCGGTTGGAAGGCTGATAGGCGAGACCATGCGACGAACGGGGGGCCGTGCCAAGCCTGATGCCGTGCGTGATGCCTTGACTGAGATACTCGACAAGATAGAAGCCCACGGCACTCAAGACTGAGGCAGAATCAAGGAAAGGACGTTTCACAGTTGGCAAGTCCTGAAGTTAACCCAGCGTCGGCGACAATGTCCGAGCCCAAACCGGATGACCTGTTCGATGTGGCAGTGGAACAATTCCATATTGCCGCTGATGTCATTGGACTTGAAGATGATGTGCGCGTGGTGCTCAGCCATTGCGAACGCGAGTTGACGGTGCACTTCCCGGTGGAGATGGATGACGGGTCGGTGCAGGTGTTTTCCGGCCATCGGGTACGGCACAACAGCGGTCCCGGTCCTACGAAGGGCGGAATACGCTACCACCAGTCGGTCACGCTCTCCGAAGTCAAGGCTCTCGCGATGTGGATGACCTGGAAGTGCGCGGTTGTCGGTCTGCCGTTTGGTGGCGCCAAGGGCGGAGTGCAGGTCAATCCGAAACTGCTGTCCCGTAATGAGCTGCAAAACCTGACACGCCGCTACACCTCTGACATTCAGCCATTCATTGGACCCACCAAGGATATTCCCGCACCTGACGTCAACACCAATCCACAGATCATGGCATGGCTGATGGACACCTATTCAATGAATGTTGGGTATTCTGAGCCGGGTGTGACGACCGGAAAGCCGCTGGTTCTCGGTGGGTCCGAAGGTCGAAATGAAGCTACGGGGCGGGGTACCGTCTTTGCCATTGAAGAAGCCACACGTCACATCGACAAGGATCTCTCATCGATGACGACGGTGGTTCAAGGCTTTGGAAATGTGGGATCAGCCGCCGCACGCCTCATCAAGGAACGAGACAAGTCCAGCGTCATTGCCGTGAGTGATTCCCGAGGTGGCATCTTTAACCCGAACGGGCTCGACCTTGTTGCGGTCACGCAATACAAGGAGCGCACCGGCAGTGTTGTCGGATTTTCGGAGGCCGACAATGTGACGAATGAGGAGCTTCTCGAACTGCCCTGTGACGTCTTGATCCCGGCGGCGCTGGAAGGGCAGATCACCTCCAGGAATGCCGACAGGATAAAGGCCGGAATCATCGCGGAGGCGGCGAACGGGCCCACGAGCCCGGAGGCGGACGGAATTCTCTATGATAAGGGCGTCTTGTTGCTGCCTGATATTCTCGCCAACGCCGGCGGTGTTACCGTTTCCTATTTTGAGTGGGTGCAGGCGATGCAGGCGTTTCCGTGGACATTGGAGCAAGTGAATGACAGGTTGCGTCAAATCATGCAGAAGTCGTTCCAGCAAGTGGTCCAGATTTCAGGGCAGTTCGGTGTTCACATGCGCACAGCCGCGCTGGTGAAGGCGATCGAACGGGTATCGGAATTCACCCGGGTGCGAGGCATCTATCCATAGCAACCGCGGGCGAACAACCATGTCACGTCTCGGATCATTCGCCATGCCCGAGACGGTTGAATATGAGAACTCACGCTTGAGCTTCGTGATTCCCTGGTTGTCCCGTGGACTGATATTCGATCATGGTCCGGAACCCAGAGCAGACCGCGCCACGGGCATTTGCTATTGGTTTTCCAGGGATTCGCATTGCGGCAGGTTTCGGCTGTGTTGGGCAGATCAAGGGAATCGTGGGTGTTGTGGCCGCTGTGCGACTACCGGACGGGAAGCTCCCGCGGGGATCCGCTCAGACGATCCACCGTTTACCAACTGATCTGCGATCTGCCTATTGCTCCATCAGCATTTGTTTGAGCTCTTCTTCCTCGTGGCTGTGGGTCACAATGATGAGCTCGTCGCCTGGCAGTATTTCGATCGTGGGCATCGCCATGACGGGATCAGGTCCACGAATAATGGCGGCAATCACGCAGTGCACCGGAAACTGAACATCCGAAACACGCTTGTGGGCAACCTGCGATCCTTCGCTTACATGGGCTTCCACAATGGTCAACTCATCGTGCCTGAGGTTGAGCAGATGAACGAAAGACTTTTCCGGAATCTTTTGTTCGATGAGCTTGAGGATGTGTTCGGTCTGGCTCACCGTGACGTCGATACCCAGTCGTTGGAACAACGTTTCGTTCTTCGGGTTGTTCACACGAGCAATTGCTCGCGGTACGTGGAACTTCGCCTTGGCCATCTGGCAGACGACCAGGTTGTCCTCGTCCTCACCCGTGACCGCGATCACCACGTCGGCGCGTTGGGCTCCCGCTTCGCTCAGGACAGCGGCTTCCGCTCCGTCTCCCGCGAGCACAACTGAACCGAGGCGATCCCCATACACCTCCACCTTGTGGCGGTCGCGTTCAATCAGGAGGACTTCGTGGCCCTCGACGAGCAGCGTTTTGGTCAGGTAGTAGCCGACTTTGCCTCCACCAACCACAATGATGTACATGCTAGAGTTCCTCGTCGTCGGGCAGGACGTCGTTGATCAGATCGATGATGAGGGCTGAAATGGTCGTGGTTGGGCACACCGTACGCAGTCCAAGTCGCCGGTAGGTGTCCTCCCGAACCGGGTCGTAGATTCTGACGACGACATGTTTCACGTCGAAAACCGTACGCGCGACCTGGGATGCCATGATGTTGCGATTGTCACCATTGGTTACGGCGATAAACACATCGGCGGACTCGATATTGGCGCGCCGAAGGACATCTTCGTCAATGCCCGTGCCGATCAACGTGTCGCCCTTGAACTTCTCACCCAGCCGACGAAACGCCTCTGGATTGGTGTCGACCACCGTGACCTGGTGCCCATGCTGATGCAGGATGATCGACACCCTGGCGCCGACCCTTCCGCAACCCATCACGACGACGTTCATGACCACTCCAGTGAATCGCTTATCCAATCGGGAAGCGCCTGACGCACGACGATGACCTCGCACGGTGCATTTCTCAGCACGTACTCCACCGTGTCGCCCGTGGTGAAACGGCCAAACTGCCGGCGCAGGGTGGCGCCAATCATGATGGCATCGGCGCTTTTGTCGATGGCCTCGTCAACGATAGCGGCACCGGCGGAACGTGCCTGAAGGAGTTCTGTGAACACCTGGCCGTTTTGGGAATCCAGATCTGAACGAGCCTCATCTGCTACCTGATGCAGGACAGCCTCACCATGATTGATTTCATCAGGGAGCTCCGCATCGAGCGGCATGGATTGTTGAACCTCGACAACATAGACCAGCGTGACGCCGACCTGTTGCTTGCGGCACAGCTTCTTGACAATTTCAATCAAACGTTGATCGACCGAGCTTCCGGATACGGGCACAACAACCTTAAAACTGGTTTGAACCCGCTCTCCCACTCGTGGTCGGAACGTTGAACGGAAACTTACCACCTGAGACTTTCCTTTTCAGCGGCGACGACAGCCGCAAGTATCCACCCTGAGCCTCCGGATTGCAACGACGAAATCGGCGGCGTCTATGACGCGGTGCGTTGCTGGACTTCAACCATGCGGCGCAGGTGTACGAGCAGTGCGCCTACGTCGGTTGGCGTGACTCCAGCAGTACGGCGAGCCTGGGCGATCGTGATAGGGGGGCGCTCCGTCAGGCGCTGAGCGGCTTCCACGCGCAATCCCGCCACGGCGGCGAAGTCAATGCCAGCCGGGATGGGTTGATTCTCGGCGGCCTTTTGACGATCAGCTTCCCGTTGCTCCTTGTCGATGAACGCGCCATATCCGATTGCGATCTCGGCCATACCAACGACCCTGGGATGGGGAATGGTGTCATCCCAGCGAGAAAGTCTCGAAAGCGCCCGCAACACGGAGGCCAGCCGGACACCTGGCCTGCGGGCAAGATCGAGCGCTGTCATCGAACGCCTTGCCGGTGCCAGTCCTTCATCCTGAAGGGCCGCGGCATGTCGTGGGTTGTCGCCGAGCCAGGTTGCCGCCAGTCGAACGATGATTGCGTTGATCGCTTGCTGTTCAAGAAGGATCTCATGCTGCCGTGATTCATTGGTGAGGTGAAATCGAGCGGCGTGATCATTCATTCGAGCATCCGCGGTATCCGTGCGCAGCAGCAGGCGAAATTCGGCGCGAGAGGTGAGCATGCGGTATGGCTCCTGAAAGGGCAGGCTGACGAGATCATCGATCATGACACCGATGTAGCTCTCCTCACGACGCAAACGCAGCTCGGGCAACTGGTTCACCCGCGCGGCAGCATTGATTCCCGCGACGATGCCCTGTCCACCCGCTTCCTCATAGCCCGATGTGCCATTGATCTGGCCAGCGAGGAAGAGCCCCTCCACCCGGGTACTTTCCAGGCCGTGAGTCAACTCGGTTGGGTCGACCGAATCATATTCGACTGCGTAGCCGTACCTTGTGATCCTTGCGTCTCTCAACCCGGGGATCGAGGGGAGAATCGCTTCCTGCACATCCGGGGGGAGACTCGTGCTGAGACCCTGGACATACACCTCGTGGGATCTCCAGCCTTCTGGCTCGATGAAAATCGGGTGAGCGTTCTTGTCGATGAATCGACCGACCTTGTCTTCGATGGATGGGCAGTATCGTGGACCCGTGCCTTCGATCGATCCGTTATACATTGGAGCGCGGTCGAGGTTTTGGCGGATGATGTCGTGAGCATCCTCGGTGGTGTGCGTCTGGAAGCAGGAAACCTGCCAGCGATCGCCGCGCCATTCTGGGGCGGAAAAGGGTCCAGTTGCGGGTGCGGGCAACACGACGGGGGCAAGGTGGCCGAGCGCGCCGTCGCGACTGATCCAGAGTGGCGTCTCGTCTCCTGGTTGGCGTTCGGTCTCGTGTACATTGATCGTCCTGCTGTCGAGACGAGGCGGAGTGCCAGTCTTGAAGCGGCGCAGCTTGATGCCAAGATCCAGCAGGGAACCGGCAAGAGTCAAATCCGAGGCATCACCAGCCCTTCCGCCAGCGCGTCGTGAATCACCTGAGATCATCTTCGCGCGGAGAAATGTTCCCGCCGTAATGATGATACTGGTGGCCGAGATCCTGCCGGCGATTTCTGCAATCACGCCGGTAACGCACGCTTGACCAGCACTGGAAACATTGTCGAGCATCACTCCGGTTGCTCGATCCTGAATGATCTCCAGGTTTGTCTGCGTTTCCATCTGCTCCTTCATCAGCATGGAGTACAACGACTTGTCGCATTGGGCGCGTATCGCCTGGACCGCGGGTCCCTTGCTGGTGTTGAGCCTTCGCACCTGCATGGCGGTAAGGTCGGCTACGACCGCCATTGCGCCACCGAGGGCATCGATTTCCGCCACAATCTGACTTTTGCCGGGTCCACCAATCGACGGATTACATGGCATGTAGCCGATGCGATCCATATTGGGGGTGATAACCAATGTGCGGCAACCAGCTCGGGCGGCGGCGAGGGCAGCCTCGCATCCGGCATGACCTGACCCGATAACGACGATGTCATACTGTTTTGCATTGCTCGTCATGATTTTCCTGAACGCGGCGGGTGCAGATGACGTGCTCCATGGTTGGCATGCCGCATGCGAGTGTTGACTACGATTCGTTCCGACGACCGTTCGCCTGAATCGGGATTATGATAATGCAATGGTCAATGGCGACCGGCGTCTAGCTTACGACGGCTATCATAAGGATGGATGCAAATGAGTGACGGTCAGACAGTGTTCGTTCGAATCGGTCGGATCGTTGCGGCTGCTGGCGTGGCGGCCGGAGCAGCCGCCGGCCTTGCAAGCCTGGTCACGTCTGGAAAGCGTTCGTCGGGTTCGAGAATCACGCAACCGCGGGCCACGGAATTGCCGGCACTGGAAAGTGCTCAGGATCAATTGCGGAAGGTAACCTCTGGCGACGCCGCTAAGTCTGTCCGGGAGTCACTTCAGGACGTTGCGGAGTCAACAGGATTGCAAGGAAAGAAGCTGGGCATGAACAAATTCTCAAGCAAGGATGCGTCAAAATTGGTCGATCAGGTGCGTGACTCGGCGGTGGAGGGTAAGGGGAGATTCGGTCAATTCTCATCGGACTCCATCCACGACGCTGTCGAGCGGATATCCAACGCAGCTGAAGAAGGCAGGGATGCCCGAGACTGGGCTCAAGAGTCGCTCGAACACACGCGTGCCGCCGCCAAAGACAGGCGAAGGTGGGCGAGGCAGCAGTCTGGTGAACGGCTTTCCGACCTCGAAAGGTATGTGACCGGCACGGTTGAAAGCAAGGTAAAGCCATCGCTGGCGAAAGCTGGTGAGAGCGCGGGAAATGTTGCCGGAGACCTTCGATCCAGGTTGAGTACAGAGTTGGATCGTCTCGGTGATGTTGCCGACCAACGCCGACCACAGATTTCGACAGCCGCCAATCAGGTATCGGCCCGCATATCCCACCTTTTGAAGGAGGTGGACGCTTCCGGTGATGAATGGCGCGAAACCGCGGACAACGCCCTGCATGACGCCGAGCGAGTATTCCAGGACAACGCGAATGCCGCCCGACGGAAGGCAGGCACTGTCGGCGACTCCGCCAAACAGGGAGGCAAGAGTTTAGCATCGCTGTTGTTCTGGGTGGCTGTGGCCGCGGGGCTGGTTTACGCTGTTTTGATGGACGAGGACCAGAAGCGAAAATCGAGGGAGCTTGCCGCCGCGACGTGGCACGAAAGCCGGGAGCTCTATCGCGATATCCGGGGCAGGGACGCCGACTTCGAAAACTGATGAATCGCTCGATCGCTTAAACCAGACACTGCCCTCGGTCCTTTGACCGAGGGCAGTGTTCGTGTGCGTACTTCGATGTCGCGAAGCGGTGTGAACTTACGCAACCGGGCTCGATTGGCCCTTCCGGATGGGAGCGCCATGACAATGCTTGTATTTCTTTCCACTTCCGCATGGGCACGGCTCGTTAGGACGGATTTTCTTGCCCTTGCGCTTGAATGTGCCAGAGCCAGCCCCGGTCTCGTCGGCGGGCGCGTTCGTCGACGTTTCCTGCTCGGTCACTCGGGTCTGAACAGGTTGCTGCGCAATAATTGGCTGCACCCGGAAGATCGAGCGAACGACATCGTGCTGGATATTTCGCTGAAGCTGCACGAACATCCGAAAGCCTTCAGTCTTGTAGACAACGAGTGGATCCTTTTGGCCATAGGCCTGTAGGCCAACGCCCTGACGAAGCTCGTCCATGACGGTCAAATGATCGACCCAGAGCTTGTCAATCACGGCGAGCAGCACCCGCCGCTCAACCGTGCGCATGGTCTCGGAGCCGAATCGTTCTTCGAGATCGGTAAAGAGCTCTTCCGCATCATCAGCGAGGGTTTCGAAGACCTGGTCTGCGTCCATGCCGGCTAGCCGGTCTGCCGACATTCGGTCGTCGGGAATCAGCGCATTATAGGCCTCGACGATGCCGTCGATATCGATCGATTCGGCCTTTTCGTCGGTGCGTGCCTCAATGATTGATTCGAGTTCTTTTTCGATCAGGTTTTGAATCTTGTCGCTCACGTCCTCACCGAGGACGACCTGGCGTCGGTCACCGTAGATGAATTCACGATGCCGATTCATCACATCGTCATACTGGACGACATGTTTGCGACGGTCGAAGTTGTGGCCCTCAACCTTCGTCTGGGCGTTTTCGATCGATTTGGAGATGATCTTGTGCTCGATCGGCTCATCTTCCTGCATGCCGAGGCGGTCCATCAGCGATCCAATTCGATCGCTGCCGAATCGTCGCATCAGGTCATCTTCAACCGAAACGAAGAAGCGGGAGGAGCCAGGATCACCTTGGCGGCCCGAGCGACCTCGCAGCTGGTTGTCAATCCGACGTGACTCGTGGCGCTCCGTGCCGATAATGTGCAAGCCACCAGCGTCACGAACATCCGGGTCAAGTTTGATGTCGGTACCTCGACCCGCCATGTTCGTGGCGATTGTTACGGCGTTCTTCTGGCCGGCGAGAGCTACGATCTCGGCTTCGCGCTCGTGGTGCTTGGCGTTGAGGACCTGATGATCGATATCCTCCCGATCGAGGAGCATGCTCAGGAGCTCCGACCTTTCGACAGACGCCGTGCCGACAAGCACGGGACGCCCGGCATCACGCATGGTCTTGATCTCACGAATGACCGCCTTGAACTTGCCCGCCTCGGATTTAAAGATGAGGTCGGCCTCGTCGTCTCGGATCATATCCCGGTTGGTGGGGATCACCACGACTGGCAGGTTGTAGATCCGGTAAAGCTCTTCGGATTCGGTCTCGGCGGTACCCGTCATGCCGGCGAGCTTGTCATACATCCTGAAATAGTTCTGGAATGTGATCGTGGCCATGGTGACGTTCTGGCGCCGGACGCGGACATCCTCTTTGGCTTCGATCGCCTGGTGAAGACCCTCGCTGTAACGGCGCCCTGTCATCATCCGGCCCGTGAACTCGTCGATGATGACGACCTCGCCGTCGTTCACCATGTAGTCCTTGTCGCGCTGATAGATCGCCATTGCGGTGAGCGCCTGCTCGAGATAATGGGTGAGCTCCGCGTAGCGCTCGTCGTAAATGCTCTCCCCCTCAGGGATGCTGGCGAGCCGCTCGACCTTGTCGATCCCGGTTTCGGTGAGGGTGGCGGAACGGTGTTTTGCTTCGACCTCGTAGTCAGGACCTTCACGCAGGTTCGTCACGATCTGTGCGAATTGATAGTAGCGATCGGTCGCCGCGCCTGCCTGGGCGGAAATGATGAGTGGTGTTCTCGCCTCATCGATGAGGATATTGTCGACCTCGTCAACAATTCCGTAGTGCAGATCGCGCTGTACCATTTTGGCGGGGTCGACGGTCATGTTGTCGCGGAGGTAGTCGAACCCGAACTCATTGTTGGTGCCGTGGGTGATGTCGGCGTAGTACGCCTCGCGTCGCTCCACTGGCCGAAGATTGGCGAGGCGCTCATCATCGGACTGGTAATCTGGATCGTACAGGAACGCGGATTCGTGCTGGATGCAGGCAACCGACAGGCCCAGCCGGTGATACACCTGGCCCATCCACTGAGTCTCGCGTTTGACAAGATAGTCGTTCACGGTGATCAGGTGAACGCCCTTGCCTGTCAATGCGTTCAGTGCGACTGGGAGGGTAGCGGCAAGTGTCTTGCCTTCACCGGTTCGCATCTCGGCGATCTTGCCCTGATGGAGCACTGCTCCGCCCATGATCTGCACATCGAAGTGGCGCATGCTGAGTGCGCGTTTCGCCGCTTCGCGGGTCAGCGCGAACGACTCCGCCATCATGTCGCCAAGATTTTCACCGGATCGGGCTCGCGCCGCCAAATCCTGCATTTCGTTGAGAATGCCGTCGTCGGAGAGTTGTTCGTACTCGGATTCAAGATTGTTGACGTCGTTGACGATGATGGTGAGCTCGTCCAGCTCGCGTTGACCGCCAGCGCCAAAGAACTTTTTGAGGAGTGATCGCATGCGTGAATAGACTCCATGTATTTCGAGGGACCAGACAGGTGTTGAGGTGGCCTGATCATGCTGGTGATAGTATACGACTCCAGTGTGAGCAAACCCTGAATGGTCTGCTAAACGAGTGATTATGACACAGTCCTTTAAGGAGCAAGTGCTCCAGGAAGTCGCACGAATACCCAAAGGCAAGGTGACGACCTACGGTCGGATTGCGGCGCAGGTCGGTCGGCCACGAAGTGCCCGGCAGGTAGGAGGTGCGCTGTCTCGCGCCACAGACGCGGATCTGTTCCCCTGCCATCGTGTCGTCAATCGCAATGGCGCATTGAGTGGAGGGTGGGCGTTCGGCCATCCGGAGATCATGCGCCCGTTGCTGCTCGACGAACACATCCCGTTTCTGTCGGATGGAACGGTGGATCTTGCCAAATGTCTCTGGGATTCTGAGGATTGATTATGGTATGACCGGATCGAGCACCTGCATGAACCGTCGAGTGGCTGCTGAAACATCCGGGGCATGCAGGATTGACGAAATGACAGCCACTCCACATGCACCAGCATCAATCACTGATCGGGCATTGTCAGGAGTGATGCCACCAATGCCGACGACCGGAACGTTGATGCTGCCAGCTTGTTGGGAAAACAGGTCGAGACCAAGCGCTTCACCAGCATCGGATTTGCTCGAGGTGCCGAAGACTGGACCGATGCCGACATAGTCCGCTTGTGCGCCATCGATATCGTCGGTGGATCCGGGCGAGTATCCAATGACTAAATCGCCTGGCAGATGCAGTCGAATCTCCGTTGGCGAAAGGTCAGAAATCCCGACGTGGACGCCGTCCGCATGTGCAAGCATGGCGATATCAACACGATCGTTCACGAGAAACAGGGCGTGGTGCGCGCGACACACCATGCGGATATCCTTGGCGAGAGCAAGATGCTCCCGATCGCTGAGGTGTTTTGCTCGAAGCTGGACCGCGGTGACGCCGCACTGTAGTGCCTGTCTCACCGCGTCCCGGAGGGGAAGCGGGCAATGTTCCGGATCGGCAACAAGATAGAGACGGAGCGCTGATGGATCGATACTCATCGTGCCGGAACTCCGAGCCGGTCCAGAATTTCCTGGGGAAGCGGCGCAAAATGGTGAACCGGGGAAATACCCGCGCCGATTGCGAATGAATGCGCCAGCGCATTGGTGACATACAGCTTGGCCAGCCGGATGGACTCCAGCGGGTCAAGCCCGTGCGCAAGGAATGCGGTAATCGCGGCGGAAAACGTGCAGCCGGTTCCGTGGGTGTTCGTGGTATCCACACGTTGGGCCTCCAGCCGATGAAGCGATTCGCCGTCGAAGACCAGGTCGACCGGACTCCCCTTGAGATGCCCGCCCTTGATCACGACGAATTTCGGACCCTGCTCGTGAATGATTCGTGCTACCAGTTCAACGTCGTCGTTGCCTTGTATCTTTCGATTCGCCAGGACTTCCGCCTCAGGGATGTTTGGTGTAACAACGGTCGCCAGAGGCAGGAGTTCATTGCGCAGGCTGTCCACCGCGTCGCGTGACAGCAAGGAGACGCCTGACTTGGAGACCATGACCGGATCGACGACCAGGTGCGGCACACCCCATGCTTCGAGCCGATCGACAACATTCACGATGATGCGCCGCGAGCTGAGCATGCCAGTCTTGACGGCGGCGGCGCCAATGTCTTCTATCACCCCATCGATCTGGGCGATCACGACTTCCTCTGGAACTTCAGCGATCGCAGAGACTTCGCGGGTGTTTTGTGCTGTGACGGCAGTGAGAACGGTGGCGCCATATGTTCGGAGCGCGCTGAACGTTTTCAGGTCAGCCTGGATACCGGCTCCGGCTCCAGAATCGGATCCCGCGATGGTCATCACGTGTGGGTAGGGGACATTTGCCATGCGCCTATCGGACTCCTGACGCTGAGCTGGTCCACCAGGCTCGACTGCCGGCGACTCGTCGGACACATTGTGACATACGACCTTCGCCAGTTTGGCCCGATGGCGAAAGTACGATTGAAGTAGGATAGGTGGTGACAATTGGCCGACGTGCGCCGGGACGCCTGAGTGTAGACCCGGAAGGGAAGGAAGTGGGATGAACGTTCAGGAAGGCCTTGAAACGATCCGAGAACGGCTTGTCGAGGGTGACGCCGACAAGGCAACATTTCAACTGGTTGACGCCATTCTAAAGCGAGCGTCGCTACCCGCCGCATCATCGGCAACCGCGGGGTCCTTGTTGCAATTGGTGCGTATGCTCATGCGCAGCCCGCAAGCGAGTGCGAATCCAACGGTCTACAACGATCTTGTCAAGGTAGAAGCAGAGCTCGAAGAGCATGCGAACGCGCACCGCGAACAGGTGGAGGCCGAAGAGGCGCGTCCGATCCCGAAGCTGAAAAAGGAATACAAAAAGAAAAAGAATTGAGGCGCCGCAATAGCGACATATCCCATGAGGCTAAAACCGCCGCCCGGCGATAGATTCGCCGGGCCCGTTACTACACGGATCAGGTCTTGTTGGGGGCCAGCAGACCGTAAGCTCCGTCTCGTCGCTTGTACACGACATTGAGCTGGCTTTCGTCGGCATTGTGGAACAGGAAGAAATCGTGGCCAAGCAGCTCCATCTGGTCAACGGCTTCTTCGACGATCATCGGCTTTACCCCGAATCGCTTGATACGAAGTGGGATAGACCGTTCGTCTCCCTCGTTGTCCGTCAGTCCGGTATCGCGATCATCCTCAGCCAACAGATCGGGAAGGTCAAGCTCACCCACGTCAACCAGTTCATTCATGGGATGTTCACCGGCGCGGCGCCGGCGGGATTGTCGCTTGTCGTTGTACTTGTGGACCTGGCGAATCAGCTTGTCAATGGCGGCGTCAATGGCCTTGGCGGGATCATCCGCGCGCACCTCGGCTCGGATAAGGTGCTGTCCGGTCTTGAGCGTTAGCTGGGCAGTCGTTTGAGGAGCGCCGGCGCGTGGATGCTCGGTGCGAAGATCAAGCTGCGCATCCACCACCCTTTCGGCCAGATGATCCAGCTTTGACATCCTGCGGTCGATGAACTCGCGCATTCCGTCGGTCACCTTCGTTCCATTGGAACGAATCTGAAGTTCCATGTGTTCCCCTGTCCTTTCCCTTGGAGTTGCAACCTCCGCCGAGAGTGTGAAGGGTGGGGCCGCCTGCCCCGAACCTGACGATGCACCGCACATCGTCTTGGCTCACGATCATACTCTGTTGGGGACAGTAATGGAACCGGGCTGGAATCGGAAAATTGACGCTGGTGCCCGCGGAGGGACTCGAACCCCCGACGCCCACCTTAGGAGAGTGGCGCTCTATCCGCTGAGCTACGCGGGCATGGTTTTCAATTGTGATGCTACCACACAGCGCCACCCAATTGGGTTCCCTCTCCTTCTGTGCGTACGTACGCTGATTTTTGACATGTTGTTGTCGGCGGCAACATGCAAGCCGGCCCACAACAGTCCCCAACGCTTCGACGCCTTGCTGTCGTTAATGTGGAGATGTCTGAATGGTGTACGTGCCTGGCGTATGCGGCCCAAATTTCGGGACTACATACGCGATTTGTTGTTGCTCGGAAACTGGTTTCCGTGGTATGCTCCGCGCCGTACGGGGAGTGGCGCAGCCCGGTAGCGCGCAGCGTTCGGGACGCTGAGGTCGGAGGTTCGAATCCTCTCTCCCCGACGGTTAGGTTGGGAGTGGTGTGCATCACCTCTCCCATTTTTTGTATGGTGAAACATCAGCGGGCGGCGATAGGCAGGGAAGGTGACGCATGGACAATGAGTCATACCGGTCGATACCTCCGATCAACCAGATTGTCCGTCGAATTTCCGACGAGCTCGGTGACCGTATTTCTCCTGAGCTCGCCCTCAAACAGGCGAGGGCGTATCAGCAAGCCATTCGCGAGTCTCTCTCTGGTGATGAATCAAGCGATCCGGAATCCATGCTCGATGTTCAGATCGGCGGGTTGGGATCACTGCTGTCTACCCGGAAGTTGTCGGGCGCCATCAATGCCACCGGTATCATCGTCCACACAAATCTCGGCAGGGCAGCAGTCAGTGAGTCCACCGCAAACGCTATGCGCGAGGCGGCGACGAACGCGGTACCGTTGGAGATCGAACCTTCCAGTGGTCAGCGAGGCGGTCGGATGCGGGAGATTTCGTCGCTCTTGCAACTCCTCACAGGCGCCCAGGGTGGGCTGGTGGTCAATAACAACGCCGCGGCGGTGTTGCTGGTGTTGACGGCGCTGGCCGCCAACACGCGAGTGGCGGTTTCACGAGCCGAAGCTGTTGAGATAGGCGGCGGCTTCCGCATTCCGGATGTACTGGCGCAGTCGGGCGCAACGATGATTGAAGTCGGGACGACCAACCGCACCTACGCCGCCGACTATGCAAAGGCGGCGGAGAATGGCGCCGAAGTCTTCCTCAGGATTCATCCGAGCAACTTTTCGATCAGTGGCTTCGTCGCAACTCCATCTCGAGCCGAACTCCGTCACGTTGCCGATGCGTCAGGCGCGCTCCTGGTCGAGGATCTTGGAAGCGGCGCCCTGGCGCCTACCGAGAACTACGGCCTTAAGCACGATCCCACTGTGCAGGAATCACTGGACGCCGGCATTGATGTCGTCATGTTCAGCGGCGACAAGCTGCTTGGTGGACCGCAGGCTGGCGTCATTTGCGGCAGGCAAGACCTGATCACCCGCATTTCATCCCATCCCCTCGCCCGTGCGCTACGTGCGGACAAGACGACGCTGGCCGGCATTGCGGAAACCTTGCGCCACTTTGTGCAAGGAGATTACGCGCAGAAGATTCCGGTCTGGATGATGATCTCAGTTTCACAGGAAGCGTTGGAGGCTCGTGGTGATCACATCCTTGCTCAGCTTCCCCCCTACCGGGTACGGGTTCAATCGGTTCCTACGGTCAATTATGTTGGCGGGGGAGCATTGCCAGGACAGTCGCTGCCTGGGCGCGCGATTCAGCTTCTGACGGCTTCGTCTGGCGACGCATCAGCGCTGGCCCAATCGCTCCGGCTTGGCAACCCCATGCCCGTGATTGCCCGGATCGAAGCCGACTCAGTATTCATCGAACTTCGGACCGTGATGCCAGAAGACGACGAGCACCTAACCGATGCGATTGGCACGGTGCTGAGTTCTGCTACCGGCTAGGTTGCTGGACTGCGGGTGTCCTTGAAATATGGGCTGACGGGCGGATAGTAGTTTTGATGGCGTTCCGCCAATGAGCGAAGTTGCTCCTTCAGCACGTCGATTGTGGAGCTGTCACCAGATTGCACTGCTTCCCTAAGGTTTTCCTGCAGCTGCCGCAACAGGAAGTCGAATCGTTCCTTACCGAGGATCGAAAGGATTTGCGAGGTTTCGATCCGAATTTGGCCAGGGAACTGTTCAGGTCTACCTTCAAGTGAGCTCAGCAAGTAGTCTGCGTGCTCGGCGATTTTGTCATCGAGGGCGACAACGAATTGCTCCGCCGTCATCCCCGACAGATCTTCTGTGGCAATCGTTTCGAGGATGGCACGGTTCCGGGCATCGTGAATGTCGTCGAATGGGACTGACTGGACAATGTCCTTTGTGAGCAGATGATGCCGCAGGAGCAGTGCAGTGAGATAGTCCTCGTTCGTGCGTTCCCGTGCCCGACCATCGATGCTTTCGGATTCCTGCGAAACCTGTTGCCGCAGAGCCCGTTCCCGGCCAGCCATGTTGGTCCGCCGGATTTCGGACAGGACCATGCGCTCATCGAGTCGCAGTTTTCTGGCCAGCTCGCCGACATAGTGCGCCTGCATCACCCGGTCCGTGAGTTGCCGGAACAACGGTGCGATGCGATGCACTGCCTCGGACTTTCCCCTTGCGTCGCTGGTGGCGACGTCGGCGGTGAGGATATCGATTGTGAAATCGAGGAAAGGTTGGGCACGCGTGATCAAGGCGGGCCATTCATCCGGATGCTGTCGGATGAAGTCGTCAGGGTCCTGGCCTTCTGGCAGCCGGGCAATGGCGATTTCGGTCTTCATCTTTCGCTCGAATCGGACGATTCCGAAGGCGCTTGTCGCTTGCTGCTCGCGCTCGTCCTCAATCGAGCCTGACATGGTTTCGAGACCCCTGAGCGTTGCCATCTGCCCGGCGGCGTCCGCGTCCAGCGCCATGACGATGCGTTTGGCGCCACGCCTGACCTGGCTCACCTGTGCCTCGGTCAGGGCAGTTCCCATCGATGCTACCACATTTTGATACCCAAACTGGTGGGCGGCAATGACGTCCATGTAGCCTTCAACGATCACCACATGCTCGGCTTTTCGCACATGTTCGCGGGCGAGGTGGAGACCGTACACGAGCGAGCTCTTGTCGAACACGGGCGTTTGTGGGCTGTTCAGGTACTTGGGCGTATCGTCGCCAAGCGCTCGACCGCCGAACCCGACAATTTCCGAATCCCGATTGCTGATCGGGAACATGAACCGGTTGCGAAAGCGGTCATAGTGTCCGCCGGACTGCCGTTCCTGCACCAGGCCCGCTTGGACGGCGATGTCGGTTTCCACTGACCGCGAGCCGAGGAAATTGAACAACAGCTCCCAGGAATCGGGGGCAAATCCAAGGCGGAAACGTTCAACCATTTCATCCGATATGCCGCGTTCCTTGAGCATCTTGCGCCCAGGTTCACCTTGCGGAGCCTTGGTCAGGATGTGGTGGAAGTACGTTGCCGCCAGTTCATTCGCGCTGACGAGTTTTGCGCGCTGTTCATCGTGGTGTGGTGTCGCGAAGCCACCTTGCTGCAGCTCCACGCCGGCGCGGGCGGCAAGATCCTTCAGAGCCTCGCGGAACTCAACACCTTCCACAAGCATGAAGAACGTGAACAGGTCGCCGCCCTTGCCGCATCCGAAGCAATGGAAATTCTGGGAGTCCGGGAACACCACAAATGATGGAGTCTTTTCTTGATGAAATGGGCAAAGCCCCTTCATGCTGCGTCCTGTGCGCTTGAGGCCCGGAACATACTGCTGCACGAGATCAACAATATCGAGCCGGTCGCGAATCTCCGAAACAGCGTCACTGGCCATCTGATCTCTCCGTTCCTGCCATTAGGGAACCATTACCTGATGCGGCAGTATCCGTTGATGGAGCTCAAGCGCATATCTGTCGGTCATTGATGCCACCGCATCCGCGGCGCGACGTTCCATTGACTCACCGGGAAGTTCGGGGATTGTGCCAGGTATCTGGTCCGGATGCCGATAAAACCATTCGAACAGCGTGGCGACAATCCCGCGAGCTTGCATGGTCCTGTCTTCTCGATTGATACGATCGTACACCCGTTCAAAAAGAAATGAGCGGAGCTCGTTCGCGACGGCCTGTGTCTCTTTGGACAGGTTGATCGTTCCTGGCTGGCCTTCGACAAGGGAATGGTCGATCAAGTCCACGATCAAGGTGTTGATTCGCTCGGCGTGGGAACGTCCAAGTTGGATTGTCACGCACTGGGGGATGTCGGATGCCTTCAGCATATTTGAACGAATCGCATCGTCGAGATCGTGATTCATGTAGGCAATACTGTCCACGACCTTGATGACCATGCCTTCAAGGGTAGATGGGTGGCCGGAAACTGCATCCTGAATCGACGATCTCGGTTTCGAGTGCCTGAGAATGCCGTCACGAACATCGTTCGTCAGATTGAGGCCTTTACCGTCCTTTTCGAGCACATCGACCACGCGCAGGCTTTGCTCATTGTGGCGAAAATTCGGAAACACATCGGCGAGCGCCTGTTCTCCGGCGTGGCCAAATGGGGTGTGGCCGAGATCGTGACCCATTCCGATTGCTTCGATCAGGTCCTCATTGAGCCTCAGCGCGCGGCCAACGGTGCGGGCGAGCTGAGCGACCTCAAGGGTATGCGTCAACCGGGTGCGATAGTGGTCGCCGCTCGGTGCGATGAACACCTGTGTCTTGTGCATCAGTCGTCTGAAACTCTTCGAATGGATGATGCGGTCGCGGTCGCGTTGGAACGCCATGCGCACCGGTGAATCTGCTTCGACGGTTCTTCGGGTCGCGGCGCTGCTTCGTGTCGCGAGAGGCGACAGATGCTGGTCTTCCGATCGCTCCAGCATGTCACGAATAGACATGGGCTTCAATTTCGGAGGTGTATCCATGGGGGTCACAATCCTAGTCGCTCTCGACGATCTCGAGTTTCGCAAGGCTGGCCATAAGACGCTTCTTGCCGTGCCGCTGAAACTCGACGGCCACCTCCTTGTCGTTGTTGAGCTCGATCACTTCAGTAACCAGCCCGGTGCCGAACTTCGAATGGAATACCTGCTGCGCCACCTTGAAGTCGGGTAGCACTGGCGCTTCCAGTTGGGCTGGTGGATCGAAGGAGACGGTGGAATGTACCCGGCCCGCAAGTGAGCCAGAGCTGCGTCCACTCATGCGGCCTGCACGAGCACTTCCGACGCTGTCGCGCCTGGTGACTGACTTCATGACCTCTGTGGGGATCCCGCTCAGGAACCGCGACGGTTCGGAGCTCGCAAATCGACCATAAGTGATGCGGGAGGTAGCACACGTGAGATAGAGTTGGTGCTTTGCGCGCGTCACGCCGACATAGAACAGGCGTCGCTCTTCCTCAAGCGGCTTGCGATCGAATGATTCCGCCTCGACCGCGCGGCTGATCGGCAAGAGACCCTCTTCGACGCCAGCAATGAAAACGATTGGAAACTCAAGTCCCTTTGCGGAATGAAGGGTGATGAGGGTGACCTGTCCAGCGTCACTATCATCCATTGCGTCGACATCGCTCACCAGGGAAACGGACTCCAGGTACTGGGTGAGCGCCACTGACGGATCGAGGGTATCGAATCGCTCCATGTCCGTTCGGAGCTCCTGAACGTTGGCCCAACGCTGCAGGTCGTCTTCCGTTCCGTTACGGAACTGATCGCGATATTCACTCACGTCGACAATCGCGTCGAAAAGCTCGCTCAAGGTGGATGTCTCACGTCGCTCGCGCAGGATTGCCAGTGTTGCGCCGATCCGCTCCGCCGATTTCCGGGCTGTGCCAGTGATCTCGGGAAGGGCCAGGTCCTTCAGGCCCGGAGAGATTGACGGAGCATGCATGATCAGCCCATCGACTGGTGACAGTTGGTGCTGCTGCGCCCAGTCAAGAAGAACCTCCATAGCTCTCGGGCCGAAGCCTCGACCGATCGGCGTGTTGTCGATAATGCGTTCCAGCCCGATTCGATCCTCCGGGTTGTACAGCAGCTTGAAGAAGGCAAGGATATCCTTTACTTCCTTGCGCTCGTAGAAGCGATGACCCCCGATGATGCGATACGGAATCTCGGATCGTCGAAATGCTTCTTCAAGCACGCGTGACTGGGCGGTGGTGCGATACATCACGGCGATATCGTCAGGTCGAATGCGCCCAGACTGTGTGAGGCGGCGAATTTCGTCCACGGTGAAACTGGCTTCGTGGTTCTGGTCGGCGAGCTCACGCAACATGATTTTTTCGCCGTCGGGATTCACCGTCCGGATCGGGCGATCGATGCGGTCCCTGTTCTGCCGGATGAGGCGGTCCGCGGCCTGGACGATATGACCGGTGGATCGGTAATTCAGCTCAAGGTTGATCTGGGTGGTGCCCTGGTAGTCATCGCGGAAGTTGAGAATGTTGGTGATGTCGGCATTTCGCCAGGCGTAAATCGATTGATCGGGATCGCCCACGACGAACAGGTTCTGCCAGTTTTCCGCCAGCGCGGTGATCATCACGTATTGGACGCGGTTGGTGTCCTGGTATTCGTCAACATGAATGTACCGGAACTGCGCCTGGTATTTTTCGAGGAGTTTCGGATCGGCGTCGAACAACCGGAGTGGCAAGGTCAGCAGGTCGTCGAAATCCACCGCATTCAGGTCGCGCAGCCGTCGCTCGTATTCGTGGTAGACCCTTGCCACGATTTCATCGTCGTAGGACATCGCGTCGTTGGTTACATCCGTGGGTGTTTTCATCTCCGACTTCGCGCGCGAAATGCCGGAAAGCATCCGGCGCGGCTGGATTTGCTTAGGATCCATGCGTTCGTTGATGATGGCTTCCTTCGCCACGTTGAGCTGGTCAGCGGTGTCGTAGATCAGGAAGTTGGGTTTGAGATCGATGAGCTGCTCGGCGCGATAGGGGTTTTGGCGGAGGATGCGAACTCCGAGCGAGTGGAACGTCCCCATAACCAGGCCATTTGCCGCGGTTTCGGAGACGAGCTTGCGTATTCGCTCCCGCATTTCGTTTGCGGCCTTGTTGGTGAAGGTGACGGCGAGGATGGCTTCGGGCGGGACCTGCTTTTGTTCAAGGAGCCAGGCGATGCGATGGGTCAGGACACGGGTCTTGCCGGAGCCTGGTCCAGCGACGACAAGGACCGGGCCATCGGTGGTGATCACGGCTCGTTGCTGTTCTTCGTTCAGGCCGGTGAGGAGGGGATGCGTCTCGGTTTGCATTGGTCAAAGCGCCTTTTGATTGGGAGCGTCGCGGGGGTGATTTTGGTCAAGCAGCCATCATGTTGAGTGTAGCGCACGGTGGCATGGGCGCCGGGAGGACGAAATGCCGGTTTGTGGGGGGGCAGGAAAACGGCCCGACATGGAGGCAACGGCCCGACACGGGTGTACAGACCGGACACATGGGTAACAGAAGGACACGGACATAGGTAACACTTTGTGGGCATGAATGGACTCTTGCAAGGAGACAGCTCATGCCCTGGAAAGATG